>Ga0115848_100027_pt1 | contig 32238 bp, 36 predicted proteins | sample InSIn3gowninarea_FD_83862 | JGI IMG/M metagenome (GOLD analysis project Ga0115848, IMG submission 83862) | reverse complement strand
CGAACTATGGTATCACTTTCGCTCCTGGTCTTTTAGACGTCGTCCAATCTGCTACTCCACCCACCATAGCCTGGTTGAAGACTCTTCCTACCATAGTCGCAAGCTCTGAGTACCGTTGGGCTGTCTACCTTCTTGTCCTCGAAAAAGCAGGCCATCGGCCTAGAGTTTACGTCGGTTCTGGCACAGAAAGTCTTCGTGGTGTGGCCAATCGTTTTCACTGCTATGACGACAGGAAGACTTTGCCAAAGCTCATTGCAAAATCTTTTCGCGACAGCTTGGGAAGAGAACACGACCAGGAAGCTGGGATTCATAATCGCAGGAGGAGTGTTCATGAGCATGGTCCAGACGAGCCACAGCACGAACTCGGCGATGTCGGAGAGAGGAGTAGCCATGTTGCGGGAGGCTTGTGGTGATATTCCACCGATGGAGAATGGAGACTTGATGCAAGAGCTGCCGCTTTGTGGTGAACGTGACGATATTGTGCCAGTGCGTGATGCAGACTTGATGGAAGAGTTGTTTCATCTTGAAGCGGGGTTGGACGTCGTCCAGAAAGTCCTTTTGTTTACTTACCATAAAGGAAGGGGCAGAATGAGGAAGGAACGATCGAGCATAATTGGCAGAAATAAAAAAAAAAGACAACATACCAATGTAGATTTTTGCGAGAGCGTTGTAGACAGCTTGCTGCTGGTTGCCGCTAGCGAGAGTCTGCTCGAGGAAAGGCAAGAGCAGCTTGAGGCGGTTACGACTTTCCACTTCTTGCACGAGCTCATCAATGGGAACAGCTTCAGGGCTTACTGACTGCAACAGGTCTTTGATGATCTTCTCGTCACAGTCAACGTCGAGAAGTCCACCCACGACTGCTGGAGTACGTGAGGGGTTGACCTGCTGAACGTATACTTCGATGGATTTGAACTGCTGATTTTGGTAAAGGTAGAGGACGAGTTCGTGGGTGAAGTTGAAGCGGTCGCAGACGATGATGAGCGGTAGCATATCCGTGAGACGAGCTTCCTTGAGGAAAGCTTTCACTCTTTCCGGGTCATAGTAGTCTTCATATAGTGTTAGCAAAGATTGTCGAGTGTGCGAAGCTTGCCGGAGGTACATAGGCCATGAAGGATCACTTACTGCTGTCTCTGCAAATGCGCTGAACCTCAGTCATCTGTCCCATACGAGTGGCAGACTCAATGTACTTGAAATGCACGTTCTTGTCCTCGCTCACATTGACAATGGCGCCAAGATAGTAGTAGAGACCTTCTGCAGTACGATACTTCTCCAAAAGGTCAATGATATTTGTAGGTCCAAGAAGATCCGAGTACTTTTGGGCAATATGGATGACGGTTTGAAGGGTGCCACGAATGTTGACTCTCAGCATCTCGTCCAAGCACTCGAGAGACTGCTCTACAGAAAGACGGCCAAAGTAGTTGTTGAGCCAATCTTCAGGAAGCTTGTCGGTTTGGACAATAAGACGCTTGATAGCAGCAGGATCCTCAGTAAGCTCAAGAGCACGAGTTATAAGACCAGCACCCTCGCATAGCTGTGCGATCCTCGCCTTGTCGAAATAGGAGAACATGTCATTACCAAGAATAGCATCAGCGACTTGAGGTGCGTTCATGAGGTTCATTTCGAGGAGACGAGTCTGCAAGTGACCTTGCTCAGGACTGTTCGCCGAAAGCGCATCGAGCAAGAACGAGGTCGCTTGTTGGTACATTGCTTGGGACTGGAAGATGTCAACGACACGCTCGATATCGATGAGAGGTCCTGTCTCCGCCTTGACGAGGCTCGTGGCGAATTCAGCTCCGCGATCTGGGTTGACACGAACAACGTGACCAAGGAGTGCATTGTAGTCTGGTGTGTAGCCAGTCTGCTGAGCATACGGCACAATCTTCTCAAACTGGGCTGTTTCTGCAAAGCAAGCAATGACTTTTTGAGGTGCGTTTGCCTTGAGATAGATCTGCAGAGCAAGAGCAACGTCTTGAGCACGTACGATATCACCAAGCTCTTCTGAGCACTCGAGCTTGTTCTCACCAAGCCACTTCTCGATAAGATGTTTGCGGTTCTGTGCCAATACTGGTCTTGCCAATTCGAGAGTCTCGTATCTGTTCAGTCCTCCCTTGTCGAGCAATACACTGAAGTACTGAAGAATAACGGACATCTGTCCAGGTTGTTGTGGGAGCGTCTTGAGCCTATCGATCGTCTGTTGAGTACGGAGGAAGCCACGAGGAGAATTGGCAGCAATCTTAGCAGCATCGACATATTGCCCAGATTGGAACAATTGCTCGAAACGCTGATTGTATAGGTTGTCTGCACCAGGAAGTCCAGCACGAGAAGCCAATTTGTAGGCCAACTCTGCATTAGCTGGGTTGCTGAGCAAGTAAGGAATGACTGTGTTCTCGTCGACCGCCACAGAGAGTACCTGACCCTTGCGGTTGATTCCGACAATTCCAGAAGACTCTGTGTCCGGTGCTGTGATGAAGATTGTCTCGCTAGAGATTCTGTTCATGAAAATGCAAGTGCCAGTTTCCAGATCGTAGAGGTGAATGAATCCGTACTTTGTGACAACGTAGGCAATGCTGTATCTTGCGGACACCTGCATGGCGACTGGAAAGTCGTTGGTTGCTTCGGGAGGGAAGTAGAGGTCCACAGCCTTTTTCGGGAATACCGGTGCATTTGCCTGATGGTCGACCTCGACAACATGTAGCTTTGCGCCAGTGGCAGTTCTAACAGCGAAAGTGAAGAGTTTTGTGTCGGCAGGCGAGCCTTCCAGACGGATGGACGCAAAAGCTGCGGCGTGTCCTTCAATGGCTTGACTGATACCACGGTCCTTGCTGTAGAGCTGCATTGAGCCTACCACGCGTCCTTGTTGTTGTGATATACCAACTACCACCATCCATTTCTCGTCGTCGCTGACACGGTAGTTGATGATCTGGCAGTTCTTGAAAAAGTTAGTACATGCTGGAGATGACTAAAATAGCAATGGAGCTTACAGCAAGACTGGCATGTCTCTCAAACACTTTGACGGGCGAAGCCTGATTTGGATCGAGGATGTTCCAATGGTAAACGCTGGTGTCTGTGACGAGTCCAAGGGTGTTTTCATTGAAGAACTTCCAAAACACGACATCTTCGCTCATGTTGGCTGACTTGAGCTTTGACTTGTTGCCCAGGTCGAAGATCTGCAATGTTCTTTGTTGCGCCTTCAGTGCTATGATGAGCCTATTCCAGTGCATTATAGCGCTGTCAGCCTTGATCGGCCGGCGGATGACATTGTTTCCATTCTTGAGGTCGACGATGATGACTTCGGGAGACGCGTTTTCATCGAGCTTTTGGCGAACACAAATGTAGTGATCGGATTCTAGTGTCTACGAATTGTCAGTATTATCCTTCATTTCGAAACTGTGAAACATTAGGGTAACTTACACATGAATTGAATCCAATAGATGCCGGCTGTGCATGTTGTCAGTACTGAAGACTCAATGGTAAAGCTGAAACCTAGATAGGCTTCTTCGCCTCGACTGACCGCAATGTCGTGTGATGTGAGCTATATTGTTGGTTAGCCAAGCTCAACAGCATCTGTCTAGGCGAACCAACCTGTAGAAGCTCCGTGAAGCGAATAGGCAGAGGCGCCATTGTGTTGTGATGTTTGCGACTATTCTACCACCTCATAAGACACGTTTCGCGGGTGCACCGCTTGTTGGCAGATCAGACTGGCAGGGTATCAGAATCTCAATGGTGTTGCCCAGAATGAGGGTAAGGGAGGCAACAATGGCGTGAAGTCGTGGGTTATGTTCGGAAAGGTTTGGTTGGGAAAGAGGTCAAATGGTGTTCCAATGGATGCTACGTCTTATGTCTCGAAGGGAGCGTTTCTGGGGTAGCTAAACTTCAGGGTAAGCACTTGTGATATGCGAAACAAACATATGAATAGATTCAGCTCGAATTGCAGATGAAAGCATCGATAAGATGGTATGCTGGTTCAAGCAGGCCTGAGGTCGTCCAGTAACTTACTGTATAGAAGGCGCAATTAGTCACGAGGAAAGGCGCATTCATGAGGTTTACAAGGAAAGATCATATAGTTGGCTAGCTAAGTACTGGTCCTAACAGAAGAGAAGCACTCTTACAACCGATCCCTTCAGCGAACCAGTTGAAGGTATCATGCAAGTAGATATGCAGTCGAGCTGCTGTAGGTGTCCAGTGGCAGGCCGAGCAGTCACGGCGAGGAGAACAGGGGCAAGATGATCTCCAGGAGAACAATGTCCTCCAGTCACAGCTTCCACGAACAGAATGACCTGAACCCAGAACAGTTATCAGGTGTGCTCTTGCTAGCATCGTCCGTCCATAGATGAGAAGACATACACTCCTTCTTGTATAGCTTCTTAGGTCAATCTTCCATGCCAGGCTTCGCTAAATTCGCTACATGACTGTGTGCTTGTCGTGGTGTACATCCCACATACCGAGTGTGGTCTAGTCACCACCATATACACCTTTCCACAAACTCTTCATCTCCTTGAGAAGCAATATGAGGCCGAAACTTGCGCCGCCATTCACAAAATCAGAACGAAGGCGCACCCAAGATCAGCTTCAAAATCCATCTTCACTCTACATGACGGTTTTCGTTCTCATGGAGTTCGCGCATCGCCGAAACGACGGATCTCTCAAACCGAAAATGCTTTTCGTAGGTGTTATTTTTGCGTTGTTCATAAAATGAATGCAGAAGAAAAAAGAGAAGAAGAAGAAGGAGATTGTTTCAAGTTTTGTGTCGTGCTCGGCTGGAGTTGCCCTGTACGTGTACCCTTTTTTTCCCAAAAACTGAGACACAAGAACATTTGAGTCACCTTCAAGGAATACACACAGAAACACATCTAACCGTATCGCGACCATACGCTACAGGATAACACTATAGCAGAGGCTCCGAGACTCTAACCTTTAGCAAATCAAAAAAGGTACGAACCAAGCACACGACAGTGAAACCACCCAATATGGCGGATCTTGAGGAGCAGCCCACGAATGGCCACAGCTTCCCAGAGGAGGATGAGAGCTCTGGAAGCGAGGATGCAGGATCTGATATTGAAGCACCGGACAATGTGAAGGATGAGAAGAAGCCAAAATCAGCCATGAAGAAGTCATCGCAAGCAGTACCCGTCATATCAGCACCGCGGCCAGAACTTCCTGAACAACCGGACCCAAAGGACGTCAAGATTGAAGAACTTACACCGCTGTCGCCTGAGATTATCTCGCGACAAGCAACTATCAACATTGGTACTATCGGGCACGTCGCACACGGAAAGAGTACAGTTGTGAAGGCGATATCTGGTGTACAGACTGTTCGGTTCAAGAACGAGCTGGAAAGAAACATCACTATCAAACTTGGATACGCAAACGCAAAACTGTACAAGTGCCAGAACCCTGACTGCCCACGACCTACATGTTACAAGAGTTACAAGAGTGAGAAAGAGGTGAATCCCAAATGTGAGAGAGAAGGCTGTGAAGGTGAGATGAAGCTGTTAAGACATGTCTCATTTGTGGATTGCCCTGGTCACGACATTCTCATGAGTACTATGCTTTCTGGAGCCGCAGTCATGGACGCTGCACTTCTTCTCATTGCCGGAAACGAAACCTGCCCACAACCTCAGACGTCCGAACATCTTGCAGCGATTGAGATCATGAAGCTGAACCACATCATCATCTTACAAAACAAGGTCGATCTAATGAAGGAGGAGGGCGCCGATCAACATTACCAGTCAATTTTGAAGTTCATCCGAGGAACAGTGGCAGACGGTTCTCCTATCATCCCAATCTCCGCACAACTCAAGTTCAACGTCGACGCTGTCGTTGAGCATCTTATCTCAAGCATTCCAGTACCACCTCGCGACTTCACTGCTGCACCCAGGCTCATCGTCATTCGATCTTTCGACGTCAACAAGCCAGGTGCTGAAATTGACGAGCTTAAGGGAGGCGTTGCTGGTGGAAGTATCCTCAATGGTGTACTGAAGCTCGGCGATGAGATTGAGATCAGACCTGGTATTGTATCAAAAGACTCACAGGGAAAAATTCAATGCAAGCCTATCTACAGTAGAGTTGTCACACTATTTGCTGAGCACAACGACCTGAAGTTTGCCGTACCTGGTGGTTTGATTGGTAAGGCTACACTCAAATCTTTCTCAAGCTACACAGGGAATGCTAACATTCACGTAGGTGTCGGAACACGCGTCGACCCAACCCTTTGCCGTGCTGATCGTCTTGTTGGTTTCGTGCTAGGTCTGAAGGGTCAATTGCCATCAATCTACACTGAAATCGAGGTCAACTACTTCCTTCTTAGGCGCCTGCTCGGTGTAAAGACAGCAGACGGAAAGCAAGCAAAGGTTGCAAAGCTGGCAAAGAACGAAATTCTCATGGTCAACATTGGAAGTACTGCGACTGGTGCTAAGGTCATTGCTGTTAAGGGTGATGCAGCTAGGCTCAGTTTGACAAGTCCTGCATGTACTGAGGTCAAGGAGAAGATTGCCTTGAGTAGACGTATTGAGAGTGAGTCATGATGCTAACCCTGATTCTATGGGTGGTGGACTAACACTTCCCTTAGAGCATTGGCGTCTGATCGGATGGGCTACCATTCTCAGTGGTACGATCCTTGAACCCAGCGAATAAATAAGGACATGTAGATGGATCTCAGTACACGAGCATGAGAACGACATAGCATTCAAAAGCACGAGATCAGAGCTGCAGTGAGTGGGGAACGGATGTCCGAACACGAGCTTCGCCACATGCCAGCACTATGAAGGACAGGTCTTCTTCGCTAGTCACTAGTTACGTCCTTGCACGAGAGAATGTAATAAATAGTATACATGCAAGCAATCTGTCATCTCATGTTCCCGTTCTCGTGTCACTTTGTACTCTGCAGGTTGATCCTTGGAACGGGGCGGAAGTGAGATTTCTTGGCGGCGGTATTGTACATCACAGGACCCCATCTCTAACACATGTTACACGGAATTACATCTTATCTCGTGCTATATACTACCTTCCCTTTCGTCCACCCTTCTTGTACTCCTCCTTGTCCACAATATAGTACCTTCTCTTCTCAATACTCTACGATCAGCTTGTTTCCCCCAAAACACCTTGGAAAAGCCTTTGCAAACACGATACCACCAACCACCCTCATTCACGCCCTCTCTACCATGTCTTACAACAACCCTCCACCACCACAGCACCCCTCCATCCTCCGGCCGCAACCCCGCCGCATAGGCACATTCACCACCTCCCTACGAACCGACTCTCCCTCCCAATCACTCAACCCCTCACCCGTCCACTCGCCCACATCCTCAAACCCGCCCTCAACCACATCCACCGACCATCCCCTCCGCATTCCAGAGGGCATAGGCGCCAGAACCCGCTCCGTGCTCAACCTAACCTCTTCCGCGCTCTACGGCATCTACTCGCCCATGTCGAGCAGCGGGCGCGAAAACTACGATCCGCAGAGTTTGGAAGCGAGTCAGCGGCCTGGGTCCGGATTGACGCCGTATGGCAATGGTGCGCAGACGCCTGTAAGAAGCGGGAGTGGGGAGAGAGGTGGTAACGGTGCGCCGGGGAGTATTAGTCGGACTAGCTCGAGTTTCTTCATGACGGCTACCACGTCGGATTTGGCAAGGGAGGCGGATCGTAAGAGGAGGAGGTTGGAGGGCGATGGACAGAGTCAGGGAGGAAGTGGTAACGGTGCGAATGCTGCTGGTACTATGGCTGGTGCTATGGCCGGTGCGAAGAGCAAGGGTGTGGGTAGGCCCAGGAGTATGTCGCATGACCACCGACCACGATCGTTGGTGAGCGATATGGGGAGGTTCGTGCTGCATACTGCCGCTTTGGGGTCCATTGGTGTTGCGTATGGCGTGATTGTGACGCAATTGCAGGATAAGAAGGTGGTTGTGCCGGTCAAAGTCGAGGGCATTGATATGGCTAGTCGATGGTATCTCATATTCTGGGGCGTATGTTCCATCATTCTTGGTAATACACTGCCATACCTCGACGAATGGACGGGTCAACACACAGCGGAAGAGAGAGATGCACATGCACCAGCAGGTGGACGACGAAAAGGCGAGGAGAAAGAAGACTGGATGCTACGACAGAGCGAAACATTGAATGTCAAAGGAGAGCAGAATATACGGACCAGTCTGGGAGCTGACTGGAACCCGGCGGTGAGGAGTATTGGTGCCTTTGTGGGTATTGCATTTGCCATTGTAAGTTTCAAAACTCCTTTTCTCACGATTAATACGAGCAACAACCTACTAATACCTCTCTCCCCCTCACCAGCGACGACTCCCCTGGCAATCAACACTCCAACTCTCCCTAACCCTCGCCCTCGCGAATCCCTGCATCTGGTACCTCATCGACCGCACCCGCGCCGGCTTCCTCCTCTCCTCCTTCGTCGGCATCGTCGGCGCCACCGTTCTGCTCACCGTCCATCCCGCCGTCCTACCGCAGCCGACACGGCGTCCCAGTGCGCCAGAGTCTCAGCTTGGCCTCAACGGATCAAGCACGCTGGGCTTGTCGGGACAAGATGCGCTACCACTTGGCCTCGGCAGGTTTGGGCTGACGTATGAGAATATCGGCGTTATGACGTGGGCGGCGAGTGTGCTATTTTGTAGCGCGGTTTGTTTTGGGAATATTGGGCGGAGGTTGCAGAGGGGGTTGAGATGATGTGGTGCTGTGCTGATTGTTTTTGTTGAGTAGGTAGGCAGGCGGGTTCAAACTGGGCTGAGCTTTGCATAGGAAAGATGCAGGAATTATACCCAGCGGTCCTTGAGATTTGAGTGATGGAGGACGATGATACCTCGCGTTTGGTGATGTGGTGCGCAGCTATAACGCCGAATCGAGTGAAGTGAATCGAGAAAGCTTGCCCTTCGTGATGCCCTCATTCACCTGATTTTTGTGCCTCACTGTATTTCCTGTCTTGCTTCAGTCACTTTATGAGCCCTTGTCCTGTGAAAAGCAGGGAAGGAGAGGCGTAGAAGGAGTACATAGCGAAACGAACTTGGAGCCGGAGCCGGAAGCAAGATCAACGGCCAGAGTTGCCCTGTCATCTGTCATCAGGTGGTATTGCTTTCAGACGTCGCAAAGGTGAAGACAAAGGAGCGGGCTCCCCCTGTATATTTTGAGATTCAAAGGAGGATGGGCATGCGTATGTTTGACGTTGGTGTATGATGTGTGTAAATTGAGACAATGTAGAACACGAGCCTTGCGGCAGAGTGCGAGATGCTGCAGTACTTGAATGTGCGATCGGAAGTACTCGGCTGGCACATAACAGCTGCAGTAGGATGATGGTGACCAAAAGCCTGATATAGCAGTCACATTGGTATTCTGGAAGAGAGCTAGAGCCCAAATGCATCAATCGAATCCACCAAATTCATCCTCTTCTCCATCCTCACCGTCCTTTGCATCTTCATCTTCATCTTCTTCGTCATCATCACTGTCATCATCACTATCCTCGTCGCCATCTTCATGAACAGCACCATCTAACCCCGCAGTCCTGCCCTTCTTCGCCTTCATCCTACCCACACCATTCGCATCCTCCATCACAAACCCAGCTAAACACGTAATCCTCCTCCCCGTCTCGTACGTGCCCAGCAGCGTACCAATTTGGTTCTTCGTCCCTGTTGTCGCGTCGCCAGTCTCGGATGGTGCTGCTGCTGAACCACTTGTTGTAGCCTGTAGCTCGGATTGCTTAAACGACCACAGTCGGATCGAGCCGTCAGAGGTTCCAGCCACGAGGATGTAAGGTGTGTCTTTCGATGGTGATCCGGCGGAGACAGTGGCTAATGGTGATGGTGATGGAGGAAGCGCGAAGATTTCGAAATCCTTGACCCGGCTGCCGCGTGTTGGTGTGCCGATTTGTGCGAGGAGGCGGAGCTGTGGTGGTGGTGGGGAGTCTGGTTTGCCTTTTTTAATTGCAGGAGATGTTGATGTTGTCGTGTTGATGGCGGTGCCGTTCGCGGGATTGGTGTCATAAAACAACACTCTTCCGTCTTCCGTGCTCACCGCCAATACGCCTGGCCTCGACTCGCGTTCCTCGTCTCCCTCAGCATCCTCTCCTTCCTCCGCACCATCGGGCAAATACCTAATCTGACAAACCTTCGTCCCCTTGACCGCAACAACGCCTCTAACAGCACAATCAAGTCCAAACACAATAACACCCCTCTCAAATCCTACTGCAAATTCCTCGCCTCCCCGTCCCCACACCACGCTCCTTCCCTCTCCTCCTCTAAACCTCGCCTCGCCCACAGCCTCCAGGACTTTACGCTCAAAAACAAGCACGCCCGCCTTCTTCCCCCGCACCAAGTCCCATAGTCGCATGCACTTCTCGCCCTGGCCAACACTGACGCCGAGTTTGGAGGAAGGATGTACAGCGAGTGCGTTGATGCCAGCGGGGACATCACCGGGCGCCGACGTGTCGCCGGAGGGCCGGTTGAGCGTTTTGGGTACGGGCGCACGCATGGTGGATAGGACGGTCCAGTCGCGGGTGCGTGCGATGGCGAGGGTGTTGTCTGAGGAGGCGGAGAGGAGTTTGGTGCGCGAGGGGAAGTGCAGGGACGTGACTGTCGAGGAGTGGTGGAGGAGGGAGCCGAGTTCGCGGTTTGTGGAGGCATTGGTGCTGGAGGTGGTGGTGGAGGGCGTGGTTGTGACGAAGGGTAGGGGTTTTGGTTGGAGAGTTTTGGAGCTGGTTGGTATTGGTGCGGTGGAGGATATTTGGTAGAGGTTGATGCGCTCGTCGGTGCTACCGGTTGCTAGGATGCGTTTAGATGGGGTGGGGGTGTTGCTTGTGCTTGCTTGCGGGTCTGAGGTGGGTGAGATTGCCAGGCTGCGGACACATGAGCCGTGGGCATGGAAGAGGAAAGTATCGGTGAATGTTATGGGGGTATTTGCTTCGGAGAGAGGGAGCGCGAAGGTTGCTTGAAGGCCGTGAAGGACGCGCTCATAGGAACCCGTAACGATTTGGAGGGTTATGGAAGAAGAGGAGGAGTGTGTGGTTTCGTCTACTTGGTCGCGCTTGCGCTTGCCGGTCTGTAATAAGTTAGTTTGGTATTATGGTGAGGCGAGAGGAGAGAGTCACCATTGGAGCTGGAACAGGTTTGGAGGCCATAATCAATCTGCTATGCGCTGTATGCTCTTTGTTGTCTGATCGTCGAGGCTACAGGACTTTCTTTTTGGACAAACATGTGATTATGATTACAAGTGGATAAGATCAATTAGCAGGACAGTCTGGGAGGATCGTGTTCAAGACAAGAGGTGCGTTCAGTTATGCAGAACGAACTCAGGAGGACGTATATTCTAGAGTAAGATATAAGACGTGTTTCGATGAAGGGATATGGCTTGATGCACGAGTACATCACCAATACATCATCAATACCCTTCGTGGTCTGGGAAACTATACCTTAGCAGCTAGATGAAGCCTATTTGACTCGAGCTTAGGCTAAGGTAGAGATGAAGATGTTCTGGTTCTTGACGCCCTCAAGCATAGTGCAGTCGCCAGGTAGGAAGGCTGCACGACGACAGCCATGTCTTGACAGCATTATGACAACATAAAAGTGAAGATTATTCGCAACATCCTAATCGTACAAATGCCCGTCGCAGAGTTCTCATCCGCCTGCCTCCTTCATTGTCTCCACCCTACGGTATTACGTTGTCTTCGTAGAACGCAGATCCTAAAAGGCCTCTACAGATCATACTGTCTACGAAACCATTCAAGCACCAAGGAGCGAGGCAGCCTTGTAGATCTAAATCGTGTCAGTATCGTGACAAAAAATCAGACAATCCATACACTAACCTGGTAGAATCCAAGACCCGAACCGACTGCCCACATAGCTGACCTGAAGAAGCTGCTCTGGTGCGAGCTAATCTGCACGTATGCGATATTGTATGCAGTTCTGACAGCAAACCAAGCACCAATGAATGTCGTCAGACCAGTAGGATCAACATGACCAACAGTAGATCGTTGCAAGCCAGTTGCGGTCACTCTTTCAGCCAACAAGCTTGCGAGCACAGCTGCAGCGAACAGAGGCATCTGCTCGGTGTTGTTGGAGTGTGCGTTCTCGGCACGCTGGTACTTCTGGAAGACCTCATCGGAGACCTTGCCCTGGGTGTTGGAGGGAGAAAGAGAAGCTTTGGGGTTGGCGTTGTTGACTTGGTAGCCTTGGGATGAGAGCAAGCTGCCGGCGTAGATATGGGGAGCGAGGGAGAAGATGTAATAGGCCGGGATTGCTAACAGGGAGTAGTTGAGGGTGGAGGAAGATGAAGACATTGTTGATGATGAGAAGCTGTTCATGGTGGTGAGTTGTGGTGTAGTGCTGTGAAAGATGAGGGTTATTTGAGGTTGCTGATGAGAAAAGCTGAGGGGTAAAGTAGCAGTGACGATGGACAGCGAACAGGGCTTCCAAAACGAGATGACGACGATTATTAATCTTATATTCAAGACTCGGTTGTCCCGAACATCTTTCCTCCTAAGATGTCCTACACATATGCATCCTGACTGTGTCTCAGGAAAGGTGAATTGTCCAGTCGAAAAACTCATTGCCATCGCTGCTTGACCTGCGTGCTCTGTGCAATTCTCAGCTTTGGCTGTAGTAAAACTGCTTATCAATTGTCCTCTACTTCTATTCGCACGGTAATCACTTGCATTTCACCACAATGCCATCTGACTTTACAGGCAAGGTGATCATCATAACAGGAGCAGCCTCCGGCATCGGGCGTGCCACAGCAATCAAGCTCGCATCCGTAGGAGCAACAGTGCACCTATCCGATGTCAACGAAGATGGCCTATCAGAAACAGCAAAGCTGCTCAAATCGAAAACATACAGCACCACCGTCGTGGACGTCAGCCAGACAGCAGCCATAAACGAGTGGATCCAGCGAATAGCGGACGAACACAAGGGCATTGATCACGTCTTCTCCTGCGCCGGCATCAACCCGACCCCATACTCCCTCACAGATACGTCCGATGAGTACTGGGACAAAATCGTCAACACAAATCTTCGCGGCACCTATGCATTAACGCGCGCGTGTATACCGCATCTAACTTCGGGCGCCTCCATCGTTAACGTTGCGTCTGTTCTGGGAACGCGCGGAGCAGCACGAATGGCAATCTACTCTGCTACGAAATGGGGTGTGATTGGCTTTACAAAGTCAATGGCGCTTGAGCTGGGCCCAAAAGGGGTACGAGTGAATGCAGTGGCACCGGGGTATATCGATACGCCGACGAATTCTAATGTGGTGGAGGGAGAGGAGAGTGTGAGGGCCTTGAGTGAGAAGGTGGGAGTGCGGAGGTTTGGGGAGGCGGAGGAGGTGGCGGATGTGGTTGCTTGGTTGATGGGTAGTGAGGCGAGTTATGTGAATGGAAGTGTTATTGAGATTAATGGAGGTCTGCATTAGATATCATAATGGTGGTGAAGCTACTGTGGCAGACGTCGGTTGTGGCTACGGTCTGCTTTGACCCAGAATGCGGTAATATGATCAGAGCTGATATGATGATTTATGTACATGACTACATCAAGATTTACGAATACATATTTATGAACAGCCTTCTATATGCCAGCGTCTCTATCGACTCTACGTTCACTACTACTTCCTCAATTTAATGCTCAAGACAGCATCAATAGATATCCTCGCACTATTCACATAGTTCTGCAGGAATCGCTTCACGTTCTGCACACCCATGACTTCATACACCATCCGCGCCACCACCATCTCCGTCTCTGCCTCATCTCCACCCATAACTAATTGCAATAATTGAGCATTGTCATACCCTGCAACATCTTTTTTATACGTTGAGAATTGCTTCTGCACAAGTTCAAAAAGCTCTTTAGCTTGAGTCTTGAGTCTCTTTGCGCTCTCTTGAACGGCCTTATGATCTACGCCCGAAGTAGCTGAGTTAGGCTTGGTCTTTTGCACCTTTTCAGTGAGCGCATCGAGGACTTGACATAGCTCGAGCGTGAGATAAGCTTCGTGGTAAGCTGTCCAATTTGGTAGAATGTCGAATTGATCTTGCGTGTGATCTGAGTACTTCTCTAGTGATGTAGCCATGGTTGCTTCCAGAGTCTTAAGAGCAACACTTGCATCCAGTACATCCGCGGGTATTGCAATGCCAACAAGATACAATAACACTGAGAAGACAGTCTCAGAAGCTTTGAGTATGTTCATTTCAGCATCAGTCAGCACTTTCTCGGTACCTCGCCCGTCAAAGAGCTTCAATAGATGCATGAACGTTTGCAAGCTGGCCTCGACACTGGCTTTCTCGAGCTGTTTCGATCTTGCCAATTCGAAAGCAAGATCTACAATCATGAGCCACTCATTGTATTGCTTCGTTAAGGGTGGACCAGGATGGCGATCCGGCTGTGCTCGTTTAGGCACTTCGGCCGTTCCTGAATATGCATTTCTCAGCTCATCTGCAAGTTCTGGCTGGTCAATCTTGCCGCTGGCTCCAGGTACTTGATCGTGCAGTAGACGTGCTAGACGTTTGCGCTCGAATACAAGCATCAGGCGTGTAGGACTGAGGTACAATTGCTCGCGAAATTGGTGCATGTGGATCACTTGCGTGTAGTTGGCGTGTTCCAGTGCCAAGGACTGATAGTCTGGTATCTTGTCGAGAGATTTACTGTAGAAGTCTAGGGCTTTGGTCATGGCATCATAGCTATTGAAGCCTTTCAAAGTGGGTGCGTGCGTTGAGCCGATGCGTAAGAATAGCAGGGGACACATTGTCTCGTGCAGGACTTCCTTGACGTCGAGGGCTTGGTATGCTTGGGAGGCTAGATTATATAGACCGAAAGTCTGGGATAATCCTGCTAGTTGAGTACGAGCAAGGAAGTTGTGTTTGTTATCAGCCAGGACGAACTCGAGGAGACAAAGAGCTTGCAAGATTGCAGCGCTGACCTTTGCATTCAGCTTTCCTAACATAAGAAGGGCATCCACAACTACAAGACATGCTTGATCTCCAGGATGCATCGCCTTTTCGTGTATCGTGGCGGTATGAGCTCTCGAGAGCTTATATACACAAAGGGCATTGACTATGAGTGCCTCCAAAAGTTCGATGTGTTCTTTCTGGCTGGCGCTGTTGTCGTCTCTAGTGGACAAAGCTTGTTGCAAGAAATGGCTGTGTTTGAAATATAGAAGATCTAGCTTTAAAGTATTAATTTCTGCTGTTAGCCATTTCAATTGTTCCTGGCATAATCGTCAGTTGTAGTTGTGGGACATCTGCCTAAAATGGCTACCTACCTTTTCTCCTATTGTCTCCAGCTCATTTGGCTTCACATTCTGTACTATTGTAGCACGAACACTCGCGAAAGCAGCAGCATCGATGAGCCCGAGGTTCCGCTGGAGATCATCCACGATGAATTCTGCTGATGAGTAGCGCTCAAAGTGGCTTAGAAACGCTTGTTTTCGTTTCTCATTGTCGCCAAGCAGACTGCTACACTGCAGCTCAAATTCTGCCAGTCGCGGACCACGAGAAAATTTGTCGGAAACACAGTATGTTTGTGCGATGCTCTTTGCCTCTGCAGAATTCCTATGCTTGTTAGCTTGACTAAAATAGCCGCTCTGCTCGATTGCTTGCCTCTTCCATTCGTCTACATCTTTAGTTCGGTTGCTTTCGAGAACCAATAGTGCCTTCCATATTTGCCAATCATCCACGCGAGAAGCAGCGTTCTCGGAACGACTTATCGTGTTCAGGAAGTCCTTGAGCCATGCGACTGATTCTGGACCACTTTTCGTTGCTAAAATAGCTTCGTGCAGAGCCATAGCAACATCGTCGTCATCATCTGCAATCTGCTTGGCTTTGGGCCCAGCCATTGCACTGATGACATCGTCGTATTTCTTCTGTTCTCGCAGAACGTGAAGCAGTAGCTTGAGCTCGGGTATCTTCTCGATTTGTAGTTGATTGCCCGACGAAGAGCCTCTCTAAGGAGCACATTAGTACCAGTTCAACACCTTGCGTAGACAACAGCCACCTCTTGAGTGCTCTCTTCAGCCGTAATTAGTGCCTTCTGCAATTGTTTAGTTGCCAGCTTAGGCAGAAATCTTCTGACCATCATCTCGTGCGTTTCCTTTCCTTTCCCAGGTTGAACAATATCTGTTTGTGGCTCACTGTCCAACCACTGCGCCACAATAAGCCAAAAGCTATACTTCCTCCACTCGTTGCTACCTTGTGGTGTACCCTGCTTCAATGCCAGTGCTGCTTTATTCAGTTGATTCCAGTGCTGAAACCGTATTGCTTGCGTTGCCCATTCTTCACACCACTCCAGCTGTAGCTGTCCCTTTGGTTGTTCTACCACTCCTCCACGCCATAGTTTCTCACACAAGGCTTCCTCGACAGGGACCTGTCTGCTCAGTTGTCTGAGAAGTGCGTAGAGATCGGTGACATCATCAAGGGAATACACGCCTTTCTCGCAAAGTTCTGAGCACAGGTCTAAACATGCTTGATATTCTCCTAGTCCATAAAGTGCCCTTGCTTTTGCAATCTAGTTGATGCGTGAGTAAATGTGCCTCTCACTGGAGCAACTAAGAGTCATACAAGCAATTCATGGTCTCCTCCAAACTTCTTCTGCTTCAGCTTCTTTTCAATGGCTTTTCTTGCTTGGGTGAAGTTGCGCTTAGCGAGAAGGTCGGTGATGAGATTATCCATAGTTCAAAATTGTCACGCCACCAGGCATCATCATTAACATTTACAAGCACTCTCAAAGCTCTTTCCGTCCGCCATGCGTCGGCTGTGCTGATGGCAGGGGCAAGATATTTGAGCAAGACAAGATGGAACATTCTATGCTTTACAAACTTAGGGCTAGGGCTCCTTATCTACACTCATTTTTGAGTGTAATTAGTCATATTGGATACTATCTGCGATGGGGAAAGAAGAAGATGCATCAAGGGAATAGCAATTGTTTTCTTGGATATCTATATAACCACTGTATTGTCCGTGAGTTCACCTAACGCCGCGCTAATTTGAAACATATCATCAATCGTCAATAAACTCATAGAATCTCCTTGATCTGCCTCTTCTGATCCGCAGACAGGCTCGTAGGAAACTTGATCTTCACTCCCACAACGAAGTCGCCCCTCTCTGTTGGCTTCTTACTCCTCGGCATGCCCAGGTTCGGGAACCTCTCTGTCCAGGTGGGTGCGGTTGGACCCGAACCTCCTACACTCAGCTGCTTTCCATCAATCGTGCTGACAGTCTTCTTCCATCCACACAACGCGTCCTTGAGGTCAATCTCTACATCTGTTCGTAAATCGTCACCATTGCGAGTGTACTTTTCGTGTGCCTTTTCGCTGACGATGAAGTGAATGTCCTGAGTTCCACCATCTGGCGTCTGGTCACCAGCATTTTGGAACTTGATTTTCGATCCTGCTTTCAAGCCTGGCTTGATTGGTACTGTCAATATGTTCTCTTTCGTCGATAATTGGTGTGTGCTGGGATCAAAAGTCTTCCTGTTGATCTTGAGCTTTTTGGTCGACCCATTGTACAGGTCCTCAAGAGATACTGGCAGTGGCTTCTCCAGTACAGTGGGCTCTGGTGTTTCTGATCTTCTGGCCCGTCCTCCACCACGTCCGCCACCAGCTCCAGGAAAACTGCCAGGCATTCCTCCTCCCATGCCTCCCATGCCTCCTAGCCCACCAAATCCACCCAAATCGTCACTACCCATGCCTCCACTACCTCTCATGAAACTGGCGAAGATGTCTTCAGGGTTACCGAAGGAGAATCCACCACCTCCTGGTCCACCAGTACTGAATCTGAAGGTTGTACCACCACCGCCACCACCACCTGTTGGCATGCCACCAAAGCCGCCGAAGCCGCCAGGGAAGCCTCCTTGGAAGCCGCCTGCACCAGCATCATTTGGATCTGGTGGTGGAGGACCTTTGAGGAAGTCCATGCCGTACTGATCATATAGTTTGCGCTTCTCAGCATCTGAGAGAATCTCATAAGCTTGTGAACATTCCTTAAATCTTTCTGCTGCTTTCTCGTCGCCTTTGTTCTTGTCTGGGTGATGTTTTATGGCCATCTTGCGATAGCCTTTCTTTATGTCTGCATCAGAGGCCGTGGGAGACACGCCCAGGACATCGTAGAGCTTTGTATCTGCAACCATGCTGTCTGACGTAGGTCTGATAGAAGCCTGAAGGATACTGATAGGTGTTGATTGAGAGAGGTGTTCTAGTAAATGTTGTACCAGGCTACAAGGGAGAAGGTGTTGCCAAGCTAGTAATCAGGTCTGATTTTATCTTAAGCCAGAAAGTGCTGGGAAATCGTCTTGAGCGTCAGTATTTGTGAGGGATGGAGAATTTGGTGTTGTGTGTTTATGCAAAAGCCAATGGCTTCCAATGTAGTCTGCTGGCTTCTCAAGACAACCATGGCATTGTTTAGAACATTCGAGAAGGAGCGAACGTCATTCGGAGTTTCGATCCGGAAACATGTGATTACAGCATTCGCTAAGAAAGCCAATGTAAACAAGACAAACGCAGAGCGCAATAGCAAGAAGAATTTCGGAAGATATGTGTTTCAGTGAATTGGGATCATCTGATTGCTTGCTTCAGTCACCACCAAGTCTCCTTCCTGTCCCTCTACTCGACCAATTCGAAAAGCCACTCGTGAAAGCACTTCCTCCACCAGCCGTACCAGTACTTTGTTGACCTACTGGCTGAGATCTAGCCGGAAATGCTGTGCCTTGACTCCGTACTGTTCCCGTTCGTGGACCTTGACCTTCACCAAACCATTGCTGCACGATTTGTGGTGTTTGTATGAGGTTGGATCCTCCTCCAAATGTTGGCCATATCCGTGTCATGAAGTCATAAAGATGCGCAGCGAGCAAACCAGTGATTTGGTGCTTGGCTCCCTCAGGCCCAGCCATTACAAAGGTCATGAGTAGCATGGCGAATGGCAGGAACTTGGCGGGAATGGTGAAGATGAAGAATGAGACGCTGCTCAAGGGGTTTTCTTGGGCGAATGTATAGGCGAAAGCAAGCATGAGCGAAGGCAGAAAGCTAACACCTCCGAGAATGAAACCATCGAGGATCTGATGAACAAGGTTAGCTAGTATTTTGCCCACGAGATAAGACAAAAAGCAATACAGCATAGTGATAATATGTAGAGAGCCAAAACCACCAATGCTTCAATTGAATTCAGCTCAGTTTTCTCAAATGGCGTTCTCACCACGCTCACACTCCACACAAGCCCTTTGGATTGATTGCGAATGATGGACTTGCGCACAGTGCAAGGGTAATCTTCCTCGTCTTCAGGAACCACTGCAGCTAGGAAAGGCTGAGCGGGCAGATTGAGAGGTGTAAAATTGATATCACAAGCATTGAAGGCAAGCACGAAAATAACTATATCAAGTCAAGCACACTTACCAGAATCAGGAGTTGTACAAACGCAACGTATACGAAAAAGTCGCCCTTTCTCGTGAAGCGTGGAGAGTCTTTTTCGAGATTGCTACCATATGTCCAAAGCAAGAACGGATCAAAGACCATTCCTAGCTGAGGTCCTGTCAACCAGAAACTCGTAGCTAAACGCCATATTTCAGGTGGAAACTTCTTGTAGACCCAGGGAGCGACAAAGACGATGTATCGAGGACTGATGAGACCACCATAGACAAGAGCGGAAGTGGCAACAGTGGCAGCACAGATTGTCCTGTAGAGACGAAAGTGTTAGAAGAGGTGCAGCGTAACAAAGCTAGTGCTGCGAGACTTACCTGATCACTGGAGGTGCAGCCCAAAAGACATCCATATCGGTCAGCTTTGTTGCAATAGTAGTGTGTGGTGATGAGTGATGACTATAGTGATGCTGTGAACAACAACACAAGAAATTGAGTCTACATGATTGAAGATGTTACTGTGGCCTTTTTCGAGAACGAGAGCTGTTTTGAGCGTTATTTCGGCCCGACTTGTCTACTGGACTCAACCTGAAATCTTGCCTTACATCGTCATTTGTGTTAGCACACTTTCCACGATCAGCATTCGCTTTTGGTAAGATACAAGAAGAGCGCATATTTTCATCGCCTTGAGTCCAGAGTACTACACCAGCAGCAAGCCAACAATCCTCCACTACACCCGCCAAGATGCCTCGCGCCGAAGCAGGATCGTTGAAGCATCTTGCTAATAAGATGAAGTCGAAAGGCTTGCAAAGGCTACGATGGTACTGTCAAGTCTGCGAGCGCCAGATGCGCGATGAGAACGGCTTCAAATGTCATGTCCAGTCCGAGTCACACGTCCGCCAGATGCTGGTCGTTGGCGCAAATCCAAACAAAGCGATCAACGAGTTTGCGAAACAATTTGAGCACGACTTTCTACAGCAGCTACGAACAGCTCACGGCACAAAGTCTGTCCAAATAAATCATTTCTATCAGGAATACATTGCAAATAAAGAGCACGTCCACATGAATGCCACGAAATGGCATTCTTTGACAGACTTTGCAAAACATCTGGGACAAAATGGAATCTGCCATGTGGAGGAAACCGAAAAGGGCATACACATTGCATATATCGACAGAAGTCCAGAGGCTATGCGACGGGAAGAGGCGTTAAGGAAGAGGGAAAGACAGGATAAGGGCGATGAGGAAAGAGAGCAGAAGTTGATAAAAGAGCAGATCAAAAGAGCACAAGCAAGTGCAAAGGCCGAAGAGGAGGACAACGCAACAGGAGAGCTACACAGGCCAGAGGGTGAGAAGATCAAGTTGAGCTTTGGCGTGAAGTCTTCAACCTCGAAGCTACCAACACCACCAAGAGAGCAAGATGCTAAGGCAAGTCCGAGCGAAGGAGTGTCTTTGGGAGGAGACACCACGACGCCGAAGCCTCTGACTCCGCCTGCGGAAGAAGAACCAACGAAGGAAGCGGCGGTAGCTGAAGCACCAGCAGCAGCACCAATCAAGATGTCATTCAGTGGCCTCGGTGCAAGTAAGCCTAAGAATGTCTTTGCTGGAGCGAAAAATCCGCTTGCCACCAAGAAGAGAGCTTTTGTAGTGGAACCCAAGAAGATTAGTGAAGCTGAGAGGATCATGAAGGAGGAAATGGAGCGGAAACGTGGTCGGGAGGTAGGAGGTGTAACTTTTTTCAGCAAGAAGCCAAGACTTGGTTAATATCAACTACATTTCTCGAGGTCGGATGAGACCGTTTATGCATTTTGGGGTGTTGGCATAGCCCAGAACGACTGGGTGACCGCTGACGTGGGTTGCTTGAGACGTACCATTATCCCCAAGTTTGTACATAGAGAGGTTTTGGGTAAGTGCCGATTGCGGTCTATATTTGACATGACTCTATGCTAATCCGCTGTCGAATTGCCGAAGGTCTTTTGATTCGTAACGACTTCGAGAGTCAAGTGGCATGGCACTCCTCGATGATCATGTTCAGAGTATAGACTTTAATATTCAGCTCATGGCCTCACAGAGTAGAATTGGGATTCTACGGGAGGGATTACTACATTGTCGATACTCGTACTCTTCACGAGGCTGCGTGCCAAGAATACGAAGTCTGACTCGTAAGATTTTGGAGGTGAACCTCACAGCCGTCTTTCATCCTTCTGTAACTTCGTCTCTCATCAAGTCCTTCGTTCCTTCTCAATTCTACTTTGCCATAACTCTTGCCAATTGTTTGCCCTGGTGGCGTTCTCAGTGCTCTTCGTTTCTTTCTCTTTGTCGTTCCTAAAACCCATTTCTTCGTTTCTTCTTCTCAGATTTGACAGTCAATTGGAGCAAATCCAATCCTCAATTGTGCCCTGGACGTGCTTTATACTTTCTAGTCTCAACACACACGTCGAATTTTCGTCTACTCCTCCGCAAAATTCAAATTGTTTGCGACATGCCTGGCATCTTGTGGGATGTCGTCCAACGTCGAGCTTCTGACATCCTCCCCATCGTGGATACAGAGAGTAGAAACGGACGTATAGCATATTCTGCCGTCTCACTTCTCTGTATGTGCCTCATCGGTACTCTCTTTGGTAAGCCTTCACTTCAGCTTTATCACATCCTCAAGCATACCTAACAAGTTTCCAGGCATCCGGACACGCAACTTGCATCTTAAAAACTTGAGGGACATTAATGCTATTCGCGTGCTTGTCCTCATGACATACATCACAGCTTTGTGTCTCATCTTCATCCTGGGAATCATCAGTGGAGTATCTAATCCTGACGAGCTTACATGTCGAAGCTGGATCTTTCTCTGCCTGGTCTTCTACGTACTCACCAAGATTGAAATGTGAGATGGTGAACCTCAGTCCTGTCGTACTGTACTCACATCTGTCAGGTATCTGTTTCTCGTCGAAAGAGCCCACGCTATCCGTGCTCCACGACGGCGCCGTTTAAACGATTGGGTTTGGGTGACTGGTATCGCTGTTATAGCTAGTAAGAATGCCACACACTCGCTTCGTGACAGCTTGATCTGACCGTCTGCAGTGGGATTCGGCGCAATAGCTGTCGATACTTTCATGTATCCACTGTATGAATTGCGTAATGGAGCATGTCATATAGGTCTTCCACAAAAGGTGACCATACCTCTTGTGATTTACGACATTGGCATCAACATCGCCCTTACCGCTCTATTCGTTCACTTGCTCAGACCAACGCTCAAATTCCGGTTGAACATGTTCCAGGAGACACGCAATCCACCGGAACCCATTACATCCCTCCCACGCCAAATCTCTCGCACGGTAGACATAACAACCACGACCGAAGACCGCACCAGCCTCAGCACTGATGGGAAAGAGCCAAATGCTTCATCTTTCAGCATGCACGCTCCATCAACATTCGCCGGATGGGTACAATGCTCGACCCGGTTTGAAGAACGTAACAACAAGAAGATGGAGCGACTTCTCGAGAAATCGCTGCTCGGAACCTTCCTCGTCTTGATGCCAACTGTCATAAACATGATCCTTCTGTGGGTTGTTCACGGAACAGAACAGGGCTGGCTATGCTCTACTCTGTGCAGTCTGGATGGTGAGTCTCTCGGTCTGCTCGATTATGCGACGTGCACTGATACGACGAAAACATAGTTACCCTCCAAGTGTGCGTGGTGCACTGCCTCACTGTCGACCCATTGGAAGTTGAGAGTAGAGGTACAACATCTGTTTCCACCTCGAGTAGTGTGACGCTTGCGCAGAGACATGGACCGTTACACGAGCTCCAGCAGGTTTGAGGTTATTACTCACACGTGGCACAAGGTACAAAGAGAGTCAAGTATCGATGTAATGTACCTCGATTGCAGGCGTAGAGATAAGAGACGATCTTGCTTTCGACTAGCTTATGGAGAAGAAGAGTCTGGTCACACACACTAAGTCCTAAGGCCACAAGCTAGATGCCATGCTCCGCAGGGCAGCATAGTTGCATCTGATATAGATCCATTCATAATCATAATAAAATCTCGCGACCTTAGTGTTGTATCGCCAGCTCGCACCGTATCGTACATGACTTTGTTTACTCTGGCGACATTTTTGTAAAGAAGACTCCATCTCGCAAAGACTTCAACATTGTCAGTATTGAACCCGCTCCCTGACCCGGTTATAAGACAAGACCTCTCACAGGCCACAATTTCTACACCGCCCTCACATGCTCTATTCTGGTCCCCTGTCTTGAGTACGCCAGTCTAGCTTCTGTTTTGGCTCAACACAAGCTGCTCTCTAGCAGAAAATAATGCAGACGACGTATGTCGGCCGTTCATCGCTATGCTGCTACAGCCTTGAAGCGCGATGTCGACGTGCTGTGACCTCTCTCGCTGAGAGTCCAGTCAGAGGGACGATGTTGTGCTGGTGACCTTGTGGATAGTAAGAGATCGATTATGAAACTCATGCTCTTAGCGAATGTTGAAGCTGGCCTGGCAGCGTGTATGGTGGTGAATGACGCAGTCAACGATGTGTGATGGCGACCTTGATGCGAAGACACTCTTAGACTGCGCCTGACGATGACTGGTTTATGGTATACAGCTAGGTGCCTGAGCAGTGTATGTCTTTCAGCCATGCCGCTCGTTTCCAGCATAGATTGCTCAGTAGAAGTCCTCATCCGAGGAATCTTCGTCTTCGTCTTCGTCTTCCTCAATGATCGTCCTGGGCACAGAAGGGAACGTCAAAGGCTCCGGTGACATGCCATTGCTCCTATAATCTTCTGCAGCTCGAACATCAAGATGCCCAGTCCTGCCGTACCCACCAGAACTCGTCCGTAGTCCTTGTTTCTCCTCCCTGCCTCGCCCATCTTCAACAACCACAAGTGGTGGCCAACTGATCGGCCTATCCCTCGCTGTCCCTGGTCGCTGTCGCGCCATCAGCGGAGAAATGGCGCTGCTATGTTGCTGTGTTGGCGACGATAGTGCGTCCTTGCCGACCCTTCCATGCGCAGACATTGAAATCGGGCTACCGGCATCTGACAGACGTGGACTCAGTGTCCGTCTTCTTTTCTCTTCTTCGTACAGAGCAATCAGCTGTTCCTGCCGTTCTGTCATGAGTTCGCGCATTTGGCTGCGGTAGGAGATGTTGCGGTCGGGTGTTGGACGAGAGGCAGGCGAGGGAGAGATGTAGCGAGAGAGGAGGGGCGAGTCAGGTGGAAGAAGTGCAACCAGTGGGGATGTTGGTACTGGGTGTATGGCGTTTGGAGAGGGGGTAAGTGCTGCTGTAACGTTGAGGGTGGGTGATAGTGGGAGGAGGTTTGAGAGGGAGAGTGGACGTTGCGCAGTGTCCTGTTTCGCACTAGGGTGCGAATTGTTGGCCGGCTGCAATGGTGTTGTGGAGGTGTCGCTGTCGGAATGAGAGGATAGGTATTGCGTGCTATAGAGGAAGCGGGAGACATGATGGAGGAAGTAGCCTGTTAGAGTGCCAACGATCGAGACCAGGAGTGTCCATGGTATTAATGCCTTATCAAAACCCATTAGTGCTGCGGAAGGACTCTGAAGGAGGTGGACTTACAGGGAAGTTGTACAGGAGTTGTATTATCCTGCTATAAACTTGCCAAATCAACCAAACGGCATTGGAAAGGACTGAGAAGAAGATGCGCGGTGGTAGAAGTGTGATGCGCAACGGAAGTAAGAGTATCGACCATAGGAGGCGCAGGAGTAGTAAAGGTGGTTGAATGAAGATTAAGGAGATGAGAGTCGCGATGATGGTGAACATGTTCGACGACCAGAACGATACGACCACGGCGACATGATTGAGGTTACTGTGACTGGCACATTTGAGTATGCTAAAGCGTGTATGAATTGTGGGAAAGCGCGTACCACCTGAAACTTGTTTCAGATTCAAGGTCCCACAAAACACATAAAGCTAATAGACGCGGGCAGTGTAACGTCTCTGATGTAATGCATGATTGTTTAGACTTTAGAGACCTCGGGACAGTACAATTTATTTGGAACGAACATATCATAGACAAGCTCTACTTTAGAAAAGGGCCTACTGCAACAACACTATCATACACCTCCAGTAGTCAAACCCAGACACTTGGACAATGGCATATCTCTTCAGACAAAGTTTCTTCATCCCCGAACCACCCATCACTGAGAAGAACACTCCCGACCAGACTGGCAAAGTGCACCTCGTGACCGGAGGATAGTGCGTTGATCCCAGAGTCGCCAAATTCATGGAACTGTATAACATGCTAATGTCCCAATAGCACAGGGTGCGGTCTCGAGCTCGCGAAAATCCTCTACGCCGCCAACGCAACCGTCTACATCGCTGGCCGCAGTGCCGAAAAGGCGGACAAAGCCCTGCAAACAATCAAGTCCTACGCGCCCTCCTCCAGCGGCAAAGTCGACTTTCTCAAGGTCGATCTCGCAGATCTCCGCACAATCAAACCAGCAGTCGAAGAGTTCAAGCAGAAAGAATCACAACTCCATGTCATAACGAACAATGCGGGAGTGATGGAACCGCCAGCAGGGACGCTTGATGCGCTAGGCGAAGATCTTCAAATCAGTACGAACCTGTATGGTCCATTCCTTCTGACGAAACTGCTATATCCTCTTGTTCAGAAGACGGCGTCCACGAGTCCGCCGAATAGCTGTCGCGTTAGCTGGGCAGGCAGTATAGCGGTTGATCTTACGAGCTATAAACCTGGTGGCGTGGACATTGATAAAGATGGCAAACCAATTCACACGAACAAGAGCCAAGCCACGAACTACGGGTCGACGAAAGCAGGAAACTTATGGATTGCTTCCCAGTTCGCGAAGAGATATGCCAAGGACGATGGTGTGGTCCAACTCTGCTTCAATCCTGGAAATTTGCAGACGGAGCTTACAAGACACTATAACTGGCTGAAAGCGAAGGCTCTTGGCAGTATTTTGTATCCTTCGGTCTTTGGTGGCTATACTGAGCTGTATTGTGCTGTGTCGCCAGACTTGAATGTGCAAAGTGAAGCGCAATATGTTGTGCCGTGGGGACGAATTGGCGAATACAGGACTGACATTGCGGAGGCGTTGAAGAGTGAGGCAGAGGGAGGGACTGGCCATGCGGCGAAGTTTTGGAATTGGATTGAGAAGCACACAGCCCCGTATGCTTGATCCTGTGTATTTGTATGATTGTAAGCACTTCTTCTAAGCTCCTCCGCGAGCGTAATGAGTACTGGTATATTGTATACAAACATCAATTACACCTTCAGAGTTCTCTAAACCAGCTCGCATGGTGATGCCTAACCTGAGAGTCAGGCGAGTGCGGAGTACGTGTGCTGATGAGCTAGCTTAGTGCTTTGGTCAAATATATGCAGCACTAGCGGCCAGAGAATACATACTGCTGCTTAATATCTTGGGTAGCATTGTCAGAGACAGTCCGGAGTTTGATCGACTCAATTCCGTTCTAGTGGTGATGGAAGTCTACCTCACCCGTAAACCTCCCGACAGGTCATACATCTTGGCCAGCTCGATGGGAGGATTGTTACCCCAGCACTGCTACTGGCTGCATGTGGAATGCACAGAGCCAGAAGCTCAAGCAAAGCGGAGGATGAGCTGATTGATCTTTTTGGGTGGAGATTGAGCTCAGGATTGCTGGTAAACCAAGTGGAACAAATTTCCTCGTATACATCTCCAAACGAAAGACGGGACTTGTATATTGGCTAATGTTAAACTCGGCCTCGAAGCGACGGCAAGATCTATGTGCTTTACTCTTCCATGAACAGTTTAGCCTCGAAAGCTGATACTAGTGTAGACAGGCCGGCTAGGGTCACGAGGGGTTATCAACCTTTCCAGCTTGACAGTAGTAGGCTTGATTATGACGTGCAAGATAAGTGGTTACAGCAGCATCAGCATAGCGTATGATGCGTGTTGTCTGGGCGCAAGAGTCACAGATCGCAATTACAACTTTGATGATTACCTTACTACGTGCCTGAATGCGCACCGATTGCTCGGGCAGAACGAAATTAGGTTGTCCCGACGGCTTGGAAGCTCTTAGTGTTTGGACAGCTGCATATGCAAGTATCAAAGTATCTGCGCAAACATGACGGGAAGCACTTCCTCTTTCGGGTATGTGGATGCACTGCTGAGAGTTTTCAGCCCTAGATGGCGTCTCGATGATGGCAGACTAGGTGAACTTGTACCTTTCTCTTACAATCTTCTTAGCGTTAGCACGTTATGATCGCTTTGGCATAAATTTCTTGATCGTTACTCTCCAGTGTCAATCCCTGCTGTAATCCGAGTGCACGTTACAACGGATTGTTTTATTTATCAGGTCACGCGTGAAGGCGCGAAGGCGGATGAAACCTGTTCTTGTGTAACCTCTTTAAGCTTACATACCCGAAGGAGTGGCGCCATACGCTCCCGTCACTTCGCAAGCTTTGATTCGCACATTGATGTATTGGCAAGCGCGATAGGCTTGGCTGATGGCGCAAGACCTAGTTCGCATCTATAATCTTTACACTTTCCCCTTCCTCGCCTCTTCCTCTTCTGACACCTGTGTCGTTTGCATTCGATTATCTAGCTACGGTTGCTCCCAGGGACAGCCGCATGGTCAGCTCAGCTCCTGCGACCTCTTTCGTCTAGGTCTCTCTTTTGCCTTGCACCGTTCGCACTCCAAGACGACAATCTCGCCGAACTCTCGTGCACCACATAACATCCTTGGCATAGCAATGGATCCTTCCCAGTACTCGCAAACGATCAACCCGGCTGATTTGAATAACAAGGACATTCATAGTATGTACTACTCTACTATTCTCTTCACGAGTGAAGTCAAATCACCGAGTCATACCCAACCTCCGACCCTGGGTCAGTGGGTCAAGTCTGAAACAGCAAACGGCTCATTCACTCATCCGCGACAAGACTTGAAACATCATCTTATGCTCGAAACAGCTCTGCCTGCACAGTCACTACCAGGCTCAAGTAGTGGCGCGACAGGTCCCCGTGGCATCAAGCGAGCTCGTTCCTCAGAGCATGACGTAGCAGAAGCTGGCGCAACACCAGGTAAGACAACTCGGCTACCTGCATATCGTGCCTTTACAACGCGCTAACTCTGATATCACCATCAGAACAAGCACGAAAACGAGGCAAAGCTACCAAGGTAAAGATAGAAGACGCAAAGCCACCCGCAGCAGCTATGTCACAAACGATGACCTCTCCCCCTTCCACGCGACAAACGCCTCAACCTAGAACGATCATTCCCGAGTCTCCATCCCGAGCTTCTCCTCCACGTTCTACACCCTCAAGTAACAGACAAGTCAAAGCGCTACCGACATTGCGGGACCACACCACCGACCAATTAAATCCCGAAAAAGACGAGTTCCTGCCAAGAGAAATTGACGAGGATGGTGAAACCAAGATCACAGCTATGGGAGAGCCCCTCGGGGACAGGAAGTACACGGTAGAAGCCTTCACGCTGCAAACGCGTGGCGCTAAGCACTTCATGCTTGCCACGCGATGTGCGCAGAATCTACAGTACCGCGATTCATACCTGCTATTCCACAAAAACAGATCGCTATACAAGATTGTCGCAAACAATGCAGAGAAGGAAGAAATGATCAGGAAGGGCATCATACCAAACGCCTACCGGTCAAGACAAATCGCCATCGTTACAGCTCGGTCTATGTTCCGTCAATTTGGATCACGGCTTGTCAAGGATGGTCGCAAAGTACGTGATGACTACTTTGAGGCAAAGTCACGCAAACAAGGATTCACCGAAGACGATCCAGCATGGGCCAAGCGGCCCGGAGAGGTCAAGCATAAAGAACCAGTATCAAACGATATTAGCAGCATAGGTGCAAACGCCATGAATCAGCTTGGCCTTGGTCAGGTCATATATCAAGACGGTGGTTACAGCGAATTGACCGGACCAGAAATGCTGGATCCAGTCTCGAATATGTTCAATATTACTGCGGACGATATGCAGACAAGAGACTACGGCGAAGCTCAGCGGCCTAGGCAGGATATCAGCGGCATTCCGTATACAGATCGCACACAAGGAAACACAGAGATTGAAGTAGTCAATCAAGCAGCACAGGCCACCCAATTTAACGCACAGCTTCGGCAACAGAGCGCCTCACGATATGAGTTTCTCACCAGTTTGTGGCAGAAAGAACATCCGGTTGAGGAATTATCACCTACCGAACCTCAAGCTGCTGGTGGTGCACAACTAGAACAGCAGTATTCTTCACCACACGCAACTCGATCGACACCAGCTGCCGCATCACATCCTATACAACAAGCTAGCATGTCCGGTCACATGACTAATCCTTCAACACAAAACAACACGTTCGCCCGCCCTCTAAATCCAATCCACTCACCGAGTCCAAACATTCACGCCATGACATCAAACATGCTACCCGCTCAACCTCAACGAACACAAGCATATGGCTATGGCGGTCCGCAGCAGCCAGCGTCAAATATGTACAATCCAATGCCTGGCAACAACGTGTGGCCAACACCACAAATCCAAGCCTCGCCAATGCAACCACCACCTCAAATACCTCAACAATACCAATCGCAAACTTCTGGCCCATCACCGTCACCACATCCTTTGCAACAACAATCACCTCATCCTAACAACCCGATCCTACCACAAATGAACCAAACTCTCGCGCAAACCCACGGCATCGGTCTCGGCGGGTATCAAGGCAGTGGCGGTATTCCTGGTATGCAAACACCAATGGGGCAGAATTACATGGCTCAGCAACAACGTGCAGGTTATGGAAGTGGCACTCCAGGGCAAAGCAGACCCGGTGTTGGATTCCAGTTGAATCCGCTCAGTTCCATGAACACGGCACAGCAGCAGTATATGCAGCAACAAGGCGGGATGGGGATGTCATTGGGAATGGGGAGCAATTCGCAGGGCTGGAACCAGCAATTGATGGGTGGTGGTGGGCAGCAACAAGTTGGTCAGGGACAGCAGGGACAGTCACAAATGGGACAGGGACAACAGGGACAACAGGGTGGTTGGGGTAATTACTAAGAGCAGTGGTATGTCGCGAGCGTGGCACATAGGTGCATCCCACCGATGGCTAGATAGTGTAATCATCCCCGCCAAACACATACAATAATTCACAACAAGCACATAAATCAGAACTATGGTGGTCAAGATGCTTTTTCCTATCGAACTCTAGCAACATCACACTAGCTATGCTGTTTTCTAAGATTGCTATCTTTTGTGTTTTGAGTGAAGAATGATCGTCGTGCCAAGTATCACGACTAATCACTAAATGCATGAGAGAGTCACTTGATCGTGACCACCCCAATCAATCAAGGTAGTGAGCGAGCTTTCCTAACTTCACTTCTCATTATTAGCAATGCGATAGCCTTTTGAAGACCCTGGCTACCCGCCATCATGAGTGTCATTCTTTGTACTGGTGAGTCCATCTCACGATGTTATCTTGCGCAAGACCATACCACATAAGCAATGGCATCAGCAAGAAGCATAACAACAACACATGGACAATATAATGAAGCTGACATCCTCGTTATTGAAGCTGGTTATGACCATACCATCAGGTAAGCTCTCCCCAATCTGCGCACTCTCGCGCCGCAAGAAGCTAATACTATATCACAGATTCTGGGAAGCACTCTCTGGCTTCTGCAGTCGCCAGATCCCCCACCCCGAGTCTCAGATAAATCGCCTCTGCATCTCCCCAAACAAAGCCTACGTCGCCGCTGCTGGTACAGATAAAGTCAAGCTCTACGCCTGTAAAGGCAACGACCCAAACCCTGTTCTGGTCTTTGAAGGACATACTGCAAACATTACTGGTATTGGCTTCCATTGTGATGGAAAGTGGATGGTCACTTCGTCAGAGGATGGCACAGTCAAGATCTGGGATACAAAAACTGCAGGCGTACAGAGGAACTATAACCATGGATCACCAGTCAACGATGTGGTGATACATCCAAATCAGGGAGAGCTGATAAGTTGTGATCGAGGTGGAAACATCAGAGTGTGGGATTTAGGAGAAAATAAGTGTAGTCATCAGCTGATACCGGAAGATGATGTTCCTGTCTCGAGTGTGACCGTGGCGACGGATGGTGGAATGCTATGTGCTGGAAATAATACGGTAAATGAGGTACCCTCTGAAGACGACGCTTATTCGCTGACACATAATGTCAGGGCAATGTCTACGTATGGCGCATGATCCAGCTACAGGATGCTACTTCATTAATACCGGTCACCAAGTTCACAGCACATAACACCTACATTACACGAGTTCTCCTCTCACCAGACTCTAAACAGCTGGCGACATGCAGCGCAGACCACACAGCCCGGATATGGACAGTACTACCTGTAGATGCACAGTCACCAGCTCAGATAGAACCTCCGCAAGAGGAAGTGAGAGCGATAGAAAATGGTCGAGATCAATCTGACGAAGACAATGTACTAAACGATGACGAGTCCGATGAGCTCGATGACGACGACGACGAAGACGACGATGATGATATCGACGACGATGACAGCTCTTCACTGTCAGATCGCTCTTCACCACCTCTTTCTCCAGGCACCAGAAGACATGCACCACCTTCTCCACACCCAACTCGTGGTCGTCAGCTACAAGCAGAATCACGACAAACACAGAATCGCCATCCGCAACAACAACAGCACGCCGCACTCAAATCCGAACTTCCCATGCGGCCTCTCGTCACCGGCTCCACAAACGCACCACTCGACACAATCACATCAACCGCTCTCCAACACACGCACGCCGCTAATCCCGCCACCGGTGTCCCCGCAGGCCCTCCACCACCACCAGCCGCCCCTGGAGCATCACGTACAAACAACGCAATCATCACCGCTCAGGACATCCACAACAAAGACCCAAACCGACGTCTTACAGCTCCCACAGGCCCCACGCCCGGTACCCGGCCACTAAA
>Ga0115848_100026_pt1 | contig 32295 bp, 13 predicted proteins | sample InSIn3gowninarea_FD_83862 | JGI IMG/M metagenome (GOLD analysis project Ga0115848, IMG submission 83862) | reverse complement strand
TGACTTATTTGAGGGGCAAATAAGTAAATTGAAGAGGACCTTTAGGTGCTCGACTGATAAGGCCGCCATCGAGAGGAGAGGAGAGGAATTCTTCTTTCAAGCTAGCGATCTATTAACTCGACTTTCACTATAACGAAAAGTAATCCTTAAGAACCTCATACTAACCCAACGTGTTCCTAATATATCAAAGCTCTCCACTACAGCCTATCACGTCACCCTCGCCCACTACGACCTATAACTTCTCACAACGAGGCCCTAGATAGAACCTATTACTGACTTACTACTCTGACTTACTTACTCATCACTTCCTATTTCTATGACAAGCTCAAAACGATTCCTATGCTATGCTGACTTACTATACTGACTTAGAAATGACAAGGGACTGATCAGATCAATCAAAAGGTGGTCTATATCTAGAGGAACAATATCTTTGTCCAATCTAGGTCTTGTTGTGGAACTATGGCTCCTATGTATGCAAAGGGATTTCTTCATAGGACTAATAAAGAACAGCCAATATAGAGATCCTCACCACTGTTATGTTGGCTTTTGACGCGGAGAGATATTGACCTTTTGAGACACAGCATTAGGAGCAGGATTGACCGGTTGGGTTCACACAGCATTAGGAAGAGAATGATCCCTTGCTCTTCAATCAGATACAGGAACCAACTACACCTCTTGAACTACGGTTCCAGGTTCTATCTTTAGGAATCAAGCTTCCGGTCAAACAAAATGAAGTGATAATGAAATGAGCCTGCTTGTACCCATTCAATTTTGATTCTAAAGATGCCAAGAGTCTTGTGGAAGTTATAGCTAGATCCTTAGAGGTGATGAGAGTGACCGATTGGCTTGTTCAAGGTTGGAAAGTGTTATAGATCATGTGTGAATCACTCAATTTACAAGCATAGGGGCTTTACTTACTAGTATTGATACATGCAAGCATATTATTGAATCCCACTAGTGCAAAGAATGCGATGGTAGGAAGCATTGGTGCAAAGGATGAGCTTTCAAGTATTCTCAAATAATGATCGAAAGGCCGATTCTGTCTTGTGCCTTGTCTCTTGAACCTCAATTGCCGGTTGGCTCGCCGCCCGAGTCCCGAGTATTTACTATTGAATAACACATGCATCAGACTAATTGCTATGACTTGCATCCGACTAATCACTATGACTAATCGCATAGAGCAAGTTCCTATCCCCCGGAGGGTATAGCAAGAAATGACTATTTCAATCATTGAGTTACTGTTACTAATCATTGCTGAATTTACCACTTGACACACTTCCTCAATTTACCACTTTCAAGATTCTTACACACGGTTCTATCTCCTTCAAATACCAATTGACACACACTTGATATCCTTCATTTACCTCGTAAGCTGGTTTAGGTGTTTATAAACACTATATATATAGGCACTTTACTTTGACTTATGATGTAGGGACTCTCATTAGTATGAGTAGGAAGGATTTGTAGGTATTCTTAGTCAATATATAGGAGCTGGTTTCTATCAAGTAGGATATAGAATTAGCTGGTGTAGCCAAGCAAGCCGGAGACAACTCAAGTCTGCTCCCTACTTTTGTACTTTCACATTGGGCAACCTACCTTTTTAGCTGCTGGAAGAGAAGTTATCGACTTTAGTAATGAATAATCTTAGCAAACCCTAGACTATATAGTCGGAGCCTGAGCAAGAGCCCGAGCCCGAGCCAGCCAGTAATAGAGTCAAGCGCCAGTATCCCAGAAGAGAAGAGCCTGCCAGTCGAGGGGGGGGATTACTTTGAGCGTAGCGAACCGCCCTCTCGGGGCAGTAAGGTTCGCCTTCCTCAATAAGTCCAATCAATCAATCAAGAAATCTATTATCTCCAGTAGATAGTTCCCCGGCCAGTCAAAAATCTATACTATCCAGTAGATCTAGTTTCACCCACCCCACCCAGACAGTAAAGAAAGTCCCTTCAATTTATCCTATCCAGTAGATAGTTTTACCCACCCCAAAAAGCCAGCCCAAATCAATCTCAATATCTGGGCAAGGAGAAAGAAAGCCCTATGAAGATAGCCAGGAAAGGACTTCGACTGACCTGGTCAATGTATGATTGGTTGGGTACCTGCGTATGTATCACGTCTGGAGGAGGTTTTTATCAATCAAAATCTCCATCCAGTAGTTTCACCCGTTACCTTTCATAATTCCTCCAATCAAGAAAGAAACTGGTAGGTAAGGCTTCGTCTCCTTTACCCATATCCTTAGTCCAAGGAAGTGATCGCCTAGTGTAAGTACTACCTATCCCAATCCTAGTCGCCAGTTGCTGGTCAATTCCTAATACTCCCCGCCAGTCTCAACCCAATATTCCTTTCCAGTTGCCGGTGGAAGTTGCTAGTCCCAGTCGCCGGTCAATTCCCAATCTCCTGGCAAGGTGAGCATATGAAGGAGGGGCCGCCAGTCAAATCACAATATCTCCTGCCCAGGTGAGTGAAGGGAGGGGTTGCCCGCTAGTGAAATCAATATATCCCCAGCTCAATGATCGGTAAGGTTGCTTTGTAAGGTTGAACCTTATTTTCCTAGTTCCAAGAAGGCCCGATTCCTGCTATTAAGAGAGAACCACTTGAGAGCAGTTGGGGATAACGGACCATATCAAGTAGTTTCTGACTTCCATTGAGGAGGTAAGGCCTGATAATGACTCCTTTCTTTCTGAGGTAAGTATTATACCAACTACCCGATTGAGGAGGTTAGTCTTTGAGCTACTCCCTGATTTCTGAGGTAAGTGTTAGAACGACTCCCTGATGGATGAGGTAAGTTCTGATAATGACTTCTTGATCGGTAAGGTTGAAACTCTTTCATTCTCAATTTGGGTCTTTCTTTTTATATGTAATTACGTAGATAATCTAAGTGCCAGATGCTTTCCTTGCCCTATGAAGGACAAGACCTACCCACTTTAAGGATGACCGTACCCACTCATTCAGACAGGTGAGTGACAAGCCCCTGAAAGGCCATTTCCGTTCATTTGATCGCCACTTTAGACACATGTTAGGGATCTGTACAGTATCCATAGAATCTCATTTCATTCATAATAGAATCTAAGAAAGGGATGCTGATCACTTCCTCTAACTAAGAGGTGTATAGGTTAGAGAGTAGAGCTAGAAGTTGACTGGCTTGAACAGAATTGAATGGCTGGAATGAAGGGTATGCTTTCACTCTTTCCTATCCATTGGATCTCTCAGTTCTGTTGGCGTAATGCATGGAGAAGTTGTGCACCTCACACTTCATCTTCATATCTTGATCCCTCACTCACACTCTCGGGATGGGGGATTTCACGTATATAGACTTGCCTGTACTTCTTCAGTCTGTCTTTCATGGATGGAACTGAAAGCGGATTGGGTAATCTAATGTGACTGGGGAATGCGGATTTCACGGAATGGGGTATCTGGGCGGTGACGGTGGACTGGGCGTACTGAATACGAACGAACTTACAGGCGGGTGGCTGCGTGGCTGCGGGGCGTGGCTGCGGGCGGATTGGGGATGCGCGAATGCGAGAATGGCGGGCGGGATGCGGGCGAATTGAACCAACTATGGATCCTTCCTTCTCTCTTCAGTATCGATCCATCCATCCATTGGCCCATCTCTGAGTATCTGTTTCCGTCCGGTGTACCGCCCATCTCTCACGAGGTATCCAGTGTCTCGGCTATGCGGCAGCTTACTCCCCCGGGTATCGAGCGGTAGCGTTACTCATCCGGTCCGGTATCGAGCGGTCTCGTTCCTCATGGGGGCGTATGCGGTAGTGGTCATCATCATGAGGGCGTATGTAGCGGGGCGCATGGATAGCGGGGCGTATAATCGAGCGGTAGCGATCATCATGGGCGCATGGAGCGTGATCATCATCATGGATCGAGCGCTAGCGGTACTCATCCATCATCGAGATCATCGTATCGACTCATTTGTGTAACCAAACTATACAGCTGCTGTTCTCAGGTTCGCGGATATCATGTTTGTCCTCCTGGTACTTGTCCAGGAGCTGGGGGGTGGCCCCAAATACAGGACTGTTGGTTCTGGCTGCGAACTTCTTCCTTACAATGGAGAAGATATTACGAAAAATACATAGAAGAATATATGTCATTACGCTTTAGCGTCGTATGGGATCGTAGCTCGAATCATCGATCCGTAATATCCAAATATATATCTCATTATATATGTCATTACGGCAGCCAATGAATTGGATTCAAGTCCTGGGGATTGGGGTGGGTGGGTAAATAGTGGTCGAGCCTGCTTGCGCATCCATATGCTCATATATAACTACCACCATTTCAGCAGTCACTTACTCATTGTCTTGGTCGGCATTCATTATATACGTAATTACGTCATTCGAGATAGGAACCAGAATAGAATCACCCACCTCAGAAATCGTCTAAAAGGCTATTGTCTATAACTGTTATCCAAGCCAAGTCGAGTAGCGCAGTGTAATATCCCATCCCGAGTATCCGATCCCAGTTGATTAGCCGGGTCGAATAGCATCAATCCTAGTTTCATAGCGCAACAGCTACCAGCCCTGTTGAGTAGCGCCAATCGAGAGTATCCAAGCCAAGTAGCCGGGTATCCAAGCGGAGTAGCCTAGTTGATTAGGGTAGCCCAGCGGATTGTATCAGCGGATTGCATCAGCGGATTGCATCAGCCAATTATTAGCGAAGCCCAGTGGATTAGCCCGAGCCGATTCGAGCATCCGAGTATCCGAGTATGCTGCTATCCGGGGAGCCAAGCCGATTAGCGAAGCCCAGTGGATTAGCTGAGTCGCTCAGCCGAGCATCCCGGTAGCCCAGCCTAGCCAAGCGGAGTAGCCCGAGTCTAGTGGCCAAGTATAGAGTATCCAAATCGAGTATTCCACCCCAACTGATGATCCCATCCAATGAGTCCAGGCAAGCAGCTATGACTGCATCAACACCTGGATTTCAATACCGGCATCTAGTGAATCAACATCTTGCAATTCATTATAGGTAAACGAGATGAAAGGTTATGTTTCATAAATAATCAAATCCATTTCATATTTCTGATGACAAAAAGTTATGCTTTGGCCTCCAAAACAAAGCAATTGTATTATACGAAACTAGTGAATGAGGCTTTTGTCTAGAATCTGTTCCAAGCAAACTAAGTTCCTGCGCTGAACTTGGTAGGCGAGAAATCAATCAATTGGTGCTCTGCTCTTTCTTGTCGATCTGAGTGTCAAGGCGCATCCGGGGTGAAAACTCTATATCTGAGACAATCTCTAAGCTTGTATTATATATGTCATTTTATGACCGTGCATAATCAACTTATCAAAACAGGTGCATTGTAAGTAATGATCGCCATGGATCCATTCGAGGTACGTGTAATCCATAGCATGAAGTGAGGTCGAGGTATAGATCGAGGTCAAGGGTAGTAAGTCAAGGTTCGTTCATTTCTTGTCTCAGTCCGGGGTGATTCTCTCAGCAAGCAGCCTCGGGTTCGACCAGCCTCGGTTTCAACCAGCAAGCAGCAAGCAGCCGTCCGTGTTCGTAAAGCCTCAAAGCAAGCCATGTCAAGTTCATCGTTGTCAGGTCGAAAGAATATAGATCTCAGCAGGCAGGAAGGTCGATGGAAGGCATGGAAGACCTTCCCCTCTTTTGTCGGGAAAGCGGCTCCTTGCACTCGGAAGCGCAAGACCTCCGGACCTTTGTGTTCTCACAGAAACGATCAGATTCGAACTGAGCCTCCTACAAGTGGTAAACAGAACGAACAAGTGGTAAAATGAGATATATTATATATGTCATTATGCATGAATGAATGAGATATGTCATTACGTAATTATGCATCGAGGAAAGAGAAGATCGAGTGTATTGAAACCTGGCATCGACTGTTGTATGACTAATTGGCACGAACAAATTGGCACGTACTGGAGCTTCAAGCAATGAGACTGTAACAATCTGCACTGAGTAGAGCTATCACTGACTGTATCCAGCCCATCTCGGTAGCTCTGATTAGCCAAGCTGATTAGCCCATTGATAGTCCTCTGTGAGCAGCTATATGTGTAGCTTTATGAGTAGCTTCAATGAATACTCTTCAACGTCGTAGCTCAATGAAATCTCCTATACTCTACGTGTAGCTTTTTCTATGAGTATATCAATGTGTAGATGAGTAGCTCAATGTGTGAGTCTGCTATGTGAGGTGCTCTATGCCATGTGAGGTAAGAACCATTGTTCCGTATGTTCAACCCCGTAGGATCCAGATCTGTGGGTTTTGTCAGTGTGTCTCTGAAAGGGTATTAATCTGCTATATATTCTTTTCTCGGGCCAGGCTGAACCTGGACAACCCATTGGATCCATTATAACAGCCCACTACACTGTACTGGATAGACTCCTGAAACCTCTTATTACACGCCTTATCTTAGCTTCCGATCCAGCATTCCCTCCCGCGATCTATCCCTCCCATCCAGCCTTCCCTCTCCCTCCAGCCATGCCCTAAAGCAAGAAGGACTCAACCCCCCGAGCAGGATTTTCGGGACCCTGAAACCACCACCCATTAGGACTGAGCCATTCAATTCTTCATTCCATGCGAAGCAGTTCATCTTTCCACATATTGACAAAGCTGAACTACCCCTATCATTTCATTGTGTGTGGGTCCCCGGCTCCTACTTGCATTCGTTCGTGCAGGAAAGGGGGATAGCGGCTTTATAGCGGAGCGGGATATACTGGATAACGTGGGTGGGACAGAGTTTGGGTCAATCCATAGCTAACTACCTAGGATCCGTAGCATAGGATCGACCCGTAGCTTACCATCTACGCCATCCGTAGCTCACTGCCTCTGTTGCCCATAATAATCAATCCCGTAGCAAGGAGGTAGGCATAACTCCACAGCTAACCCCGAAGATCTGTCCATCAGAATGACTCGTTCCTTTCCGGGCTTTAAGTGACTCATCAGGAGGAGGGGCTTGCCTCTCTGGTGGGGAAGGAAGTGGGGACCTTACCCATATTGATGTGAGTGGGGACATTGAAAGGCAGGCTGCTAGAATTATAGCTAAACCAACGAGCGTGTTGAAAGGAGGCCAGGCCAGCCAGGTTCAGCTTTTCTTTATACTTACCACATCCGTTCAAGCATTTCCTATCTTTTCGTCCCAGAAAGCCTATAGAGATAGGTACGAAGTACTGAGAAGCTAAAGAAAGGCACAGACCTGAGAAGCTGGTCCTGGTCTTACCAGAATCCTTGGGGGGCTTGCCCTTGAGTTGAGATTGTGAAGGGCCGGCCTGTACCTACTTTCTAACTAAGGAAAGAAAGTCTTAAAGTCTGTATGAAAGAAGGGTGGGGGGAGGGTGGGAAAGCAATATAAGTCTCTGGTCTTGCCAGCCAGGTATGTGGCCTGTGCCTTCGCTAGCGGCTGGTTGGTAGTGATGTTTGAAAGGAAAGAAAGAGATGGTTCAACTCGGAGCGTAGCTTTGGTAAGGTTATCTCAACCAAAAAGCCTAACGAAACGAAGGGCTCTGAAAGATCAACGAGCACCAATTAGATGAAATACCAACTCATAACAATGAATTTTGAATTGGACAGCGGACCATCAAATTGGAAAGCCTCCGAAACAAGTTCCTATAAGCCCTAATCTGTACCGAAAGCCCCTGAGTAACCAATATAAACGCTATATAAGGTGCGAAGCCGCTTGTCCCTCCGGGGGGCAAGGTGTTCCCCTCGGTGATTCCTTAGGTGCTAGGCTCAAAGGCTACGTGTAGAATAAGTCCGGTTCAAGGTATAGGAGGTATAGATTAGGGCCTGGAAAATCAACCTGGTCAGACAACAAGAAATCTGTATTATAGTAGTTACAACGCGCTGGTGGTCGCGATACAAAAGGTCCAAAGCCTTCTGAGCAGTAGTTATAGTAGCAAGGATCCTAAAAAAAGCCACTTTCCCGAACGAACGAACAAAGAGAGGAAAGGGCTAACCTATATTAGTCAAAAATCGTTCAAGGTAATAGTGTTCCGTGCAGTTGATCCCTAGGTGCAAAGCTCTAAGTTAGCATGTACAAAAGAGAGAGTTGAAAGTGTTGCAGTGTTCGGTAGCCTCACGAAGGTGAGAAAGGCTCTCCGAAAGACCCTCATATTAGGGTGAGTCCAAAAGAAAGCCCCTCTAATAGCCCTAAATCGTGTCATATTTTCTATTCTTCCTTCGTTCCAAGGGTGAACAGTTATGCGGGTAAGGGATAAGGTTCTAGGTGAAGGAAACGATAGGGATTAGGACCTGATAATTTGAAGCCAATAGAGCTATTGAATCTGGAGAATAGTTAATACACGCAGGCAGTCCCAAAATGTCCAGTCGAGATGCTCTCCAAGTGACCATTATAATAGCAGGGGTTCTATAGAAGGCCCTTGTTATATTCCTGTTCAACTCAAAGGGCAATGATCTATAGTCCATGCGGTTCTTCCCTCGGTGCAATGGTGAATCGATAATACGCGAGAGAGAAGCTATAGGATATTCCCAGGTGGATTTATACAGATACCTAAGGTGTTTGAGTCACGTTGAAGATGATGGTTCGGTTCAGATCGATCCTATGTAGCTGCTCGCCTCCTTCATGTGGTGTAATGTTGCTCCTTAAGTTTCGTGATCTGTGCATTCTAAGTTATCGGAAAGAAATACGCGGGTGGAGATGAAATTGACACTTAGACCTTCGCTCAGTTACAGCTTCCTCACTAACAGCAGCTGTTGATGTATATGAAGCAGAAGTCGGAGATGCAGCGATAGATTATGCGGTTGTTGCTTCGGTTGATGAAGCAAAAGTAGATTCTGTTGATCCGAGACCAGTAGTTGACCGAGTAGCGAAGGAAAAAGCACCAGATCCAGATCGATACCCACCACCAGCAAGGGGAACAGAGACATGGACATAGGTCAAGTCATCAGTAGCAGATCCAGTCGTAGATTCTGGTGTTTAAGTTGTTGATTATGCTGTTGGGTGAATAAGTCAATATAGATGAAGCAGTCGTTTATGCGGTTGTTGATCCAGCTTATCCACCACCTGGTTAACTACCACCACCTGTTTCTCCAGCACTAGCTTATCCACCAGCACCAGCACCAGTAGCAGTAGCAGTAGAAAAGCTAGCAATAGAACCGCAGGACCAGCATCAGTAGAACCAGCAGCAGCGGGAAAGGCAGTACCTAGAGCAAAGTAACCTAAAGTGAAGACTAGAGAGGCAGGGGCTTACACTGCAGTTTATGACTTTGATTACGCTTTGGATTCTGTTGATGGAGCAGATTATTCCGTTCACTAAGCCGTTGATCCAGCAAATGGTTCTTCAGTTGGTTCAGTAGATCGAGATCGAGAAGAAGATTCTTCTTATGTTCCAGATGTCGATGCAGCAAATTATGACTTTGATCTTGTAGATCCAGCAGAAGTAGGCTTTGCTCCTAGATATAAGGTCTTTCACCACTGGGCTTTGCACCTGTACCGGGCTTTGATGAATTAATACTTGACACTCTTATTAATTCGTAGCACCGAGCTTAGTCCTTTCACCGGGCTTACTATAGCCAGCAGCAACAGATCCAGCTACAGCATCCCTTGCACTAGGAAGCGCAAGCCCCTCCGGGACCTTCCATTTCCAGATTGATAGCTTGAAGCAGTAGAGCAAGCAAAGCCAGCAAGACCACCAGCATATACAGTAGCACCAGCGAGATCTAGTTCACGCCGGAGATCTCAAAATACGGGACCTGCAACCTGCTATGTCCGATCTAGCGAGGGGTTGAGTCATTATCCGGTAAGGACCCCAAACGAATCATTATCGATCGGGGGCGGAACCCTCACCATATGAATAGTGAGTGACCTCTATGAAGGAGTAGGGGCCCTTACTTTCCCATTCACGGGCGGTACACCATAGGTTGGTCCAGCATGGAGTGAAAGACCCCATGCCGAGGAGTAGTGTTCGTGATCAATAGACCCTCGATACGCCACCTTTTCACTCTTCAATTTACCATCTCATTAGGCCAGGTTCGTACTATAAAATAGACCACTTGCAAGGTATATCTACGGGTATATATGTCAATGTATCTATATCTATATGAATCTATATATCTATATCTATTGGTATCCATTATCCCTTCATAGAGCAGTTCCATTCGTCAATATCTGACTACTAGATCAGGGGGCCCAACATCTCCGCATTTGGTAGAAGGAAGTAGCATAGTTGGTTGAAGGAGCACCGACGGGAGCGGAGGTAGATGCAGGTGAAGTTGAAGCAATCGGAGTAACAGTTCCAAGCGCAGTTCGAGACCCCGCAGTCAAGTTTTCTTTAGGCCCATACCCAATTTACTGCCCAGGTGACCCAGCATCATAATAGACCATTGCAAAAGCAGGGACAAAGGCAAGGGGTAGCATCTAAGGTGGAAAAGATAGCAGCAGAAGCTAGGACCAGCAGCACAGGCAGAGGCAGATGTAGATTGCGCATATTCACTTTGATAAGATCTAGTTAGTTGGCCGAGTGAAAGCACCCAGTGAATTAGCTAGTTGAGCAAGTTGCTTACCTTATTGACCCAGAACCCGCGGTTGTATTTGAACCATTTTCATAATCAATTTGGCCGGTGCAAGCATCTTTTCCCGTTCGAGAGCCTATTGACCGGCCGGAATCACCAATATCTAAGGCGGAATTAGTTCGAGTGAGCCCTTGCCCTTACAACCTTCACCTTACCTCCCATTAGGGAAAAGATTGAAATTCCCTTCATCCCGATATCTATGTATCGATATATGCCTAACCTATCAAGAATGACGAAAAGACAAAACCTTAATTGGGGTTTTATAAATATCTAACAAGCTTACCGGGGGTGAGATGGCCTAAGCCAAACACCCTAAACCACTCTAAGTTTCTGTTTCTGGCCACACCTTCACTACTATAAACACCCCCAAGAAGCGTCTGGAGAGCTGGAGTCACTCACCCGATGTTAGCAGGTCTTGTGGTTCAGGTACTACATCCCGCCCGACTATCTAGCTAGAGAGACATATATCGATGTATAGCATGGGTGGATTTATAGCTATTCTTGCCTAGAGTACTGGAGCTTTGTCTTGGGTTGGGATGGGAGCGCAATCTTAATCAGGTGAAAACCATCTGTCCTGGTTACTTCGATACGCCCCGAGCCGCACTAATCGGGCTAAAGCCCCTACCTATGCTAAGCTTCACGCCCCTTCTTTTTCCACATATTGATCTCTGGCATACACGAAACCTTGCCCCAGCCACATTGGACCAAAAGGACAAGCCACCTAGGTCTGGACACTAGCTAACTGCCTTCTAGCCATCGTTCACCTTATCCTCGTTTGGATATAGTACCATTTTAGTATCTGTTTTAGTGCCTGCCCCTGTTTGTTGCCCCTTCTAACGGCCTATGCCTTTCCTCCTGCTGCCTTATACGCCTTAGATGCTGGTGAATCTACTCGCTATGAATCCACAACTGACGAATCTGGAACAGGATATGCTGCTAGCGGAAATGCTGGTCGAAGTGATGGCAGGAAAGCTGGAACTGGCACATCAAAGTAATCAAAGTGAATCATGTTATAAACGATGCAAGCTTTTTTCATAGATCATCTGCTGCTGGATTAACAAGGTGCGAAGCCGCTTGTCCCTCCGGGGGCAAGGTAAACTAAGCGCTCTGCTCCTCCACCACTCCACTGTTATTATTACTTAATGGGTTGGTAAGTCAAGACTCCCTCTCCTAGGTTTCAGGCAGTAGCAAGGTAAGGATGAGGTTGTTGATCCCGTCCTGATACCAGTCGAAGGTATAATCTAATAGATGCCCCAGACCTCCTTCCTAAGATTCCTGCACGCGTGATAAACGAAGCATATCCTGGCTGGACAGAATCTCCTATAATATGAAGCTCGTCCCCATCATCTCAGAGGTTGCTCTGATAGACCATAATTGCAAGCCATGGTTAAGGGGATACCACACTCTCTCTCCTAGGGTGAAGGCATTAATTAAGGGAAGGTTGGCCGATCTAATCCCGACCCAATAATCGAAGGTCTAAGCAGTACCTACCTCCTAAGCGCTTCATTAATCCAAGTGGTCTAGGGATAAGCAGGTCTAGTTCTATCTTCAGGTGGTTAACTAGAAGGTGGAGGCATGAAAAGAAAGGCAGGTGGTTCTAATCATTCCTAGCAATGCAGTGGGTTCTAATTGATGAATCATATTGGGGCTCCTTGGCGAGAACAAAAGGTCATATACTCATAAGGTAAGAGTGTACCCTACCCAGAAGAAGTCATCAGGGGTCATAGGGGTAAAGGGTGAATATCCTAGTGCTGACCCTCGTCTTCCTGGCTTAAGCGATAGGTGAGAAGTAAGGTTGGGTAAGAGTCTATTGGTGGGTAGGTAGCAGGGACAAATGAAAGGCGGGTAGGTCTGTCTATTCCTGGCGATGGAGTGGGTTCTAATTGATGAATCGTATCGTCAAGGCTCGGCTGGAACCAATAGGTAATAGGTGGTACCCATAATCATTTATCAAGTGTAATGGTAAGGCTGGTGAATGCGGTATGTCCACCCGTCAAACAAGGCTCTCTCTTCTCTAATTGACAATTCTCCTCCATTCATGTTTCTGAAGTTCTGGCTTTAGTTCCTCAATCTGGCAGTTCCGACGATCCCACCACACCACCGTTCATTGGTTCATCCCGTCCTGATAAGAGAAGGGTTTTTAATAGCAGTACCTCATATCCTCCTAAGGGAATAAGTCAGTTCGTGGTATAGGGCCGGTTCTATTTCTATCGTCGGAACATATATCTAAGGTCCGGAGGGCTTGCGCTTCTGAGGGCAAGGGATTGATTTCCTTAAACGAATCAACTAAGGGAAAGGCGAAAGGTAAGGTGCGAAGCCGCTTGTCCCTCCGGGGGCAAGGATAACCCACCCTTCTAGCTTTTTGAGGGGAAAAATAAATAAGGAAGGTCCGGAGGGTCTTGCGCTTCCGAGTGCAAGGGAATACCCGAACCTAATCTCTTTTTACCAGTACGCAACCCACCCCAGTTTCATACTATATATAGTAGGGTGGTGGCTCACGCTCATCTTTATTACTTAATGGGGAGTTAGTTCCAAAAGAACATGGGATGACTGGTGAGTTATGATTCATATTCTATGATTGACTCATATATAATAGAGTGAGTGGCTTGCTTGCATAACTAAGATATCTTTAGTGAGTGCCTTCCGAATGAACAACTTGATCTAGATTATACATAGTGCCCCCAACTTGCTTGCTTGCTTTATCTATACCCTTTATCGATCTCTACGGGGCCGCCCTTTACTTTCATCGAAGTAGTTGTTCCCGGCTCATTGATCGATCCCGATAGGATAGGGGGAAAGTCGGTTAGGAAGACCTTACCCTCACTTCCCAATGCAGAGATGGTATCTCCCACTATCCATGCATGCACCTGCTAACGAACCAACTCTTCTCTTCGCAGCAACGCAACAACTCCTTCCTCTCACGGCCCTCGCTCGATGATACACGAATATGGGTGGGTGCAGTCCTAGCCCTGGAGAATACAAGGTTATCCCTTCCTTCGTGAATGAAAGACATAACTCCACTATACTCCCTCAAGATAAGGATCAGGACCAGGAACAGGTCTCTTCTACTGGATGGTTCTATTCTACTGGCCTAATAAGTTTGAGTTAGGCGCTGGCCTAATGAGTGGTGAGGCTTAGATGAACCCTATAGCTCGTTTCCATTCAATCAGTCTCAGTCCCAGGCCTAAGAGCGTGGGTGAGGAGCCTAGGTAGGAGCCATCCTGAACCCCCGGTTAGCATCACCGGTAGAATCCTCCGGCTATAGGGACCATCCAATAGGGACGAACCCCGGTGAAGGAGCATGCTTTCATTCGGAAGGAAGGTCGGAAGGAAGGTATACAATTATAGATGATAAGACTTTCTTTATATGTAACTCAAGCTGGGAGGAATGCTTGCTCTATCCAACGACGAAGGTGGGTGCCTCAACGACGAAGGTGGGTTCTGGCTGGCCTAACATGAAGGTGAGGGCTGGCAACTCCCATCCGGATGTCTTTTCAACGAGACTACCCGGGGGAGCCGTCCTACCTATAGTTCAACAAAGAAAGTGATTGCCGGATAGCCGAAGCATTGTTGGCCCGGAGAAGCATTGTTGGCCCTCCCGGATCCTCCCTCGTTCATTTCCATCCAGGGGACAGTCAGAAACTAATAGCTAGTCGATACCCATCTCGTACCACTAGTTCAACCGGTGGTGCGGGGTGGGAGTCTATCGAAAGGAGTTCAACCGGTTAGCTAACATTAGCTCGGTAGTCCAGTAACGAGTTGACAACTCCTCCAACCAGCATGAAGTGAAGTAACGAGTTCTAATGGAAGGGTTAGGATGTTCTACCAGTTCTCCGGAAGGAAGGCAGTTCGGAAGCTAGACTACCTATTCGAAGGCTCGGGCTCGGCTGAGTCCCTACAGTGGGTTTCAATCGTCGAACCCGGATAGCCAGCGGAACATGCGAAACGCGATAGAACGAAGAGCATCAGTCATCTCCGCCGGTTAGACTAGAGACTGTCCATCGGGGGTGAGGGTTAGGGGGCTTCTGCTGTCCGACCGTGGGTGAGGGCAAGACTTGTAGTTATCCAGGGGGCTACTCCATCCTGGGGGTGTAAACTATAGCCATCCTTCACCCTCGGTTGGCCTAACTAACTGGATACCTCTCCTCTCACCTTCTTTGTTTCCTGTCCTGCTTCTCTTCTAAGAACTGGATGGAAGGAAGTCAACAACTAGCTATTATTTCACCCATCTCCTACCCTCAGATGCTAACCCATCTCACTAGCCATCCAACTCAACTCTATGTTGCTAAGGTCGGTCGCATGGGAATCAAACTCTATGTTGCTTTCTTGCCTCCCATCCTAATACGGGAAGAAACACTGCTCGGTGGGGAGTGATTAGATGGCACTGGCCGTAGAGAAGTGAGATGGCGGATATCCTGGGAACTTCAGCTGAGATCGTTGAACTGAACTGCCGGATTCATTCTATTCCAGAAACTTTAGGCAGAGATCCTGGGTGGGAACTGCCGAATTGAGGAACGTAAGCCAGAACTTATTATACACGGTTGAATAAATGGAATGATAGTCAATTAGAGAGAGAGCCTTGTTGGATGGACGGGCGTTCAACAACACTTGCTTTATATTAGTAGGGTGAGTAAGCACTTCGAACTTTTGTATTGACCTTTTTTTATAGACCTACCTACTTCATATAAAAAGGAAAGCGCGAAGATTCAACCGACCATCCATCCGTTATAAGAGAAGATCTCAGCAGTATGTACCTACTTCCTAAGCGATTCATTAAGATTCATTAAGGTGGTCTAGGTCTAAAGGTCTAGGTATTCCGGTTGGTAAATAGAAAGAAAGTGAGTAGCGGAATTGATGTGAAAGGCAAATAGGTCTATTCCTAGGCAGTGGATTCAAGTTTATGAATCATATAGTAAAGTAGTAAAGGCTCAGCGATAACAATAGTTCATACGCGGTATCTAGCATCTAAATGAAGTAAGTGTAATTCCAGTGAATGCTGTACGGTAACTAAGGGTTCAAATCCTGTCCAAACCCTTCTAATCTTTCCCATCAGAAGACTGCCAATGTATCCATTCCCTTCCTCCTAACTCATTGGTTAACTCGCATCCACCTTTCTTTTATTCGGTTTTGGACACTAATGCTTTCTTTTCTTCGTTCGAAGGTCTGTTAAGCGGGGTCCCGTCCCTCTCTCTTGGCCTGCCTATTCTTCTTTCGTTAAGAGTTCTGCGCTTTCCCTATTGGGTGGCATAGTATAGTAAGGGTAAACTGATTCGAGGCCCCGTCGTCTAGGACAGAGAGGCTGTACGTATAGAGAAGGAAAGTCTATTTATCCCAGAGTCTAGCTAACTCTAACCCAAGATCAATCTTGAAGAGTCTTATTCAGTAGCAGATTCGGATAGTGATCAGTACCCCTCTCGTTCTTCCCATAGAAATTCTATGAAATAAAGGTTGACTGAGCTTTAAAAGAAGATGCTCCTTGAGTCATGCTACTGGACTTTAGGCATCTCTTATTTAGAATAACATTCACCTCCGAAGCTGAAGATGGATATCGGACTCTGGGATTAGTGTAGCGGCTAGTCTCCTTCTTATCAGATGACCTAAGTGACGGCGGAGGACTCGCTACCCTTCGAACTAATAGGCCTCTAGCTCAGAGGTCGCTAACTAAAACCCGTGAACCTCTTTCCGAACCAACAACTGGATATACTTCACTCAATAGTCACTCTAGGTATCCAACTCTAGAAGGGATACGTACGGCAACGCTCCCAGGTCAGAGTCCTCAACTTACTGGCATTTTAGCCTTAGATCCCAAGACTTCACTCACGTAGAATAAGTTCAACAGATATTCTCAATCGAACTCGTCTATCACTCCCATTTAGAGTAGAACCTTCGGTGTCCCTTCCTTTCTCCCCGTGAACCACAAGCCAAAGAGAGCATAGGTCTCTCCTTCCTGTCTTGCCCGGCCAACTTACCTGAGATCCTTTTATTCAACTTATCGAGTCCTTTCTTGACTGGTGGTGAACCCTCCTCTCTTCTTTCTTGGTCCGCACGTACCAGCTAACTCGCTTTCCTCATTAAAGAGTTCTATTTTAGTTTCACAAAAGAATGAGAAACTAATTTACTACTACTAGGGCTAATGTTGAGTCCTCCCTCCTCCTCGCTTTGTTCACTTCATTCGCTTCGTTCACTAAGCTCGGGCCCACAAAAGGCAAGGCTCTCTTTAGCTAGTTTTCACTCCGTTCACTCCGGAAGCCACCCATAAGAAGCCCTTTCCTTAAGACCAGCTACATGCCCCCATTTAAGAAACAGCTCCTAAAGAATAGCTCGTTTAAGAGAAGTCAAGTCGCAGTATTAGACTAACGGAAAAGACAAAAGCCCCTTTATTAGTAAGGTTGCACGCTTGACAGCGCCTACCCCACTGGCTTCCTTACTACTAAAAGTGAACAGGACCCGCTAGTGCCTATTGCCTTAATGCCTATAAACTGGGACCCTTAAAATCACTGTTTACCAACTTAAGACCAATAAGCATAAGAAGGCAAGTCAACCCTACCACCGATACTAGACTAAAGGGTCGATTCACTGCTTTCCCTTTACCACATTAGCTCTCCATACCCAAGCCGGAGAGCACGCCATCTCTTTTAAGACGACTGCCCTCAGGTACTTGAGCGAACAAGGTAAACTCCGCAACTCACAGTAGATTGAATGAGTGGTTCGCTGTACCACTGATACTGCCTTAACAACTACTTGTGTGGAACTTTCCGGCTCATCACCTCCGCGTTCTCGAACTATAGCAGCCTTTTCCACCGTAGTGAGATATCCCCTAGTAGTTTCATACCTCGGCACGAGATATTCATCCAATCGGACCTACCAGGGAAAGGGACCCGGCTGTGTGTCTTAACACCAAATACATCTGCGATTCAGCAGGGGTTCTTCCTTACCAAAAGTAAGGATGACAAGAGTGCCCGCCTAAGCGTCAAACCAATATCCGATTAACGCACTTTGACGCCTGTGGAATACGCCTCTCAAAACGAGAGGAAACTAATCCATCAGATCTACATTCTATAGACCACCAAACGTACGCAAAGAGCAATTTTTACCCTTTCAAACCTGCTATTCCTCTAGATTGAGCTAATCATGCAGGTTATTGAGAACACCCTAGCCAAGAACCCTTCGTAGAACTCTTGAATGACTCAGAGACCAGAAAAGAGGAAACTTGATCGAGTAAACATGATCCGGTTAGGTACTTCTCTGGTTGCTTTATTCCTTGCAGAACAGGAAATGTGAGGATCGCTTACCTGACGCTTTCTTCCGGTATAGAGAAAGACAAGGGACACACGAAAGAAGAGAACTATTCGCTACCAAAAGTATTCCCCGTCTTCTGAATCAAGAGAGGCTCACATAACATTATGAAATGATCCTACGTCAATTATGCCAACCCGAAACCATACTCAGAAAGAGATTCATCCTACAGCACAAAAGTGCCAACGCCCGCCAGACACAGACTCCAGGAATGATTCAAGAGTTCGAACTTGTTTCATATTGAATTGGGTGAATTCTGCCTTTTTCCTCTCAGCTTCCTCGAGCTCTATGCCCTCTCTAGATAAGCTCGAGCTGTCTGTAATGATTCCACAGAGGACTTTGTACGCGCGATGCTTGTCCTTAATTTAGCCGCCGCTTCCGAGCTCTCGTTGTGGATTAAGAGCTTGAACAAAGAGGAGACACAAGAATTTGAACGTTATAGGCGTGGGTTTGTCCTCGAACTACGCCACATTCACCTTCACTGGAAGCTTCTCCCCTACCTCGCTTGGCTGACCAAGGATTGGCACCTTATAGTCTAAACCAAGTCCTGACACTAAGTCATAAGCCTTCTATAGCAGACCAAACCGAACAAGATCCGGAGACTGTCGATTGGCCTGCCATTGAGCGGTCACGACCGGAGCGTCAAAGAAAGAATTGAGCACTACTTCAGGGCTTAATAAGCGGCCATAATAGAAGTGACAGAGCTTGAGCCGCTGCTTAACCCATGATCGAAGAGATGAGTACTCCAACAAATCTTTTACATTTCGATGGAGGAATAACTCATCCGGAGGAAGCTTCAATTCTTTAGTCTTCAACTCCTTCCGAAGATAGTCAACAAGAAATCCTCAGAGATATGGGTTAAGGGGTCTTCCCCTACCGGGCCAAAGCTCAAAACCAGCCTGACCGATAAGGGTCTTAGTCCTCACAGCTAGAACACGCTCATAATGAGCGCTTCTTTTCTGATCTAGCTGTGCAAGTTGACGATAACCCGCACCACCAATTCGAGCGAGAGTGGAGAATCGACGCACTTTATACTTAGTGTCTATCCCCATCTAACCTATCTTTATCTTATTATTTCTTTATCTTCAACAAGTAGGACGAATGATAGTAAGATAGATGAAACTTCCAACTTCATGCTCTAATTTGTCTACTTAATAAGTTATAGAGGAGTTATAAAGGCTAAGGATTCGACTTTTTATATCCTATAGTTAGGGCAGGATCAAGATAGGTTGTTGCTGTGATACCAGTGATTCCTTGCCTTCTCTTCGTTCAGACGCTATAAAGATGTTTGTGCGTCTGTGAGTTCCTAGGCCAAGCATTGATGAAATCTTCGCGGGGGCTAATTGAATCTGGGTTTAGGGTCCGGTCCCTGGTTCGATCGTGTATTTATTCTGACTTAACTAGATAACTTATCTTAAGGTGCGAAGCCGCTTGTCCCTCCGGGGGCAAGGAGCTAATTATATTTGCTAAGTATACTTCCTAGCTGCTACACTCTAAATAGACTTCCTAGTTATGAAAGAGTATCTAAGATAAGGATAGTTCCTAGTCTTTCTCTCTCAAAAAGGTAGTTCCTAGTTGCTACTAATACTGACTGTGCTTGATCTCTTGTTACAAGTTATGAAATCTCATAAGGCTAGCAACCGCATCGTATACAAAGCAAGTTACCAGCCACACGAAGAAAGAATGAAGCCACTCGATCCGAACTTTGATCCACTCCTTTGATCCAATCCATAAAGAGAAGTATAGATGCCGGGGACACGTATACCCCCGGAGTTCCCGTCTGATCCCTTCACCCATTCATGATGACCTTTGACGAGACGAAATGCGCAATGAACTTATTATAGAATGGCCTTGTGGAACTTAATAGGTAATTTCCATAGTGATTTGGATGGTTCATAACGTATCTAATGCATAGTGAATTGGGAGAGTTAGTTCATAAAACATGTATTTAATAGCTCATAATGTATCTCTTATTTTGGTTTGTCCTAGAGGATGCTTGAGCCTACCTAGATTGAGAAGCAAGTGACTATCATTTAGACTTTACAACGCGGGCAATCAATCAATGAAAAGTGGCATGGCATCAAGCCTGTCCCTATCTGTTGATTCAGGACCAGAAGCATAGTAAGCATCCGAGTCAGTAGCCAGGGTGGGAGAGACAGCATCCCAGCCATTGAATTATATGCAATTGGGTGGAGACACATATTATGGGTTTTGAATGGTATGCATGGATAGACCGCCGCACAAACCACTACAATCTCATATATATAAGCAAGCTCTCACTCTTCAAACACGGTGTGAAAGCGGTACATCTTCCAGATCTCGCACACAGGCGGCTAGTACATCCATCACTTTCCCTATAGCAAAGTAGGAGCAATCCCCAGCCGTAAGGCCGCTCTATTGCTAAATAGAGGTTCTATCTATCTTGAATGAAGGTGCTACTTCTGGTTACCTACATACAGATCTTTCTTTATTGAACCATCCAACCTAGCTCAACTTACAAGCTCTACTGCTTATTTATCCATAGAATCTCATTTCATTCATAATAGAATCTAATAATAATATAGAATATATATATAATAATAATAGAATCTAATTTCATAATATATTAATAAGCATTCATACAGGTGAGTGAGAAGCCGCTGGGCATTTGCGTGCGTTTTCTCAAAAGTTTCCCCCCCCTTATCAGGTGTCTTGATCCATAAAGGGATTTATAACTCACCTTACATAGGGCCCCTCACCAAATAAGTCACTTAGGTGTGAAACCGCTCTCCCGACATAGGAGGGGGAGGTAATCTTTGAGCATTTTGTATTAGGGAACTTTCAAAGAAGTAAGGGTCGCGTTGGGAGTAATCGCGTAGATAATCTCTAGTTTTCAAAAGCCCTAATTATAAAATAAGGTTCTGGGAATACCAGACCCAGATAGTGACACACGAACGAACCATAATATAATACATCTCCCCATATGGAGTTTAAGGGGGGACGCCAGTAGCAGTGTTTTAACAATAGCAGCAGGCAGGGTGGGTGCGCTTCGCCTCCTGCCAGTGATAGGGGCACCGGTTCTATCACTTAATAATAAATGAGTGAGTATCATAGCGTCTAATGAATAAGCATGGCATCTGACCCGCATCAATCAGCTGGGGGGGAAAACAAGCCCCGTTCGGACAGATCCGGCAAACCTACCTATTTGATCACCTTCCAGGGACAACTCGCTAGAACTACTTGTCTAGGCTAGGTGACTCTCATTATACAATGCCACGAATTCATGTTTTCCATTTCTTTCGTTAGTAGAGAAGGCAAGGTGAAACCTCACCGTCACATCACATAGATAAGGTTATTTAGTCACAAATGCTGACGCGTCAGGGTCACCCACCCAGCAGCAGGGGGTAACCCTTTTCTGTTAGGTGTGTCAAACAGGTTTCCAGATAACAATAGGCGGGCTTCCCACCCAACGTATATAGGGAGGGTAGGGATCATCGGTCGAGTGCCTCACGAAGGAAGGCCATTGCCCATCCACCCTAAGGTCAAAGGTCAGGTCAGTCGAATGCCTGCCTAGTATGCTCATAGCCATCCAATCAACCAATAGATAGCTGAGTCCTACTTGGGAAGGAAGGGGATTAAAGACAGTCAGGGAAGTACAGGTCGAACCTACAACTGACAAGAATATAAGCATGCTGGTTCAACCAACCGCATCAATAAAGATTGTGGTTTTGGCTGGACAGATAATCCTTCATTAGTACAGTTAGGAAGCCGGCGGAAGCCCCACCCCACAAAGAGGTAGGTAGGTTTATGACATTCAACCAGTTCAGCCGTAGGTCATTAGATAAGGTAGAAGGATAATAAGGTTGTTTCATGCTATCAATGCCATGCCGGTTCTATAGTTGTCCCTCTCTCTGAAGCGCCTCATTAATACAAGTGGTCTAGGGCTGGCTAAAGGGGATTCTCTATCCTAATAGTGTCGTACCCTACAGATATTCCTGACTTAATAAGAGGTTGGGCATGACTCCCTCTCCTAGGGTGAAGGCAGTAATCAAGTCTGGGTCAAGTTGATCCGGTCCTGAGAATAGAAGGGTTGTCTAATAGCAGTACCTCCTAAACATTAATGCAGTAAGTTATATAGGGCTAACTAATAGGTCTAGTTCTTGCAGGTGGGTAGCAGGGCATAAAATGAAGGGGAAGTAGGGGTATTCCTAGCCGGTGGGTTCTCGTATCAGCAAGGCTCGGCCATATAACTAGTTCATACGTGGTACCCAGCAGCATCTTAAAGCAAGTGTGATAAAAGCATTTACTGGCAATGATTTACTGGCAATGTCTGAAGCCCTTCTAACAAGGCTCTTATTATCTATGTTAAGCCCCCATCCATCCCATCCATCTATCGTGGGTCCCTTTAAATGGTAGCAGATCCTTGCCCCCGGAGGGACAAGCGGCTTCGCACCTTAAAGTAAAAGCTATTTGGGCTCTTACTTACTAGTAATGCGGTTGTTACTAATTTCTGAATCCATATCCTGGGCAACCAACACCAACGCTCGGCCGGACCGGAATAGTCATAGTGATACCAAATAAAATTATCTTCAAGTTCAAGCAAGTGTGATTCCAGTGAATGCTGTCTGGAAGACGGTGGCTCCATGGGAAGTAAGTGCAAGGCTTGGGGCATGTCCTGTCCGTCCATCCAAAGGTAAGTCGTAAGGTCAGGAGCGAAACGGTTGGTTTGGTAAGAAATCGTAGAGGTCAGATAGGGCTCTTCCTAGCAAGTGGGTTCTAATTGATGAATCATATCTGAATCATATCCATTAGCAGTGTCTGAAGACTGCGTACCTCCCTTCGCTTCATTCAGTAAGAGAGGTCCAGATCTTCCAGTGAATAGGTTTTATGGTAAGGCTTAATCAAGATAAGAGTGAGTTAGTCTTAACCCATTCTGATACCAGTATCTAGTCGAAGGGTTTATAGCGATACCGTAGCTGGTATAGGGGAAGTATATAGTTAGGAAACACTGAAGTAAAGGTAAGGGTAGGTCAAAGAATATCCTAGTGCCGTCGTACCTACTGAGTATTCCTGGCTGCACTAGGTGGGGCATTAGGTTGGGTAAGTGAGTGAGTCTAAGGTAGGTAAAATGAAAGGTGGGTAGTTAGAGTAGGTAAAAAAGTGCAAGCTAATTACTGACTGAATTGTATCGGCAAGGCTCGGCCGGGACAACAGTAATAGCGGTCTCAGCAGCATCTACAAGTGTAATTCCAGAGCTTTATTGGAAGCAGGCACGAAGTGTTTAGGGCATGTCCGTAAGTTGTGAGGTTGTGAAGGTGGGGTGCCCGGTTTGGTAAGAGTATAGGTAAAGGGAGGCGACTTCATAAAGGTAAATAGTTATGCTGTTCTAAGTGCCCAAGCAAGCCTGTGAATATCTAAGTTCAGTTCTGTGAACCGTACCGTAATTCATTCACTAAGAGAGTCTAATCGAAGGTAACTTCTCTCGAAGCTAATAAGAAGACTGCCTAATAGACAAGACTGCCTAAGAGGGATGTTCTAGTGAGGGTTCTCTGAGTAGGGTAGTAAGTTCAAGGGCACTGATGGCATCTATATGGATAATTCGTGGAGTTCCTATGCAATGCTCGGCGAGTGGATCTCGCCACAGACTGTGTAGGTTCTGTGAACCGTACCGTATGAGTCCGGGTGTTAGCGAAGATTCTAACGTATATATATTACAAAGAGTCTAATAAGAGGGTGATAGGGCAACATTGAAGTCTAAGCAGCTGGTACAAGGGAAAGGGGCTATGGCACTACTAATCATCCTAAGCACTGGGTCTCTATATTCTATCAGATTATGACGTATATAGACTACAAAGACTGGGACTGGGCCTATAAGAAGCTCCATGATAGGGCTACATTCAGTCTAAGGTAGATGGGGTAGGGGGTGTTGACAAGGGAAAGGGCTATGTCGCTACTAAGAAGACTAAGCATTTGGTCTCTCAAAGTTAAGGGCTATGTCTTGGATAATGAGAATGTAACATGTGGTAAGCCCTCGTACCAAAGGAATAACTGGGGTAAGGGAACACTCATATCTCCCCATACCATCCAACAATCCATCCAATCCAATCAGGGTTACGGTAGAATAAGAGTAAGGTAAAAGCTTCTCTATCTGATCGAAGGCATATGGCAGACAGTGAGTGACGGTAAGGTCTGAACTAATCCCATCCTATCTGGTGTGTTTTAATAATTCCCGACTCTCCCTAGGTGGACTAATTAAGCAAGTCAAGTGCAAGCGGTATAAAAAACAAAGAGGTGTCCAATAAAGTGGTTTCATGCCAGCCATTCCATCCCAAGCCATCCAATCTATCCAGCCAGCCATGTATTCTAATAAGTTCCGCCTGTTTATAATAAAAGTATATCCGGGCCAGTTCCACGATCTGTTTCTGCTGAAGGACCCTATCCTCTTAACTACTATACAATCAATCTATCCAGCTATGTCTCTCTCATAAGTGAAGTTCCAGTTCCTGGCCGTTTATAATCCAAACTATCTGGGTCAGTTCCACGATATCCCTAAGCTGAAGGTAATAACCCACACCCTATGGGCTGCTACTCAACTATCCCCGTCCCTCCACCCATTATCAATCCTACCCATCCTATCCATCCATGCAGCCACGTCTCTTTCATAAGTTCCCGGCTGTGGATTCTAAACCTATCCGGGGTTGGATGCAGCGATAAGCTCTCTCGGCTAATTGACCCGATCCATCCCATCCGGTGCTGCTTGTAAGATAAAGTAATGGGTGGGCATCTTTCTATTGAAAGGAATGTAACTGAATCCACCCATCGCTCATCTGATCCAATCTATTCTCCCCAAGCACAGGAAACAGTCATTCATTTCTACAGGCATTTCAGGGAAGGAAGGCTTTAATGTGTTCATTTAAGGGACTTGAAGGTTTGAAGTGGAACTTGCTTGAAGGTGTGGGGACTTACTTTAAGTTGTTAATTGGGACTTGAACTGAAGAGTTTGAGGCACGTTCAGGACCAACTTTTCATCAGTAATTCCTACTATAGCGGTATACTTCAGTAATGATATTCTGGGTGGGAGAACTCGGACTACGGGATCATTCGGGAAAGCCCTCCGGGAGGGAGGTTTCCCCTTATTCTCCCTCACCATATGAATAGTGAGTCCCTACCGGGCCTCGTCCTGCCCGCAACTAAACTCAAGGGCCCTTACTTCTTAGGGGCGGAGCCACTCACTATTCCGATGGTGAGGACCGGAGGGGCTCGACTGTCAAGGCCGCCATCGGTCACTCGACCATCGCCATCGTTCTTTTTATTTCTTTATTTCTGAAAGAGATGGAAGGAAGGCGAAGCCGTACATCCATTGTGGGCTAGGGCTAGGGTGGGCAAGGAAGGCAAAGTCTTACATCAATCACACTTAACCATGAATGGACTACGGTTGCATACGGGACAAATATGCTTATTTCCTTTTTACCCTTCTGCTACCTCGTCCTCAGAGAGCTTACTATTTCTATTTTTTGATTGGACGGAAAGACGGATACCATGGTGGGAAGGAAGGCGAAGCCGTACCTCCATTCATCTATTTACCCGCCTCATGACCGCTGTGAACCACCCGCTGTGAATAACCCCCGCCTCATAACCAATGTCAATCACCCACCTCATGACTTGTTTACCATTCCAACGTCCAGCCAACATCCAGCGTGGGAAAGCCAGTAATTCATTCGTGGTTCCAGCATACATATTGAAACCACGTGCACGCCAGTTTATATATTGCGGTAAGTACTGGGCAGATCCGCCATAAGCAGTTCCAGATCCAGATTATGATGTTGATCCAGTAGATTAAGCGAGTGATGCAGACGTTGATGCTGTTAATTCTGTTGAGTCAGTCCGGGGCTAAGCATTGGGACAACTAGTAAGCTAGTAGAGTCGCTTACCCACCATCTTGTCCAGCGTACTTTCCACCTAGAGAGCTAGAAGTGAGAGAGGCACCAAGAGCAGTGGTAGATCCAGCAGCATCCATTGCTAGAGAGTAAGATTCTGATGTTCTTGATCGTGATAGGGATTATTACTTTATAGAGTTATACCCTCGTAAGCGAGATTATGATTCATATACTCGTGGTCCAGATTCTCACCTTTATGAGCGAGATCCAGACCCATAGCCAGTCGCAAAGCATGGTAAGCAGCTAGCTAGACTAAGTTCAGTACCAGATACACCAGCAGCATCTAAGGCCAGATCCGAACGCACGAAAGGAGCAAGGGTGACCAGAGTAAGCAAGGCCAGGTTAAGGTTCTTTCTTGATCGTTGCAATGTAATACCTCTAAATATAAGGGTTATAGCCCGTTCCAAATCAAATCGATTATTCCATCATTAGAAATGAAGCACTAATGGCGGGAGAGGAAGCAGATCCGTAGCGAGAACCACCAGCAGGAGTTTCCAATCCAATTTTCGATTTTAGTAGCCTCCAGGGTGGACATTCTTCTATCCTTCTTGACTCAGGTTCCCTAATAAGGTTATGATGAGGCATGCTCCCGGGCATAGGTAAAAACAAGGTCATTGATCCAAGGTTCATATAAATAATAAGGTGGTGGTGGTTTTTCACTGGTGGCAGAGGAAAAGAGGTGGTTGTTCACGGGACTGGACTGGACTGCAACCACTGGACAGCACTGCAGAGGTTTGACTTTGATGGGCTTACCCACCTAGGCGGATGTGGGATCGCTGGCAAGGAAGGGAATCTCTGCCAACACTGCTGGGCTCACCCCACCAATAATAGGCTGGGATCGCTTGCAAGGGATGTAAGGATATAGAAAGACAGCACTTTATCCCGCATTCCCGCTCTGTTAGCTTATTGTTGTTTACCACGAGCCGGTCACTACTTCAGACTACGCTTAACCCCCGACTCTTAGCTAAATGGGGGTTAGCTCGGCTTCGTGTGACCTTTTCTTGCTTTGACCCTCTCTAACCTTTTACTTCTTGCAACCCAGATAAGCCATACGACTCAGATATAAACCCATACGTCGTCTAATACTGCTCTACCTATTATCACACCTGATTCTTTGCTCTACCCTTCTCACGTTACTAAAGACCCGCCCAAACCCGCCATTCTAGTCGTTCTATTTCGCCCAGGATGGAGGGATCGAGGGAAGAAGGAGATAGATTAATGGAGCGAGATTGATTGAGAGAGACACTGTTTGAGGTGTAACCGGGAGTGAGTCGTTTGTGGGGGCGACCATAGCAATCACAGCACTGGGAAGAGATTGCCTTTGATGGAGGGATATTGAATGGAGGCTGATTGATCGAGAGAGACACTGTTTGAGGTGTGCCCTTACCAACCCTTTCTCACCCGGGCCCCCTTTACCCATTATGGTTCGTTGGAGCCCAGTAAGCACACATACCCCAGCATGGATGGAAGGAATAACGATACCCCGCTTTCTATACTGCCACCATTACTCCGCTTTATAGCCTTTCCATCTAACGCCCTCTACTCCTAAGGTAATCAGTCAGTTCATCATATAGGTATAACAGTTATAGCTAATAACGTCAATAGCTTGACGAAATAGGGTTGAATCCTTCACTAACTTGCGCCTAGTCAAGATGATCAAACAGGAAGTAAAGGTTCTTTTAGTGCCGAAAGCTAAGAAGATAAAATAGGCGTGAAAGTTATTGAAATGCCACCAAGCCCCTCCGGGACCTTCCTTAAAGGCGAGGAAACAGAAATAAACAGAGTCGTGCTTGAGGAAAGACTAGGCGTAACGGGCAGTTACTTTCGGAACTAGGGCAGTGAATAGAGGAAAGAATCTTTCACCATGAAACACAAGTAGACCCGTAGTAACTACCGGAGAAATAAAGGAGTCGTTACAAAGGATACCTCATAAATCAGGGAGTCATTATCCATTAACCTAAGAAAGAAAAGAGTCGTTATCTCCCCTCCATCACTGCTATAGAACTGTACCATCCACACAGCATGAATCCGGGTCTTCCCACACCAAGCAAAATAAACACACAAAGCCGGGTCTTACACCCACACCCAGAAAATCCGGGTCTTCCCTCTACACCCACCCTCTTTACACCCTCTACACAATGGATAGATTCTTTATGAGGTCCCCTGCCCAAGGAAAGACTCCCCCAACCAATAGATATAAGGCACCACAATAGATATTTTTATTAAGACACCCTTAGTCAACCCTTCGGCAAATCTAAGGAATTGATAAGATCCACAATCCAATCTCTAGGAAGGCCAGTCTCTCTATCTCTGTCCAGGATGATCCCCATCCCAATTGCAGGAATAAGGGTCTCCTCTCTAGGAAGGTCAGTCTCTCTAGCCAGTCTCCCTATAGCCAGTCTCTTTCCAATGAGTACTTCTCTCTGATTCCAATCTCAAAGACTTGCCCCTACAGGAGTTATCCCCGCATGAGAAAAAGACAAGAAACTCCAAGGCAAAGACCGAAGGGACACACCTTGACCATGAAGAACAAGGTCCCGGAGGGGCTTGCGCTTCCTAGTGCAAGGAAGACAAAGAACAACCTTTGGATAGATTTATTGATTGGAAGGACGAGCGAAAGCGAGTAGTTGCGAGATGGTCGAGCAACTCAAGTTCCTTCGGTACTTTATTAGCATTTTTGTAGGTCAACTACCGAGATCATATTCCTTTTGTCGAAAAGACCTATCATTCAAGATAGAAAGAACTGAGCGCTCAAATGAAAGTGTTCGTAGGCTACAGTTCACAGATGGTACACTATAGGACCTCACCCATATAAGCATCTATTTCAAGCACATCTCCGACCAAGTACTTTCCCTCGGTAGCTCCGATCACTTTTCACTAATGACAGAACTCACTACATCTACTAGAACCACATATCTGATTTTCTCAATGGACCTGACCTTCTAGCTCAGGATCAGGACCAATCGCAGGCAGAGCTCTGCTTGGTAAGACGACCTTTCAGGACCCGCCCCGCAAGATGTTCGTAAGTCATATGCTAGGACTAGGGTAGGCATGCATAGCAGTAGTGCCTAGCATGAAGAGGAAGCCGGGCAAGCGGGCATTCCTTCACCACTAAGAAACTAACAAAAGGCATACTCTCTGGAAGGTCAAGAACATGCAAGAACTCGCATACTCTAGAGGTCAGGCAAGCATTAGCTTATAACCCTACCCATATTCCATTCAATCTGATTGGTAGAGGTACAGCCAGAGGTACTCCTACAAGTAAGACAGCTAGAGCTTAGACAAGCAGACGAAGACACACTTACTATCACCCAGACTATGACCCTTCAATCCACACATACCAAACATCAAGCTAGCTATACTTCTTAAGAGAAATACTACCAGCCTTATAGACCTACTAACAAGAGCTATGAGACCTAGCTAACCAAACCAATCAAACTAACTACACTTACCCAACCATCCCCCACAGGAAGGAACATTGTACCCGCGTTCTACCTATACCACTTACTGAATTATTCATCGCTTAGGAGCCAGCCACTGCTTAGACCTTCTCTTATCACCACCGGATGGATTCAACCTACTACTACTCAACGACATAACCGGATCAACCTACTACTATTCCACAACATACTTACCACCTACCACCTTGGCGTATTCACAACCCTTTAGAGAACGAACGGTTCGATTTACTCACTCCATGCTCCTAGGATGAAGGTATAAAGTCAAGGTAAGGGTAAGTTTGTATCATGCCATGCTATCCCATCCCGGGTTGATAGTGGTACCTCCTTAAGATTCTTCCTAAAGGCAAGTGTGATAAAGCATATCCTAGCAGTCTGAAGCCTATGCATCCAACGCAACGAGGTTTTCTGACCACCACATAATCCAAGCCATCCGGGAGTTCAACGATATCTGATAAAGGTAAACCAACCCTATAAGGACCACCCACCATCCATCCCCGCACCCCGCAGTAGCATGCTACTAAGAGTCCTCGGCTAATCACCCACCATCCATCCAGCCGCTCCGCCATTGTAATCCAACAATTGTGCATGGGTAGCAAGGGAAGCTAGCTAGAAAGGTCCTCTCCCTCCTACCTTTTCCTCCTACCTCTATTATATATGTCATTATCTCTCTTATCGGTCAATAATGACATATATAATATATGCTTTTTCATCTCCCTCCTACCTTTTCCTTGGGAATATCATACTTGGTCCTCAAACCCTAACCTCATACCTCTATCCTCTACCTATCTCTACTCTAACCTATCCACCTCTAGCTCGAGACTCTATACGTTCAGTTCAATCCATCCAATTACCTCTATCTCTACTCTCTACCTTACCTACATCCTCATCTATCAGCCTTGGGAACCTCCTCATCCTCTTCAATTTACTTATTGGGTGGGGGGGCTTATGGTCGAGCCTGCTTGCGCATCCTTATCAGTCGAGCACCTAAAGGTCCTTATGGTCGAGCACCTAAAGGTCCTCTCCTCTCCTCTCCTCTCCCTCTCCTCTCCCTCTCCTCTCGATGGCGGCCTTATCAGTCGAGCGTGCTACGCACCCTGCCGGACCTTTTGGTCGAGCGAGAAATCGGGCCAGTCGAGCCCCTGCCGGACCTTATGGTCGAGCGAGAAATCCCTCACCATATGAATAGTGAGCCCCCTAACGGGTCCTACCGGGCCCCGGGGATTGGGGTGGGTGGGTAAATAGTGGTCGAGAGTTCGACAAGCTCACCCTTGGCCTGTTGGAGCTCTCTTCAACCTGCTCATGGCTAGATCGATCCCAACACAAATTATCGCATCACCCAGCAGCGCAAGTGTGTCCTGCTGACGCCTCGAATCAAGCTTTTGTTGCGACATGCTATTGGGGGTTTTCTCCCCCATTGCTAGTAGGTTGATGGGTCGCACGCCCGGCACACATGTTAAGGTCTGGCAGATCTATCTTTCTTCCCCTCTTCATAGGAGGATGCGAAGCATAGCTCGACCAACGCCATCACTCTTTCCCCTTTAGGGCCAATTAGACCCTGCCGGTCCTCACCATATGAATAGTGAGTGACTCCGTCCCTATGAAGAAGTAGGGGCCCTTCGACTCACACCGAAATGACCGATAGCGTACAAGTACCGTGAGGGAAAGGTGAAAAGAACCCTCACCCATATGAATGAGTGAGCGACTCCGTCCGAAAGGGAGTGCAATAGAAAGAAATCCGACGCGAACAATCAGTCGAAGGAGCGAGAAGCCGCTCACCCGACCTAACCGGGCCTGTAATCAGGGAAGGAGTGAACTGAGATTACCACTTGAGGCTATACGTATCAGTTGCTCCGCTCATTGGAGGCCTTCGTCTTTCCACCATAGCTTCATCTCAGTCGGACCATGCCCACCTACCTTATAGCACTGTTAGTGAACAGTACTTAGAATATAAGACAGCGGGTCGCACGAACACGCCTCGCCCACCAATAAGAGAGAGTAAAGACGGATTCTGACCCTCTATTGGTACTCCGCATCTTCACGGAGAAGGAAATTCACTGCTTTAGTCGTTATTCGTGCAGGTCGCTACAAACACGAAAGGAACTGGCGGCAGGCGATCTTTTCACATGATTCATCGTGACTCATGTCAGCATTCTCACTTCTGATATCTCCAGGTCCCTTCCCCGATTGACAGAACGTCCCGCTACTGATGCTTGGTTGGCGCTTTCTCGCCGGCGTAGTCGAGCCACTAAACGTACCTCTCGATGGCCATATTCAGAGTGAGTCCATCCCGGACCTATGCTCGGGTATTCGCTGGGTGGGTAAATAGATCTCGATGGCGGCCTGGCCTTTTATTTTAGTCGAGAGTTCGGCTGGCTCACCCTAGAATGCATAATTACATATATGCATTGTCAATGGAGGTGATCCCAGAATGAACTATAGATCTACGTTGCTTACCTGAGCATAACGTAAGGGATATCCTTCCCAAGGGATATCCTGACCTTAGGATAACCTGATCTCCCTTCGCGGGGCAAGGATGAGGGGACGAACCGCTTGCTCGACCAAAGCCCCGTAAGGAATCGATAAGTACTTCGGCAATGAATGCATTCATTACTGGCTGGCGGCGTAGGCAAGTCAGATAAGACCGGCACAGGTCCTATATTTCTTCCCCTAAAAGCCATTCTCTACGTCATTACGTCATTGTCGCTCTTATGATCTCTACGCGTCATTTCGACACTTTCTCGAGCAGACCACAGTGCATATATTATATATGTCATTATGCTATCGAATTCATTATTCGATCGAGAGAGCGTGAATGCATCTATTATATATGTAATTACGCTTTAGCGTCGTATGGGATCGTAGCTCGAATCATCGATCGGACCCGTAATATCGTATACAAATAGATATATATCATTATATATGTCATTATGCATTTCTTCCAGTCATGATGCGCTTTAAGGCTCGACCATCAGGCCCGGTAGGGTGCGTAAGCACGCTCGACTAATAAGGATGCGCAAGCAGGCTCGACTGTTAAGGACCTTTAGGTGCTCGACCACCGCCTTTTAGTTACTTATTTGCCCCTCAAATAAGTCAAAAAAAAAAGAAGTAAATTGAATGCGCAAGCAGGCTC
>Ga0115848_100024_pt1 | contig 32405 bp, 26 predicted proteins | sample InSIn3gowninarea_FD_83862 | JGI IMG/M metagenome (GOLD analysis project Ga0115848, IMG submission 83862) | reverse complement strand
CGAAATCATCGAATGAGATTTGCATAGATTTTGGTCGATTAGGCGATAGAGATGGTGATGGTCTACTGCGAGGTAGAGCATTTAAAGGTCGAGCACCCAATCCATTTGGTTGTTGCTGCGAGACCTTGGTCTTGACCTTCTTGACAAAATCGACTTGGTAGTTGACAGAGTTATTACTATCCCAGTATTCCTGTCCATTGACATTGTAGCGAACGTAGAAAAACATGGTCTTGTTTTCGAGATTTGCTTGATCAGCCAAACTTATGCTGAAGGTGAAGTGATCTGTATTATCGGCTTGATCTCGAACGTCATTGCTGTACTCGGCTGCAACCTCAGAGGTTGTCTTCCAGTAATCCAGCGTAAAGCGAGCGGTGACAGACTTCTGGAATGCAAGGTTCTGCACCGAAACAACACCTATCAGGCTCTTCTTATCAGCAGATAGGAAGGCACGTTCTACGTGAACAGGCCAGGTTTTGCGTTCTTCGGAGTTGGATGGAAAATTTGCCAGCTGAATCTCCCATTCATATGAGACACCACGAGAACGAGGAGTAGACTCGTCTGAACCAAATGGAAACTCAGCTTCGTTTTCGTATGTTTCGGCCGGTGACGATCCAGCGCTCACGGCGAGGGGCCTGTCAACCTGGAGGAAGTGTCGTATGTGTTCAAGCTGTGAATCAAAATGTACAGCCTTGGAAAAGGTAGGTGTGCCTGGCATACTTGACGGCCGCCTTCGAGAATGTGGTCTTAAAGCAGGCTTGACAAGCTCACCAGACTTCTTCCGGACCATAGGTGGACGAGTACCAAGTCCATCGCTCTCGTCCGTGTCGGATTCCGTTCCAGGGCGTGGCGACAGCAGAGCCTGACTTGTTTTCGAATCATCAAAGGTAGTATTGGACTCATTTGTCAACCGTATATGCGAGGCTTTTCTTTGCGAGCTGGACAGTGGAAGCCGAGCATCTTCGGCAGGGGACGAACCTTCCGAGGCAGCCTTCCCATTCACATGACTGGCACTAGGTGTCCTCACAGGTGAGCCCGACTTGCGCTCTCCTTTAATCTCTCTGATGGCCGCTTGTAACTCTGCTAGGTTTTCCTTCTCCAACTGCCAAGTTCTTCCTCTTATCTCTTCATCGTCGCTGTTGTGTGTAGATTCTGGCGGAGATATCGTCATACCATTAGGTATGACACCATTTGTTACAGGAGGGGGGGACTGTCGTACGCTACCGTGGGGGTCGAAGACGACGCCTCTTTGGAAGTCCGTCATCATTTCTGGTGTCTCGCTACCTGTAGGTGCTGATGGACTTCGCCGATGTTTCGTCAAGTACGACGATGAACCAGCAGATCTAGGCAGCGCTGGGCGAGTCTCTGTCGTGAGTATGGACAAGTCGGGGTAGGCATTGTATTGAATGTACGAGGGTGATCGGCTCGGCGTAGGTGTGGACTGTTTTGAGGTGGAGGGAGAGACTTGTGCAGGAGGTGTGTAAGGCATTCGTACGGCGACCTGGATATGAAACCAGGATATAGTAGAATGGAGTGGTAAATCAAGTGTGCATAGAGCCTTGTATCAGTCGGAGGAAGAATAGATGTAAATTCTGAGGCTAGAATCTGTCAGTAATGAGCTTCACAAATGCATCGCGGCTGCTTCCATGCACAAGCAAATAATTGAACATGCGCAGTTTGAAGAGCAATGACCATCACGTAATGACTGGATTTCTGTTTGCTTCAAGCCTCAAAATCCAACACAAATGTCAAGTGTGTTGTGGGTTACTTACGTAGAGATATCGGCAGAATAAACAAAATGCTGTCGAGGTTGTCGATCGGTGAGTTTGTGCCGGAGTCGGACGTTTCAAAACTCGACAGGCGTCGGGATTCGTGGTGGGTGGAAAATCGTTAAATAAATCGGCAGGAGCAAATGCCACGGGATCTATTGATCGACCTGTCTGGCAGCGCAGTTCGCAAGAACTCGATTTATTTTTTGTAGGATGTAGAAAGGACGACACCGATAGTCGTTTCTTCGTAGGACACTGGGATGTTCTTCCTTGTTCGTCGTCTGCACAAATCCAATCCTTCTAAAAACAAAGTAACTGCAGCAACTTTCTCTTGGATCCGAATACTGGCAAAGCTGTTGATAATGATCTTCCCACAATTCAACCACGTCGACCTGGTAATGTCGATGGCAAACGAGAGGACGAGGGAGGAGCAAGACACGAGGCGGGGGTGGATGAGGGAGTGGTTTTGCGGTGGCGGAGAGAATCAATAGCCAGGTTCGTTGGTTGTATAGACAGAGAACGTGAGGATGCAGGCCAAGTAAAAGATGGTTGTTGAGTCTGGAGCGTCCGAAAGTGGCAGCTCGGAGGGCGCTAAGTGTGGGAGCCCAGGTAAAAGATACACACACAAACTGTGGAGGACGTATGCAGGTGTGGATTGATCAACGATGGCAGTAATCAGATACAGTACGTGCTGGGGCATGCACTGGTCGCTGCTAGGATCTCAAGCTCGAAGTCCAAATATGAGGCAAAGCATGGATTAACATGGGATCTTCGAGCAGCTTTGATCGACAGAACAACACTCCACGAAATTTGCTGAGAGGGGTTGCGTGGTTGGATGCGACTACTGAATGCAGAAGACAGCCAAGCGCGTGAAAAATTCACAGTGCTGTGTGGGCTGAGGACGGTGTGCTGGATAGGCTTTAGGAACCCAGTTTTTACCCGCAGTGCTAGTGTCAGACCCAGTTGTCAAGCTTGGACATTGAGCTCATAGCGTGCGATAGCACGGGCCTGGGAGCAGTGGTGGGACGTGAGCCTGCGTGCATTTCGCATGCAGTGCCACACTTGATAGCGAGGCCTTTCAAAAATTGCCGAAGCAGCTTTAAACTCCGTGCATCAATACTGCGTTTGTGCCAGACACGGACTTCACGTCAGCTTGCAGTAGAGGATGATTTACCCAATATTACAAACTATTGTTGAAGGAACTCCTAGGATTGTATGGCGCCAGGTTTTCATGTCCGATTTGGTATGTAGTTCGTTGCTTTGTGGCTGACCATGGGGAAGCTAACCGGGTGGTGATGAGACAGTTGCAGTAACATTCAACGCGTGTGTACGAGCCAATGGTGGAGGACAGTACAATTACGGCACAGCAGGGCAGGATTATTAATGGGAAAAGATGCTGACATGTGGAAAATAGCTTTTGCCTCAAAACTGCTCACCACTACCATGGAGCAAAGATAACAGAGCATATGATCCTGATCCGGATGCCGCCGAAACCACTCAAACAGTAAAATCATCCTCATTGTATGTGCTCATTCTTACTTGCTGAACATGAAGACTGTGGGAAGATTCTGCAACGGCGCAGCTGGACTATTTATTACAGCATACATGTAACCTGTCGTGTTCGCAGTACACGGTTGGGATGCATTTCCACAACTTCAAGAGAAATTGTTCGTGGATGGCGTGCTGAATACGGACTTCCTTTCCTTACTCGACATGAGCCCAAGAACCATCACAATGCTAATGCGTTGTTGTACAGCAAGACAAGGAGTGGTCGATTTGCTTGAAATCTGAGTTTATCACGGCGACTTTTGCTGCTTCGGAGTGCGCTTGGAGCTGCAGGTGTAGCGCATGCACGATTTGGCCTAGGCCAATCAAGCCTTATCAACGCGAAATCCTATCGATTGTATACGAATACCTCTCATCCAACTTGCATTACACTTTCCTCTTTCGCTCCCCACTGTTTGACCTGGTATTATCGTTTTCTCAAGGTTGCGTCGCTGGGTATGAAGCTTACTTCAGCAATGTACCTGCACTTCCTTGACGACTCAATCTCGCACCTTGGGCTACCCCCTTGTTGCTTTCTATGCTTACAGTCCAGTTCCGCATCAATCAGGAGCTCGTTTGTACACTCATCCACCCATTTGTGTTTAATTAGCACTGTGGTCTACTAAGTACAGTCTGACAATCGTCTCTGTTTTCTATTGCAGCTAGGTGAGGAGTGCGATGAAACCTCGTCACCCTACAGTACTGTAATGTGTCCGGCTTTGACTATTGTATTCCGGATGTGGTTTCCTGCTAGCGGCCGTGGTTACTGTGCGATCTGCTAAACTCTGAAATCAAGGCACAAGTCCAGTGGTACCTTTTTGATCATCAAGTACCCGTTACCACAACACTCTCGCTTACTGTACATTCTGGTATGTCCACCATCTCCTTCTCAGTGGATGCTAGGCGCGGTTGAGGTGAACATTAAGCTCACGCTTCGAAGCATTCAGACATCACCACATTACCACCTAAATCACACGACCTCGAAGGACTTGCAGATATCGTCATTGAAACTGGTTACTGTCCCCGGCACTGACTGCTCGTCAAGAGTTTACAGTCTCAGCAACTCGCTTGGTCAACACAAACATGGTTCATCCATAGCTTTTGTGAAGCTCTCGATAATTGCGCCTACAGCATAAACCATTTCCGTTTTCAGTGCGACAGTCAGTAGGACCATGGTGCACGGGTAACAAAGAAAGCGCACGGACGGTAAGCTGACGCTTGGTCCACAGAGCCGGAAGCGGGAGTGTCTCCTCTGAAACTAGCCGAATGCAGCTAGGCACAATGCATTCTTAGCATGCTTTCCCAAGATCCCAATCTCGCAAACGTCAAGCCAGTGGCATGAGAGAAATGTGGGCTTGGCTGTGCTTACGCATCCACTGTTTGCGTTTATCGTACAGTAATTATCATAACGTCCTTCTACGCCGGTGATTCTTTTGTCCTGTCCTCGACCTGTCGAGTACCAACGTTCAAATATGGACATCAAGTGAGGACTACAAGCAAGCAAGTAACTACCGGGAGCTTTACAGTAGCACTCCGGTCATTGTGCAGACAGGAACCAGGAAGAATTATCTGATAGTTCCCTTATCATTGACCAAGCTGGAAGGTCTTTCAAGGATTTTGATATTTTACACTTTATTAGACCAGTCTTGGTGATCCTCTTCGAAGCGGTCAACCTGAACTTACTGCACACATCTCCGCATCACCAAGCAAAAGAATGTGTCTACCACAAAGTCCCTACAGTAGCTTTGCATTGGCGATGATTAGTTCGACAGGCTCGATCTGGCGGTCAGTCACTGTTCATACTTTTTGTTGACTACTGTACTGTATGATGCTGTATCTATACCGCTACTGTACCCCAGAGTTGAAAGCTCTGGCACACGGTGGAACAGCTACTGTACAGTACAGTACTGTACTTGGTATACTGTAGATACCAACTTGCCCGCATTGTTTACGTCGATGACGATATTTTCCGACTGTGCAAAGCCAAGACTCGAAACCTCAGCAGTATCAGGAGTCTCTATTGGCTAGAAACCGTCCGATCCAAGCAGTAGCTGGAGCTCGAAAGTACAACAGTACCAAGAACCTGGTGCCTGTGCTGGTTTACAAAGGTGCTGTTGGTCATGGTCGTACTTAAGTAGCACGTTGCGAGCAACACTAACTCTCGCGCTTTACCTGAGGCAAGAGCAACAAGCATCTTTCCTGTCCAAAACTTTTTGTCATCAAGAGCCATCTTTACTTTGCACGCGTAATCAGGTAGAGCTACGTTACAGTAACAACAACTCTCACCGCCACTAGTTTAGCTCACAGGCACTTCTGGCGAGGCCTACATTCGGCTTTCAAACATGAAACCAGATTCCACTGCTAGACAATCAAAAGACCCCTCCGATAGCGGGAACCTCCGTTCGTGGTCCTCTGAGCCTCCCCACTTGTGGATATGCTTGCGGGCGCTTCTGTCGGAACAGCTTTGCAGTCCTACAAATATGCTTGGTGAACAAGACAGATACTCGAACACATACTGTATGACTCTGTGAGTGCTATGCGATCTTTCAACGTTTACATAGCCGTCTGCGGAAGCGGAGTTAATAGTAGTCCAGTCACGATTTGTCCTGCTTAACAATAAACCCCATTTAACGCCGATCGGACGGTTTCACATACTCACCATTTAGGAAGTCATACACTGAACAGCAAATACCCCCGGATGGTTCACAAGCTCAGTCGACCACTCAACTCAATCCGATCTTGATGTTCATTTATGAAATGGAGTCGATGGGGTAGTTTCTGAACTCGACCCACTGCCAGTCAATTATTGAACATGAAATCGGTACACAAAACTTTGCTAGCCCCCATTTCTTCACTCCTTACTGTGCTGTGCGAGTCTAGACCACAGGACTACTGTTTGACTCTGGAGCGTTCGCTTACCAAGTACGCCTGAGGAGCTCCTATAGTAATACAGTACGGCGACCTGCGTGCGTACTGTACTGTGGTTCTCACAACGGCAAGCTCGGCGCGGCATTATCGGCCGTCCTGTGCACTGTCTACGGTAGCTATCACAGCAAGGTGTATGAATCTACGATTCTCTCCTGGTGGCTGCAAAATTTTCCACAGTGGCAGCCACAGCTTCGTTACCCACTTTTTTCTGCAGCCTCACCTACCACTGTTTCAACGAGGAGCATGTGCATACAGTACCATCGGAACGGCACCGTGGGCGCTTTTCCAGAGCAGGTTTGGTTTTCATGAGTTCAATAACGAACGGCGTATTGCCTTACTACAGTATTAATTAATGGTTTGATTGCAAGGCTGAGAGGGAGGGACTCCCAGCTTATAGTCGAGTGCTCGATTATACTGCGATGCCTCATTTCGTCTGGTACATGGTACCATCGGATATTGACTGAAATATGTATCTGGTCACCCGCGTATGCTGTTCTCCCACAGGTATCTTCAGTCCTACCTGACGCATAGGTTCTGCTACTACATGTTTTCACGACCGCTGTTGGGCACTCATTCCTACAGTACAACATCAAGGATTGGTTATCCCCACCACCATACCTTACCTCTCCACGACTTTCAAGTCTGCGTATCGGGAGCACGTCAAGCATTGTTGCATGTCAAGCTGCACTCCGCAATCTAACAAGACTCCATTTGTTGAGAATCGAGACGACCAGCGCGAGAGCTGTGAGCATACAGTACAGTGGGCGCTCTCTCATTCATACTCGGTAGTTGGGTCATCTACGAAGCCAAGATCAACAATCATACAGTACAATTAGTCGGAATATTGTTTCTACAACAGCCAGGGTCTGATCACATGCTTCAAATGCGCTGGCCACATAACGCTGTCCACAGAGCCACATGTTTTTCAGGATTTGCCTCATTAGCTTCTCAACCAATGCAAGCCACAATGCAATACCCTCGTCCCTGGATCCACCAACATCACAGAAGGGTGGGATCGCTGCCTCGCTTTTACCGCCGGCGATATAACCTGCTTTCTTCTCATCCACGAACAGAAGCACATGCAAGCACCTTGAAACACGAAATTGAATTCGAATTTACTGCCGTGCCATCATTCCGATATCTGTTGGGACGTTTAACGCGTCCTCCATCAGGATTCGCCGCCATCCGTCTTTGACAGCATCCTCCAAGTTGCGGAGTGCATAAACGATCGAGCACGGAGATCATCCCACGTACCCCACGCGCACTCAAATTTTCGCGTCCGAACATGTGAATTTCAACCTCACCCCTCATCATCACCAGTTTCGAGATGTTCACGACAGGGTCGAGGCAATTGAAATCGAGATGATCGGCAATTATGATGCAGGACACCCGTTATTCAAGATTATTCTCACGCCAATAAAGGGATCTCCCGCTACTGTGGATCGTGCCTGTTGTGATTCTGGTTTGTTATTCAGGTTTGAACATCGACCAGCTGCGTGGACATCGACGACAACAAAATGTTGACACGCCACCTGCATACTTGCCTATTTCGTTCATGCACATCGGCGACGTCAGCCTTGCGACATATCTCCAAAGGTTGAATTCTTCACAATAATTTACTAATAACAGTACTGCCGAACTCATCCCATTCTCGTACCGCTCTTCGACTGTTTGATAGTGTCCACTGCTATGGAGCGTGAAGTTGAATCAAGCCCTTGCGATGGAGGCGAGGTTGACTTTATGACTATGATCAGCATTGACAACATGTGAATTCCCCAGGAATCGCCACTACGAGGTATACTCATGTTGCACAGTGAAAATATTGGGTCTTGCTGTTGGGATCTTATGCACCAACAAACACCTAATCCATCCTGGAACGAGCGACAGTCCACAAGGAGCCAGCGTGACGCTTCGAGTTATGAGGACCGAGTGGTCTCGATGACTGCAGTTTCAGCAATGCACCCCAGATTGATCCAAGCAAGTCCCTGTGCTACATAGTCGAAACCCCTGCTGCTTAAGCTCCAATGTTGATCTCCCGAAATTTCAACGACTGGACATTGTCTGCTTACCCACTATGTACGAGCATTAATTCGGACAACACACCGAACACTTCGAGCTTCATTTTTCACATCATCACAATGTTCACACCACTGAACTACCATAGCCTCTGATCCTTCAATTCCTCTTGCAAATATGTCGACTAACCACTGACTCCTCCCCCCCACAGCTTTTGCCACGAACCACACTATCTTCCATCGGTGAGCTCCGTCTCATCACTACAAAACGGCTCCGTTTTCGAGCTGATTACTGAGATCGAGATCGTAAGCAACGAAGTGGCAAGAACAACTCGAAGGACCTCGGCATCGAATTCAACAACAAGCTAGGACATACCTCTTCGACTCAACCATTGATGTCTAGGTAATGTTGACAGATCAAGCATCTAAATCTCTATGGTGGCCATCATGCTTCCCCATCAATAATCTATTTGCCAGGTAAATCACCATCAGATATGGACCATGAACAGGAAACACATGGCGCGAGAACATACGACACCATCAACAGGCAAGTGCGACGAAAGCTTGAAACTTTTCTTCGTTGAGGTTACCAAAATCTGTCTGTTCTCACACCTTCACACAGACTAATACCTGTTCACCGCTTTTCTTTCTCCCAGCCTACACGCACGTCTTGACCTATGGTTCCACACTCCATCCATCCATCTACCCATCCATGATGAACAGCACGGACTCGACCAGACCTTTCTTACTTGATGTTCAAACTTAAGATTGAACGTGGCAATACACACATATAGCACAATTTATATCATCAATTCACCCCAAACTACGATCAATCAATCGATCAACCAACAAGCCAGCTGAAGAACTGTGCCAACCCAACCCATTCAGCACAACACACCCATCAAGCACTCGTATAGGTGTCTACGTCCTTATGTATCCATTCATATACCCATTCATCTGTTCCATCCCAAAAAAGCCAAAAAGTTCAAAATCTCTCCTTCCTAGAAGCCTATGATCTATCACAGCAAAATAAATCCATCACACCTTCTACACAAAAAGCACGGCACAGCACCAAAACATCCTTAAAGACTACTGCGCACCATAACTAGCAGACGGCATCCATCCATTCTTGCTACAGAGTCCAAACTCCTACTCCTCCGCCCCCTCTAACTCTTTGCCCCTTACCTTCTCATTTGCTTACTGTTCCTATCAAGCATTAACAGTGTACACCCTCTCCCTCCGTCTAGGACACTACACTCCCTAGAATACGTACGTACCCCAACGTCTTGTGGTAGTACCTGTGCACTTCATCAGCGTATCTGTTTTATTGCTCTACATACGATCTAAATCTTACAAGTCACTACCTTCATTGTTACTAATTTATCTGTTGGTGCAATTGCCAGGCATGTGGCTGTGTAGCTACCTAGGGAACTTGGGTACGTACGTCCTGACACGCTGAGTCATGGGGATACAGTGCGTGTGTACGTGCAAGTAGTGGGGCATATAGTGTGATCCCTGGAATTTAACAAAAGGGCAATGAATTTCTGCTTTCTTGATTTTTTATTCTAGCTTGGCTTGACTTCTCATCATCGCTGTCTATCTACATGTACGTACGTACCTTAGGTACCTTCACTATTTGTTCGCGCTGTCAGAAGCACTAAACCAATACGTACACATGTATCCAAGCTACTGTATGTCTTAGCTCATCACACTCATGTGCTCCTTTCTCGCTCCCCCGTTCATTCCATTCCATTCCCTCACCCGCATCCTCCCTTCCAACCCGACCCATCACAGTTTTCACCTCTACCCTTCTCAACTCACTCTAACCAAGTATCACCATCAATTCCTAGGCCCAAAACAAACCGCCCGTCTAACCCAGACTCTAAACCTCTCTGTTCGTTCCACACCACCATCACCATCACCATTCCCACCATCTTCTCCGTTACTACCACTGCTACTATCATCCTCGTTACCAGAAACAGGAAACTCATCTTCCCCACTCCACATCTCCTTTTCACCCATATACGCCAGTTCCTCTTCGATATCGTCTTGCTTTGATTCTAGCATGTTCTGGTTCTTATCCGTGGTGAGACTGCCTGAGGAGTGGGAGTGGGAGTGCGAGTGCGAGTGGAGTTTTGATTTATACCATTGGAGGAATAATTTAGAGGCGTGACGGTTTGCGTGGGCTAGGGATGTGAAGAGGGTGAGGTCGTCTGCTGTTGCGCGGGTCGTTATTGAGGAGGGTATGTGGAGGTTGGGGTGTGGGAGGTTTGGTGGTGATGGGGTGGGTGGTGGTGGTGATGACGACAATGGGTTCGTGGCTGAAGAGCTGGAGGTTGAGGTTGAAGATGGTGGTGTTGGTGTTAACGTTGGTGGTGGTTCTGCAAGTGAGACGTCGGGTTCACTGTCGAAGAGAGAATCGTGGTCATCTTCTTCGTCGTTTAGGGGTGGGATGGGTGGGGAGGTTGGGTTGTCGTTGTCTTGGCTCGTGGGTTCGTGCGGGTTTGATGTAGACTCTTCGTTAACAATCGTTTCCTGGTGTCCACTTGAAGATGTAGGTTGCTCTGGTTGATTGTGAGTCTCGTCGACGTCTTTGCGTGCTTCGATGGGTTCGGTGTGGTCTGTTGCTGTGTTTGGTTGCGGCTGCAGGTCTTCTACGCTCTCGTCATTGACGTCGTCAGCCGTTAGATTGTTGCTCGCTTCTTGATCTTGTTCTTCATTCTGCTCATGTTCATCGCCTTCTGTTCCTTCCGAGTCGACTTTATCTTCGATCTCACTCTCCGGAGCATCTTCAGCAACCACACTGATTGTCTTCACCCAATCAACGAACCACGCTTCAATAGGCCGACAAGCTTCTCGAACTTTTGCTTTCTCGTACGCTTCCGCACTCGGATTATACAATTTCTTTTCAATACGAAAATGGCAACCAACAGCGTCGTTGTCAACATGGGTCATAACCAAGTCATACTTCTCGTTGTCTTCCTCTATTCTCGTGTTCCAGTAACGATCGGTAGCGGTATCATAGTTCGTTTTATAGTCGTGTCGACATTTGGTAACGAGTTTTTCGACGGCCATTTTAGCTTTGTCGTAGTTGAGGTATGCTCCCTGAATAACTTCGTGAGCTTCTAGTTCGGTAGTGATTCCACTGCACTCGAGTAACATAATGTTGTAGCGCCAGCATTGTGGCTTATCACTGTCATCGCCCTCGCCCTCGCCCTCTTGACGTTCTTCGTCATCTAAATCCGAGTCTTCGAACTCTGGGTCGGACATGAGATCGACATCTGCGTCTATCACTGCAGCCGACGCCTGGTTGCTGTTAATCTGGTCATCATCAAATCCAGCCTGAATTCTTGCTTTCGCGGTTCGAGCAGCCCTACGGCGTTCTGCTTTTCGGAGTAATTGCAAGTCCCGTCCTTGAGCACCTTGTTGAGTCATGTGCTCCTGTTGTCGTCCCTTGGCCAACATTTGCTCGAGCAAGGTATGACTATGAGCTTGAACAGATTGCTGTGGTAGAGGCCGCTGTGGTAAGGCCGCCTGTGGCTCTCTGGTGCCTTGATGAGGTTGTCCATGTTCGATGATGTTTGATCCTTCAACGTGGGGGACTGAGGTGTTATTAATGACAGTCGGGTTGCTTTCCAATCCAATAGGTCTCATCGATTCCTCACCTCCATCCTCTTCACTTGTAACACTTCTTGTGTCGTCGATTGGACCGCCCAGATCAATCACTTCAGGTTCAGAATCTTCCTGGTTGTTTGCTCCAACATCTCTCGTAAAGCCAGAAAGCTGTGCTTGAAGACTCGCAATCCTTCTGTCCTGTGACCTTTCGAATGCTAGACGTGAGGCTTCCGATTTGCTGAGGTGTGTCTTCTGCTTTTTAGGCATAGATGATACCTTCTGTAGTCCATCCCTAGGTTGGTCGTGTCGTTTTCTGAGCTCTAGCTTCAAATGGGACAAGCGTGCTTCAAGTATTGGAATCTCTCCCAACTTTTCAGCGTACTCTGCTTGCATAATGTCTTCAAGAACCTCGTCAACTCTATGTCTCGTCGGTTGCACGTTAAGCCTCTGTAACCTTCGCTTCATATTTCCTTGGATATTCCTTATGCGTGCGCGGACTGGCCTTCCACTTAATTGCTTAACAAGGACAGCCTCGGAAAATTTCTTGAGCTCGACCATCTCTTTCAGCTGAACATCTTGAAAGCTGGTTGCGGCACCAAATCGTGCGGTTTCTTGAAATGTTTCAACGATGGCTTTCAAATCCATGAGTCTCTCTTTGAGAGTTTCGTGTTCTTCCATCATCTTTTGTATGTGCGCTGGTTGGCGCTCATAGCATTTATGAAGCTTTAGGTCAGTACCTTGAGGTGGCAAAGTGTCGTAAACGTCCTGTGTATCCGGCCGACCGCCACTTGACAGTTGGGCACTATCAGCTACACCAGTTTTGCCGGCGCTGAATTGCTCAAGCATGGCGAGGCTGACCTTTGGGCGCAGATCTTCAGTTGAAGCCTCTTCCATACGCTCATTTCTACCATCACTTGTATCTTTTTCTTTTGATGCTTGGATAGTGCGTGGAGTCGTTGGTGTGCCCATCAGCTTACGGAGGTCCTGTCGATCTGGTTGCTTCTTAGTCTGTGAGTGAGGTGTACGAGAGGAACTTCTAAAGTCAGGCGCGTGAAAGGTTGTCGGGAGGGCGCCAGTCGGGCGGATGCCGTTTCCTTTAGGCTTCGAATCAGAAGGCGGACCGAATGCACTCCTCGCAAGGCGCTGCAATCTTTCATCTTTGCGTCTCTGTTCAGCTAAGTGGCTTTCACGCAACACTGGGCTTCGAGGTCTTTGTTCGGTTCTATCTTTGGTGGTCTGACCTGGAATTGAATGTTCTGGGTGACGATCTTGCACTCTTGATCTCTCTGCAATAGTTCGAGAGGGGTGGTTTCGTAGATGAGATTCCCTGTCCACACGTCCATTGGCAGCTGGTACCTTGGATGCATTCGGTGTTGACTGATTTTGCTTTTTAGCATGGGCTTGAGCTTTATCAAGCAAATTTTCTATCTCCTGATCAGAAGCGGTGTCTGGAAAGAGATTGACTCTCTGGTCTCGTGTAACTGTATTGCCAGGTTTAGGAATTGTGGTAATTTGTGGACTATGAGGATGAAGGCCTGCCTCCTCGAGTATTGAGACCAATAATGAGCGTTGCTTAGGGACTGTCTTTGCCTCATCCTTTTGTTCTTGTTGTCTTCTGGCACGAAGCTGTTGACTTCTTGCAAGCCCTGCAGCTTGGATATGACTTTTCACACGATCTGTGGTAGTCTTGCCTGGTGTAGAAGATTGTTGACCTTCGATGACCTTGAAGAAGCGCGACAAATTCATACTAAGCTGTGCTGCCGATTCAGAATCTCCTTCCAAGACATCGGGATGATGAGAGTCGTCATCGGGAGAAGTTGGAGGGGTCAGCAAGGTCGCACTGACTAGTCTTGACATATTCTGCCTCGCCTCGCCCGACTGAAACAACCGCTTCTTGCTCGTAAGTGGAGCACTCGGATTAGATGCTCCCATTTCGGATGGTCTTTGTGGTATGGTGGTCGAAATGTAACATCTGTCTACGACCTGCCTTCCACCGTTGTCCGTTGAGATATGATCTGCCAGTCGTCGACGCTTTGCAGCAGGTGGCCTTGCCGTAAGTTCTTCCTCTTCAACATCAATGACCACGATATCGGAGGCGTCCTGAAACTGGCGTTGAACGACCTCACGAGACTCGACTCCAGTCCACGGTGATTCTTGAGCCTGGCTAGAGATTTGATCATCTTTGTCGTCGGTTGAGCTCACTGCTGGCTGTGGCGAATCTTGAGGTTGGAGGGCTTCCATTTTCTTGGAGAGCTTCAAAGCTTGAATGTAGCCAACGGGAAGACGGTGATGTTAGTACAGAAGGAAGGTTACTAGTCAAAAGAACGGAAGATCATCTATAAATTATAGTAAGCAGTTCAAGTAAAGCAGAAGTGAAATTTGCTGCAAAAGACTTGAAAGTGTTCACAGACTTCGCAATGTCTTCACCTCACAAACTCCAACATCAGAATTTGTAGTAGAGAGTGTGAATGGAAGCGGTTGTGTAAAGAATCCGAAATTTACGAAGCAACGAAAACTTCAGAGGACATATTGTGTGAGGCACTTGCAAGGGTGGCAGTACAAGATGTAGTGGCTGGAAGTATCTTCTGGGGCTGAGGATGGGCAATAGGGCAGGAAGAACAGGCGTATCATGCAGACGATGGCCACATGCAAGGATGTGCTCGAGCTGATTGAGCTATAAGCTACATGTGTAGACTTGAGGAATAAGCAAGGCTCTCATAAAGTGAGCAACAGCGACTGTTAGTTCGCATGCCCTTCAGTTCCGAACAAGCAAACACATCCTTACCATCTGGACATCTGGATGGTTTGATGAAGCATATACGTGTATGAGAGCGATGTCCATCAGCATAAAGTGTCAAGTAGTTGGAGCTTTAGCAGAACTACCTCCTCGTAACAGAATGGAAACAAAAACCTCTGCAGCATTGCTCAAGTATTCCTTGATGATCGATGGTGCGAATGGTACTGCTGGGAGCCACCAATATGTGGAAGGTCAAGAGTTTGCGGTGCTCTTGGTACCAAGGCTGCGAGTCTTCCAGGCCCTTGAAATGGTGGGCTGCACAGAAGTTGTATGTGCAAAGCATCTTCTGGACCTGAGAACCGTCTTTGAACGTGTAATTTCAAGAAACGTCACATGGGCAGACTGTGTGTGAAGTCATCCAGCTTTTGAGTAGCAGATTGAGGCCCGTGTAGCTATCAGAAGCAAGAGGGAAACACGTGATGTTTGTAGGCTGGCACTATAGCAAATCTTACAGCCTTCCCTCACGCACAGCATAGTCAGCATAGTATCCGATGAGTCGTGGTGTTCGCGGTGGCATGTTGACCAGGGGCACGGTTTGCAATTCAATGCGAGCATTCCAAGGCAATGATGGGCCCCTCACAGTTAAGGTAGAAGTGCCAAGGTTTCTCGTGACCAGCATTGGAGTCGAGGTTGAATCGGTACAGCATTTCAGACCATCTATAGTCTATACTCGTCGGTTGAACCCGCATAGGATGTTTTCCCAGCACCCAGAGAGTGAAGAGGGAGAACAGATGTCGATGAGCTAGTAGAGTGTGGATGCTTGGCTTTGCTTGGCGTGGCCGGGTACAGGCAGATGGACAGGGAAGTGCCGCCAGCACTGGATCCAAGACATCCAGTTGTCAATGCTGACACCGGCAATAAAGAAGTGTCAGCATTGAACATGTCCGAACTGGAAGGTCGCAATGATGCTGTAAATAGATCAGATAAATGATCAAACTGCCAACACTGCCAATTAGCTTCCCTGCTCGTTTCTCGTCCCCCTCTTCATCGAGCCATGGCAGCGACGACTAACAATGCCAACGGGCTTTCGAACTTCGAAAAGGAACTGATCTGTTCCATCTGTACTGAAATCCTATATCAGCCATTAACCATACTAGATTGCTTGCATTCATTTTGCGGATCATGCCTTAAGGAGTGGTTTTCGCATCAGCACCGCAAGGCCTCCTCCTCCCGCTCATCCTCAGCTAACAATACAAATCCCTACACATGCCCAACATGTCGTCGCGAGGTGAGAGACGTACAACACAATGCCACTGTGAGCAACTTGTTGGAATGGTTCTTAATCGAACATGTCGATCGCGATCGAACCGACCAGGACAAGCAAGAGATGCGAGTGGCCTACACCCCGGGTGAGAACATTCTGCCCAAGGTTGAGCGCCGAAATGAAAGGAGGACCAGAAGAGATGATAGTGGAGCAGCTGCGAGAGAGAGACAAATGTTGGAGGAGGCCCGTGAGCGCAGTTTGCGCGATCTGGAAGAACCATCAATTAATTCACTTACCGTTCCAAGACATGAGCAATCGAGAAGTGCCAGTAGAGAACGGGACGAGAGAAGACAACGAAGGCGCGAGAGGGAAAGGTATCGAGACAATACTACACCTCTGAATACGACAGAGGCCGCACAAGGCCAGCTTGAAGGCTATACTCGCACTTCGTCATCTCCTCCTCCAACATCTCCTCGTCACCCTGATGCAGTCGAGGCCCGTCAGAGAGATCAGAGAATGGTTCATCAAGCCAGTCTGAGATCTCTGGTTAGTGCGTCAGATACTGGTACAGGCACAGGCGACAGCTTAGACGAAGCTCGGATCATGCAAGAAATTCTGAATGAAGGCCTCTTGGGTGATATCGATGTGGACGCCCTGACTGAAGCTGAACAAGATATATTGGCTGAGCGTATCGCCGAGGCCTACAGACAGAGACACCCTCGCAGAATCAATTCGAACAGTCCTCCACAAAACCAGCGTCCTTCTAACGACCACTCGACACGGCACGACCATAATCATTTCGTGGTTCAAAGCGAGCAACGACATAGATCACGCAGCCGACAGGGTCCGGATACGAGTCCAGCATCAGGTAGATCGTCTGATACGAGAATCCGTCAACAGCTCTCCAGACCTCAACATCCACCTACAGCTATGGGTCGTTCAAATTCTGCTTCGAGCTCCGTTACGATATCTCATCGTAGACGAATATCCGACCAAGCACGTTCGGTAAACGCTCCTGGTAGTTCTAGACATTCTAGTACCGAGAGACAGCCTCACTCAGCATCAGTCTCACGTCTTGAACTACGCTCAGATCAGAAGACAGCAACAGCAGTCGAGCAAAGACCGTTCACTGCCACCAGAGTACGTACGGATCCTATTCCATCGCCTCCTCGATCACCTCCTCGAGCTTCTGAAATCTGGCTTCAAGCAGGAGGAGAAGGTCGTAGATTTGATGCTAGGACAGGCAATTCTCCTCCACGTTCGCCACGTCCAGCCAGTACTACTCCCGTTAACAATCTTCCACCACAACACAACACCCTCCAACCAGCGAGTCAACGAATCGTGGCTGAGCTTGACAGTACCGAAATTCCAGTTACAATTCCTGCAATTACTCGTTACGAAGAACCTGCTATTTCGTGTTTTCGTTGTCAGAAGCCTGACATACAGTACGATGTATACAAATCATGTCAGGATTGCAAAGTTGATCTATGCATGAGGTGCTATCGTCAAGGAAAAGGCTGTATGCACTGGTTCGGCTTTGGTCACGCAGCTCAGATAAATTTTGGAAATGCGAAGCACATAGACGATGCAGCTGAAGGACCTCATACATTATCAACTAGGCAATACCGCAAACCTTTTGCTTCAACAGTTCTGGAATCAAGACGTGCGGTGCAGACAGGTGAAGCATTGCCGAAAGTTACATCTTCCAGTCCAGCGGATAGACTTCAAGAGGGCCATTTTTGCGATCGCTGTGGCACATTTGCTAATTCACAATTCTGGCTTTGCGACTTCTGCAATGATGGTGAATGGGGATTCTGTAAGCAATGTGTGCAGACTCATCATTGTTGCACTCATCCCCTGCTTCCCGTTGCCTACGAACCACAATCTCTGGCTGCAAACCTTCAAAACGTCCATTTGAATAATCCACCATCGAACACACTACCATTCATCAGCAACACTGCTAATTCACGACCAACAACTCCTCGATCACCCGCTTCTTCTCATCTTTCTCATGGTCATGGCTACGACTATCTCTCCATCAACGTAAACTGCGATAACTGCCACAACATCATCCTCCCATCAGTCGCCCGGTTCCACTGCCCCTTCCACACAACAGACTTCGACCTCTGCACCGACTGTTACGAATCCCTCGTCTATCACGGTCGAATTCGTCGCGAAGATGGTACAGACGGTTGGCGAAAATGCCCAACAGGCCACCGAATGATCGTCCTCGCCTTCGAAGCCGACGACGACGGCGACGGCGGCATGAGAAGAATAGTCAAACGAGACCTAGTAGGCGGATGGAAGATAACAGAAGATGACATGAGAGCATGGAGTGCATCCCATCCAGCAGCCACAACGAATCACAATCACAATCACAGCAATGCAACGTCAAGCCCACCTCATTCACCACCACCAGCCCTGTTATCTCGAGGAGGCACATGGACATGGAAAGACGACCCTATCTCCGGCCGCATCAAATCCACACGAAGTAGAGCCTCAACTCTAACATCAACATCAGCGAACGGTAACTTACCTGCAAGATTCCCGCCAGATGCCGGCTTCGGCAAACATGGATTAGCGTATTACAGCTACTGGCCTGAAGAGGGCGAAGACGGAGCGGGTGAATTACGACTACCAAGAGGTGCAACAGTCAGTGAGATCGAGGATGTGAATGGTGATTGGTGGAGCGGTGTTTATTGTGGTGATGTTGGGGTTATGCCGTTTGGATATGTGAGGGAGATGAATTGACAGGTTTGATATTATACTATATTATGCGATATGCAGACAGCTAGAAAGCTAGCTAGATTGCGCGGCTGGCCAGCTTGATGTACAGACAGACAATATAATGATGAACGAATAAATATGTCAGTCTTCGTCGCGAATGGTGTTATTATATCACTCCTTTCATTCCTTCCAGAGACTATAAATATCGTATATACAATATGTCTCAACCTCACAGCTTTCCCACCTGAAATGATACACATAACACGCAGCTCACAGCTCACAGCTCCCGTCTGACGCAAAGTCCTCCCCACTCTACCACTCTACCTACCTCCCTCCTTCCTCCCTCCGATACTCATCCCTCCACTCCTTAGTCCCCTATCTCTCTTCCCGACCCACCTGCCTACCTACGTACGTTCACAGTGTATATACGAGGTACACACATAGATAAAACCAACAATCCGTATCCGAATTGACTTATGTGACATGTATTGCAATGCAATTTAGCTCTCATACTAGCTAGCTAGCTAGCTAGATAGTAACCTGACTTGGATCGTGTTATACCATGTTATACTATACCATATTTGACCCAGTGTTTGGGTAGGTAGGTAGGTAGGTTCTCTATACAAGGAAGCAGCTCGCATGAGATGAGCAGAGTTGGCTAGCCGATTAAGCTGAGCTAAGCTGATCTGATCTGATCTGAGGCTGGGTGAGGGTAAGGGTCCTACGTAGGATCGCGTCTGAAAAGGCAGTAGATGGCGGATACGACTGGGACTGCAGGTTAAGCCGCGTTCTATCATGATATCAGCAGCCCTTCCCATAGCATACCTTCCAGCTCGCTTTCCCAGCGCAGCGACTAAGAACGAGCAACCTACCCTGGGCCAACGTACTTGCGCTTGAGCGCCAACACCGCCAATTCCAGAACCTCAGCTAATACACACACCGCTCCAACCCCAATCCAACACAACCAGCCACCTACCCTAATTTACCCACCCATTGAAGAAGACGAGGCAGTAACGGTACTAGTCCTCCTCACCGTCCTCGTCTCCCCACCCCCTTCCTCCTGGCTTGTCGTGTCTTGCTCCTGATCGTCGATAGTGACAGTAACAATAGTGCTAAATCCCCCACTCGTCACTGTTGTAGTCACAGGTGGAGGGGGCGAGTATGTCGACGTAACTGTGGTCGTGGCTGTAGCTGTTGTTGGGGGTGTGTATGTTGCTGTTGAAACTTCGGTTGTCGTTGTCGTTGCTATTGCAGTAGATGATGATGGTTGGGAGGTAGTAATGAGTGTTACGGTCAGGATTGCAGAGGAGGACGTACTTGACAATGTAGTCGTAATCGTCGTTGTGCTAGGCGTAGGCACCGTGGACGACAGCAACGAACTCTGAGACGACACTGTACTAGTACCGCTCTCTCCTCGTGAAATCTAACACACCATTAACATTAGCCCATTGCCCATTCATTGTTCATATAACCGCAACACATACGCCAAATCTAACAACACCCCCAACCACCGCCCCCACAACCACCACCCCGACTAGTACCCACGCAACAACACCCCACACCGTCCCACAACACACCGTAGCAAAAATCCTAGCTACCAGTGTTTTCGCTCTCGATCGTGCTGGGTGTCGTCGTCGGTCTAGCGTGTCATTTTCCATTCCTCGGCGCCAATGGCGGTATTCTTCGTCGTAGATTTGGGGGCGTGGATGGATATGGTGTTGGAGGTTGTCTGGTTCATGTTCGTGTTCGTGGTCGTAGGCTGTTCGAGAACTGGTGCCTGTGGGGTGAGACTTGATGGGTTCGTGCATCTTGGATTCGTGGTAGGCTGGCGGAGGAGGTATAAACGTTCTGCCCATGAGGGAAGGAATGCCTTTGCTTTAGGGATTGAAGGACTTGGACAATATGTCGGGTTGTATTTTTGAGGTTGTAGAAGAAGAAGAAGAGGACAAGTTTGAGGCGGTACGTAAGAATAGTAGAATCTGTGAGTGACATTGCTGGAGGTCAATATTACAGGGTTTGAGGTGGTTAGCCATGGTCAAACAGTGCGTGTCAAGTATGCCGCATTGATTGCAGAGAGTATTGGGAGATGTGTAATGACGACTCCAAACGCTCGAGAAGAGTTGTGAACTGTCTCAGCAGGATCTCAAACCGCATGGTTCAGGGACTTTGGAAGCATCTTGTGATGAGAATCAGAAATTGTCGAGAGTATCCAGCTTGGCTGTAGTGAGCTTGATTAGCTGTGTTAGTCCAGGTCTTTCCGTAGCAATCCAAGCATGGATGAATCACCATGGCAAACAGAAGAGCATGTCACGTAAAGTGCTGTTGGGAGCAGAGTCCCCACTGTGCAGGACTTGAAGTTGGTGTCAGGTCAATAGCTGATGCCGGGAAACCTCATGAGGGCAACAAGACAACTCTTTCATCTCATTTGCCCAGGTGCAGAGTTCAGTCGTGGATGAGGGGCTTACTAAAGTGTAGACTGACTTGCTCGTAGTGCCGCCAAGCAATAGCATTAGGAGCGTTGTCAAGTCATGCTCAAGCTCTCAACAGTCATTGCATCCCTGAAAGAAACAGTGTACTCAATAGGAATAATAACAAATAGTCGATTAAAAGTCATGTAAAACATGGCTGCTAGTCAGATTTGTGGCAGCGTTATACACCAGACTCTTCGCAATTGGAACGAGATACCCTCAACGTCCACATATGCTGGCTAGCTTACTCAGAATCGTAGCAGCAAATTCACCCATCCAGAACCCAGGTCATTAACGTGTCATTGCCCCATACAGGATACCTCGAGAACCTATTTGGCAGTCTTGCTCTTCTTGGCAGGAGTAGCTCGTGTCTTCATGGTTCCTGCTGCTTTCTTGCCGGGCTTACGGGTAACAGTAGCCCCAGCTTTCTCAACAACAGCCTCAAGCTTGTCCTTCAATTGTACCTTCCTCTTGTTTTTGGTGTTGGGTGCCTGAGACTTCGTGACGCCTGCACCTGTTGTACTCTTCTTAGTACCCGTAGCTTTCTTGGTACTCGTAGTGTTCTTGGTTCGTGAAGTCTTCGTGGCAGGCTTTGGCTTTGTGACACGAGACACAGCTGTCTTGCGCTTGCGTTCGGGAGAGGTGGAAACATCATTGAAATTGCGCGGCTTCGAATGGCCAGTTGACGCTCGAGTTGCTACCATCTTGACGGTGTGCAGTGGCTACGACTTGTGTCTGGCTGTAAATATAGGTGTCAGTAAGTGGTCGCGTAGAGTACCTAGTCTCCAGTCGCGTTTGGGGAAGTCAAGTACTGCGCGAGTTGTCCAGACTAAGCAGGAGCGCGAGTGTACGCCGTTCATGAAGACCGTGCGATCTTGAGCGCACAATGATAGTTAACCGTGCGCAGGCAGTGAACCAACAAGGAAAGACAGTAAGACGGAAGGCAGGTGAGGCAACAACGTGTTTGGACGTACCTTGATGTAATTAGGTTGAATTATAAAGAAAACCCGTGGAGCTTCTCAGTAACTGGTTGGCGATCCTAGAACAACAACTCGCGATCAAAGAGTTGGTGTGGTTGTGAAGTTGTAGTGGAAAATGGTTGAAGAATGAAGTGGGAAAGTGGGTGATCGAGAACGGTCGCGCATGGTCAGCTCTGCTTCTTTGTTGTTGTCCGATCATGATCAACCTCCAAAATTAAAATATTTCAGACACCACGCCTTCAGGTCGATCCATCATTCGTGATCACATTTGTTATTCCGTGTCGCGTACCAGCGTTTATTCCTCTCGTGATATTCAGCTTGCTGTCGTTCTTGCTGCAGAGTTGCTGCATCGATGTACATTTGGCGAGCGATGGGATTTGCGCTCCGGCCAATGAGCGCTCGACGCCGACCGCATTCCTCGCAATCACCATCTTCTTGCCAGTGAAGACCGTGCCATAGGCATTCCTGTAGATTTCGGTGATAGCGAAACAGTTACGCGAGAGTTCTCTTTCATGTCTTTGGTGTCGACCTGACACATTGGAGGTTGTGCGTCGTCCTCAAAACCACCCACCCACCATGCTCATCACAACCAACGTATGCTGTCCATGACCTGTTGTGCATGTGTTTCTCAGTCGTACCAGTCTTGTAATGATCGCTCTTCCGGCACAGGTCCGCCTGCTAGGTGTATCGCATTTCGTACTTCCCATTCGAATTCTTGCAGCGCTCGAAGTTCTGATCCGACAAAAAGGCCACCAATCAATCCATCGATAGTTCCAGCCATAATTCCGAACGTGCTAAAGATAAGAAGAACAAAGGCAACATAATTATACCTTGACCACCAGATGGCAACAAAACTGCCAATAGAAAACAGCGCAGAGCCTATGAAGTGGCCCAGCCGTAATCTCCGCTGCTTTCGTTCCCGTAAGGCATATTTGTGGACCATGGCTAGAATCTGTTCGTAAAACGAAAGGTCGATGGTTGTTGTGGTAGCTTGTTTCGACATGACTTTGGATAGATCATCCTCGTCCAAGCTTACAATGGCAGTGGTAACATCTCCATTCGCAAGTCCTTTGCCGGTAGGAGCTTGTGCATGTACCTCAAGAGGCCGCTTCGTCCCTGCCTCGGACCGGATTATCGTGGTTTCCACAGCAAAGTGATCACTCAAAGAGCATAGTCGACTAGGATGTCTCTCGGTCAATGCAACTTTGACTTCTTGAACTTTCCATCCTCGATCCAGACCTCCGAAGAAGATATAATCCAGCCTTTTCGCACGTGGATCTGGCTCAGTCATTGCGATGTGACGGTCATGGCCTTTCTCGAGAGATTTCTGATGGGCCTTGTTCCAGCGCCAGGTATTGAGGATTGTGTCACACGTGTGACCATGCAGGTTGAGACTTTCCTCCACATCAGGAATAGCATTCAGCTGCAGCCGCTTTCGCCTATCAGCCTCGGCGATATCAATGCTAGCACCTACACTACTTGCAGGCTTCAGCTCCCTCCACACATCGCGAACTGCGCCACGATTCTCAATCAAGACATGCGCAAAGCTCATAGGGACCATGTTGAAGTCGCCGAGTCCAACCACAAGGCTACCACGTGCCTGTGCATCCCGCATGAGTCTGGCAATTTCCCAAGCTTGAGCTGTGCGATGGCAGATGTAACTGTCGTTCGGCTCGCGTTCATATGGCGCGTGCAGGTGTGTGTTGAATACCTCAACGATTTGGTCGTCCGGTAATTGCAATTTGGTACATGCCACTCCTTTGCCCACGAACCAGTCTCCCCTGAAGAACGCTGTAGGGCGTCCATTCAACGGATATCTGAACATAGACGATTCCACAATCGGAAAGCGACTCAAAATAACCAAGCCACCACCAAAAATTCCCGAGTGGTAGAATTTAGCATGTGGTAAGACGACCTTAGTGACAGCTCGGATGGCTTGGTAGTCGGCATATGTCCAGCATTCTTGCAAACCGACAATGTCAAGTGGTGGTTCGTGAGCAGCCAAAAGGTTGCCGATTTCGGAAAGTCGTTCCGAGCGATATTTCGAGATAAATTTCAGCCCCCAGCAATTCAATGTCAGGATGTGTAGAGATGAGACAGACACTTCTGGTATCTGGGATGGAAAGTAAGCCGAACCCATGGTCCGGGTATCTGTGGGAGAATATGTAAAGACACAACACTTAGTGCATGGTGTTTAGAGGTTCATTAATTTTATGCTTGGTCCGTGAGCTAAGCTGGGGTTGTCGTGTTTGACAATAGAGTTGAATGAATTATTATATCGCCACGCAGAAGAAACAAGACGCCAATTAAAGGAAGGAACAGGATGAAAAGGATCAGCTCGCGGAAATAGAGATGCTTAACAATTGAACGGAGTACAGAAGGATGAAGATGATGAAAAAGAGATTGGTGATGCAACCGTTTGGAAAGGTGGATAAAGTATCACGTGTTGAGAGCTAGCACACTCTACCAAGTTTGGTTAGATTGATATGTAGGGGTCTTCGTCCTTTTGTGACTTTGTTAGTTATGCCCTCAGCAGGATTGTACTTATCTTGAACCAATCGGCAATGCTAGGTATCGCTTCCCTGCCAGCAGAGATCATTACTCTAATCGCTGCTCATGCTGAACGGGACGTGCTCAAGGCCCTAAGACTAACCAATCATTCCTTCTCAGAAGCCGCGACAAAAATCCTCTTCAAGGAGATACACATCTCCCCCAATTCACGAAGCTTTGATCGTGCTCTGGCGGTTGCAGAAAGCCGACAATTACACCATCTGATTAAAAGTCTAGTATACCATCTTGGTACACTCGGTGAGATTTACTCCGGTTTTGAGGCTTTCAGGCATGAGTACTATTCCACGCGCAAACGTCCTGGCAGTAAGGACGTGTACGATCCGACCAAGATTACTGCCGAAGTACTGTGGTGTTATAACTGCTGGCTAGAGGAGATTGATGGTGAAAACACATTTAGTTCGATTCGGGATGAGGCGGATGAGCTCACTCGTCTTTGTGACTCGCTGCCGCAATTGGAGGCTATCGCTACTGTTCTAGACGATGTCGATCCATTTTCGGAGCCCACGGACTACGTTGGTAAGCGTACAGGAATGCACCTTTCGAACTTTACCAACGGTGTCCACCTCGCTCGATTGTTTGCTGCATCGGTAGGGAAACCGTTGCGGAAAGTATCAGGTCGCTCGATTTCGTGGCAGGATTTAACTGCTCTAGTGTCAAATCATCAGGCTAATGTGCAGGAGCGTCTGGGCAGGTTGAAATGTCTAGAGCTTGGACTCTACAATGCCGAGAATGAGTATGACTCTGTTGAGGAAGAGCAGGATAAGCATGCCACGCAACTTGAAGCCTTCATGGCACTTGACTGCATTCTCGATTCTGCCAAAGCCTTGACAACACTCAAGCTTGACTTCGATGAGTTGCCGTACGAGAGTGCGGCGGACGCCATGCTGCCGATTTCCCGCACAATCTTCGATCATCATTGGCCTGCATTGCAGGACCTGAAACTTGAAGCCATATGTGCTGATGAAGGCGAACTATTGAATTTCCTCAGCGCGCATAAAGAATCACTCAAGAGGCTTCAACTGGGTGATATCGAACTTGTCAACAATCTAGGAAGCCAGGCCTCCATCATGCGTCTGTTTGATGGCATAAAACATTCACTGCGTCTTCACACCTGCACAATTACAGGAAACTTCACCAATCGACTGAATCAAGCTTGGTATGTTGACACCGAATGCGAGCAACTAGATTGCCTGCGCGACGGGCTCGAGGCATATATGTGTGGTCGCTTGTTACCAACAGACTTCGTGCATCGTTGGATGGAATGCCATGAAGTGGAGATGGACTTCGAAGGCTTATGTGATGACTCATGGCAATGGTGTCCTGAGTTGTTGGAGGAAGCAGATTGACGTCCATTACTGGTGAAATGAGCAATCAAATCAGGGTCGCTGCCCTATGATATATCCGCATAGCCTTTGTGCATCTTCTCACCCTCTTTGCTCGAGTGAAAGCATCAGGTATGGCGCCATCAATGCGTACATATGCTTCCCCACGTGCCAAGCAGCCTTGGTTATACACGAACAACAACTTGACCACGGGCTCGGGCTGTTCCTACACGTTGAAACGCCTGGAAGAGGTCAGCCATTCGAAGAACTTTTCGACGGACATGATACAAGCAAAAGCCACTCGCCTTAATCGCATCCTCCATAGCCCACTCACTATCAACTAGACCTTTCACATGCCCCATTTCCACTAATCCGGCGAGCTTTTGCATAGTTTCGTGATTGACGTTACCAGAATACATGAAGTTCTTCCGTGGAACGCCACCGAGAAATGCGGGCCAAAAACTCTGTAGAACACGACCAAATACGAAGCGTAGCATGCCGAAGAAATTAGGTCGATTGTGTGACATACGCATGTCACCAACGGGTAGATACAGAGAATCGGGTTTCAGGTAGGCCGGACAGTGATTGAAGATACGCTCGTCTGAGCCGGCGATGTCGATGATGGCATCGAATGGCTTGGCAGAGTAGTGTCGCAAGAGATACTCATGGACGGTCTGAGTCTTGTAGTCGATTACCTGGGAATCGGGTCAGTGAGAATGTAGCCCAGACGTGTACTATTATCTCAACTGAATGGTTAGTCAGCCGCACGACTCACCTCGTCAACTCCGAGCCCTCGAACAAGTTCCGCATTGACGGCGGAGCATGTTCCAACCACTCTTCCTGCTTTTCCGACGATTCTTCTCGCAACCTGTACTGTGAGGCTGCCTGTGCCGCCACTAGCTCCAGTGATAAGCACGCTGTCACCTTCTTTCAGCCTTACGAGCTCACAGAATTGAATTGCTGGACATCCGGGTCCAGCAATACCCGCCACGCTTGCCATGGTGATATTTTTAGGTTTCTGGACAACCGTTGTACCTGGAAGTATGGCATATTCGACCAAAACTCCGTTGTACTTGCCTGTGAAGAACTCTTTGGGGTTGGGAGAGCCAAAGACAAGGTCGCCGGGGATGACATGAGTTATCGACGTGCCCGTTGCGACGATGGTCCCCGAGAAGTCCTGGCAAGCTATCCAAGGTGTTGAGGTGAAGTGTGGAAGGATACCGATCAGTACGGCTGCACCTTGGGGAATCCCGACATGGGAGATTTTAACAAGTACTTCGTTGGCCAGTAAGCTCGATGGATCTGGGGTGGGGAAAGTGCTTAGCTGGAGAACATCCTCTGGTAGGCCACGACTAGTATAGGTCCAAGCACGCATCGTAGGTGGTAGCGAGCTTGGGAAGGCAGCCATATTGGTGTAGAGAAAGAAAGCCAAGGCGGTCGTCACTGATTTGATGGTACTGTATGTATTTGCGTTAGGCAGCTACGTTAGAAACCAAATTGTAGAGATGCCAGGTCGTATGAACGTATTTCGCCCGGCTTTTGTCCGACAGACGGTCATGTTGCTGAACTTCGTCCATGGTACAGCATTGAAATAGCTCATTCATTTTGGTTTGTCTGATTTGTTTCCAGCTGAGGCCCCAATCTCCGTACAGGGACAATCATCGCAGATTATACAAAGTCGTGATACGAAGAATCAATATGGCCTCATGCACTGAGAGACATGAGGTGAAGGGGAGATGTCCAATGAAAATTAATAGCATCCGGACTTCAACGATCATTTTCTCACTCAAACTTTGAATATATTCATTCCGCGCCTCGACATACCAAAGTCTCCGAAGAGACAAGGCTTCACTGATGGTAGAGCTGACCCACAATATTCTGTGTCGATAAATGTTTCTGTCTAAATTGAACAGAAGATCTTGATACATTCTCTTTGGACAGTGCAAGGTCTTTCGAGTAGAGAAAATTTATTAACCTCATTCTACCGAAGTATCTGACATACACATTCGGACATATATAAACCACACTTTGGTGTATTGACTGGAAAGAGCAACACATCCCATAACCACCCACCATGGCAGTCACTGACTACCTCTCGCCTTTTGCTATGGGAATCATAGAGCCCGGGTTCATGTTATTTTATGCTATGAAAGGTTTGATAGCGAATCGCTGCGACCTACAGCTATTCTGACGAACGGTTGCACAGCATATTTCCAAATCCTAAATGACACAATCTTTGTGCACCACAGCGTTCCCGACATGAAAGCAATACGGAGCAAAGCGTTTGGAAAGTTCTGGGAGATGCTATCATGTATGTGCGACGGTAGTCGCTTTCTACGGTCCGGAACACCAATCTAATAACTGCTGATAGCGCCTCCTGATCCTTCCAAACCTGTTACTGGCTCAGCAACGCTCGTCCCACCACTACTAGCCCAAGCAAGTGGTATGGTCCTCGATATCGGTCCAGGAAGCGGGACACAGATCCGCCATTTTGATTCGGTGGTCAATTCGATATCCAAGGCATATTGCATTGAGCCCAGCATCGATTTACATCCCTTACTTCGTAAGAACATTGCTTCGACAGGACTAGGTCGAGAAGGGAAGTGCGAGGCTTTAGTCGCTGACGCCACGGGTCCTTCGATAGCACGGGAGTTGAAGCATGTTGGTGTCATCGATGATGTGGAGGACGCAAGTGAGATTTTCGACACGATCGTTACTATTCGAGTATTGTGCTCGGTGCCAGATCTTAACGCTACGATTGCAGATTTGTGGAAGCTGTTGAAGCCCGGTGGGAAGATGCTGGTGTTGGAGCATACAGCTAATCCTTGGAACACGCCACAGGGGTCAATGATAGCCCGATTCATGCAAAGCTTCTACATGTTGATGGGATGGAGCTATTTCGTTGGTGATTGTCGATTGAATAGGGATATCGAAGGTGCTTTGAGGGCTGATCCAAAGCGTTGGGAAAAGGTTGACATTTCAAGAAATTTCGGGGAGTCAGTCTTTTGTTATATTGCTGGTACTTTGGTAAAGAGACATTGAAAGTAGTCGGAGGAAAGGTAAACACAGTTTCCCACGTTGGTGGGGATCGACTTCACTATACAACTTGTTGTTAACTCACCAATCGATCAACCTCTGGCATCGAGATATCAGCTAGGTACACTCGAAAAAGATCTTGAGCAAGATTCTGGTTAATGGTTTATGCAAACCATGGTCGTTGCACCAGCACCAGTAGGAGCGGAGAGTAAGCCAATCAAGGCTCTTCAAACACCTAATCGCGTAGAAGTACACATGCATTCAAAGACCTGGCTGATTAGCATGGGAAAAGAGGTGATATTCGAGGCGGACATGATGTAGATGGGTTGGCGATCAATTGGATAGGTATACAAATTCCACTGATATACTCATATTGGACACTTCGAGCTCGCGCATTCAAGGAGTTCATCCGTACTTATCTAGGTGCATAGTATGGAACAGCACGCGCCTCGTTGTCAGATTGTACGATCGTATCAAGGACAACATAGGTAGTTCGGACCTGCTATAAGGTGAAATGGCCTTCGAAATAGACTTGTCTGTCGAAAGGTCTACTATTTATTCCGCCAGCTTCGGGTCATGATTGGCACGAAAGCCGCGCTGTATTTCTCATGCATGTGATGTTCGGAGCAGTTCTACAAATCTTGGCAACAGCCTTGCGCCGTCGCAAAAGTCATTGAAATCATCCATGCCAGTCCTTCTAAACATCCAGTTCATTACCATCGAACCCGGATTCAGTATCTACATTAATCATCTACCAACTCGGTTGCAGCTCCGATTCAACGAAACTACCTAAATTCCGAAATCTCTGAACCAAAACACATCCACTCAAGCACTGAGAGCGCCTAATCTCGAACCGACCTCATCCAAACCTCCATCCATCACTCACTACAAATACACAAAATGGCATTCGGCGGCTTCTTCGGCGGCGGCAGCGGTAGCAGCAACTCCTCCTCCGATAACAACGCCACTTCTCCACCTCCGTCCTCGGGCAGCTCATCCTTCCCATCCTCCCTAACCTCCCTCCCCAGCAGCACAACCTCGCACGACACAAAAACCCGTCTCACCCAAGCAATCACCAACCAAACCAACCTCGTCAACGCAAAATACCTCATCACCAAGATCAACGAGAACTGCTTTGAACACTGCATTCCGGAACCAGGTGCGAGTCTGTCAAGCAAGGAAAATGCGTGTCTGAGTACATGTATGGAGAAGTATATTGAGTCGTGGAATGTTGTTAGTCGGACTTATGTGGCGAGGTTGCAGAAGGAGGGGGCTGCTATGGGGGTTGCGGCGGGGCAGTTGCCGGGAGGAGGTCAGGGGAGGGAGATGTTTTAGATTACGTTGATAAAAGGGTTGGAGGGACGATGAGAAGAAGGGTGAAAGAGAGGTGTGGTCTTCTCTGTGTTGTGAACGAGGAGGATGTATGCATCGATGCTCGGATGAAGAATTCTGCTTGGAAAGAATTGCAGGATATGCTGGCCAAAGATGGGAGCTGGATGCCTCACCGGGCACCTTTTCAGCAGCTCACCTGGGCCCGATCACCGTCAGCACCATTGCTTGCTCATCCACGCATCCGACATATCACGATCACGCCTCACACCTAGATCTCGCTCCGTCCAACCAGGACCCATCTATACACTACCAAAAATGTACACTACGCCACACTACAAAACAAAATAATCCAAACCAATCCAACTCAAATTGATGCGGACACGACACGACAAAACCCGTGTACATCAACGCTACTAGGAACGGCATGTATATCACATACATACAAGTCCTTCCCAACACGAAAACCGGGCAGGGTATAGCCGGTCGGCCGGGCTATAGGGTTCTGTACATAAACAGGTATACAAAGCAACATGTATAATCAACAGCGAATAACCCTGAAGTCACAATCTACGTGCGTGTTGAGTGCTCGTCTTGCTTGAGCGTGGTGTTACTTACTACACTGTAATCTTTTCACGGGGATGGCCACGTGGTTCGTCGTGATATGATATGACAACAGTGTAAACGTACTGCCTACCTATGTAAACAATTATGAATATATATCCATATATATCCATCCCGTCGTCTCATTAATGTACCATGTACTTATGGCATTGACGTCATAATCAGAATCTCACAAACAAATAATAGTGAAGGACAACAATATAATCAATACCTACAGTAGATACAGTTGTGTGGGCTATGTTAGGTTACGGGATAGGAATGTCAGGACACGCGGAATGACAGTCTCGGTCAGTCAGTCACGACAGGAGCCTACTTGTAGTTGTATTCTGCAGGGATCCTGACTGTGCGCCCTGAACGTCTTGAGGTGGAAGGCAGATAGACGTCTAGGTAGGTGCTTGGATACCGTACAGCTCCTACAGCTCTAAGCAGGCTGCCTGTTCGTGCGGAGTCGAAAAGATGACATCGTTCGCTACCTAATTTTTTGGAGGTTCGGTGTTGAAGGTGGTCGCAGTAGTTCGTTGTCGGTGTCCCTGCATGGACTTTGGTGTGACATGTTTGTGTTGGGAGAAGATTTTGTTTGCATTCTGATGTTGCTGTTTGGATGCCTTTGCGGCTTATTTGTTGTTCTGGATGGTCTTGCAGGCGTCTGTTTCTCGAGTAGTCGGTTAGTAGGTCAGTCTTGCATTCTGGAATTGAATTTCAAACACTTCTGCAGTCAGAGACAAATTGATCTGCTCGGTTGCAAGTCCGTGAGCTTCCAGAATAATAAATTCATCCAGCGAAATCACCTCATACGTGCTGTGCACTGACTGATGAGAAAGGCCGTTCTGCCTGTGCTGCTGCGCCAATCATAGAAATTCATACAACCCAACATTATGCTCAACCAGGCATCTTGCACACTCCTTTGTCCGTTCTTTCTCACAATCACTACCTTGTAGTCGTTTCGAGAGATAAGCTCCGCTGCTTAAAACTGAGCCATTTCACAGGTCTGGTCTGTGTGGCCACCTCAACTCATTTCAACAGTCATATCAATCCTGTTTCGTTTCTTTGTATTATCGTGTTGATCACTCGTATGCTCGTCGCTCGTCCTCGCGCACATCATGTCATCGCGTCTGTTCTGTGTGGCTGATTCACTTGCCTAGAAGTCTGCAAAGTAGTGTCCATACCTGGTAGTGATTAGCACTATCTCGACCGTTTGAAATTGTGACACTCACGGATCATCACCCTTTTTGCCATATTCTTCAGTTTCTTCAGGATATTTATCAAACTGACTTGCATCTCCTGCACCTCCTTTTACGGGTGGAACGTAGGGTGCATCGATATCCTTCTTGACCAGTCTTTCCCACGTAACTTCAGCGAACCACGGATGATTCTTGATGTCATTTGGTCCACCGTGCAAGTTACCCAATCTTTTAGTTAGATCGCTTGTGATCAGTTGCACAAGTAGATCCTGAGCATCGTGATGTATGTAAGGAGGA
>Ga0115848_100023_pt1 | contig 32875 bp, 33 predicted proteins | sample InSIn3gowninarea_FD_83862 | JGI IMG/M metagenome (GOLD analysis project Ga0115848, IMG submission 83862) | reverse complement strand
AATTGTAAAAGAAAATGTATTTTGTCTTAAAAATGTCAAAATACCTCCAAGATCAAGTCGGCCTACAAAAGCTTTCAAGTCGGGCTACATGAAGAACCACATCCACCCTTGAAGGAAGCTTATATATAAGAAGAACTCGTCCTCCATTTGGATCATTCATTCACTCATCCCTTATGCGAAGAAGGAAGCAACAGAGGGTCGAAGAAGGAAGTACAAAGAAGAGAAGGACAAGGAAAGCCGAAGTGCTTAGGTCTCTCTACATTCTTCTGGAAGTGCGAAGTTAGGGTTTTGGCACTGGGCAAGTCTAAAGGTTCAATTTGGAAGCAAGAAGCGGCAAAAGGCAAGCGAATGTCTCTTAGGGTTTCTTACTAGCCCTAGGGTTCAAAACAAGGCAAGCGAGGTCAAGGGAAGAGCAGTTAGAGGGAGATCGAAGTCTCCTAGAGAAGCAACAGCAATTGTTAGGGAGCAGAATTTCGGATCTACTGGGAGGTCAAAGATATTTCAGCAAGAGCCCGAGGAAGACTTGATCTTGGAGAGTACTTGTCTAAGTCTAGGTCAAGAAATTCCTTAATTAAAAGATCTAGAAGATAAGAGGAGATTTTTTGGGTGTTCCCCTCAAGAGGAGGGGTTTTGGGCCTGGCTTGCAGCCTAAACACTGTGTAATTGTTCTTATTGTTTTGGTAATTGTTTGAACTTTGATGTATTTCACATTGGAATAAGAAAGATCAAAGCTAATACGTAAAAAGAAAACAAAAGCAATTATCAAGTTAAGAGAATTAACATATACATTGCCCTATTGAATTTTCAACATAAAACAAATCCTCTTTCTCAAGAAAAAGTTGAAGGTCATCAAGATGGTTAAAGGGGAGTCTATCCAATCCTACTGTATGAGAATAACACAAATCAAGAATGACCTACTATCTATTGGAAAATTATTGCTGACAAGGAGCTCAATCTATTATTGCTGACAGGAAGCTCACTCTCATTGCACTTGGAGGTCTTTCAAAAGCATGGGATGTGTTTAACACCACCATTCTCAACCATGTCAGGATTTCTAGTTTCAATGAATTATTTGCCAAATGCACTCAAGAGGATATGAGGCTAATGGATAGAGACAAGCCTTCAAATGGAAATGAACCTATTACTTTCTTCGCTCATGCTAAGACGAAAAATAACGTTGGTCCAAGCAGACAGGGTCAAGGATTCAAGCAAGGATTAAAAGAAGGAAGACAAGGAAGGTGCTACAATTGTAATAGGTTCGGCCACTATGCTAGAGATTGTCCTCACAAAAAGGATTCTCCAAGGGATGACGACAACAATAACAACAATATGAAAGGCAATGGCAATCAAAGGACCAAAAGGTTCAACAATAAAAGAAAGAGGAATGCTCTTGCTGCTTGATATGGAAATGGTTGACCTCCCAAAAGGATGAGAAATTCCAGGTATGAGGAAAGTAATGTAGAAAAACAAAAGGATTTTTATCTTATTTCCACTCTATCTATTGCCTCTCCTCCGGATACTTTGGATCATTGGTTGATTGATAGTGAAGCCTCAAGGCACTTCACTGGTACAAAGAGGCCCTCTCAAATTTGATTGAAAAGAAGAGAAATTTGGAGATCATACTTGGAGATAATTCCACCTACCCCGTGAAAGGGATAGGTATTGTCACTCCTCACTTGAATCAAGGTCAAACCATTCATCTACAAGAAGTATTGTATGTGCCCGATTTGAAGAAGAACATGGTGTCTATTTTTAAGATGGAAGATAAAGGCTTTAAGGTAGCATTCATTGATGGAAAGGTATGTATTTGGCAAAGAAACCTTAAAGATGCATTCACACTTGGATTTAGGATGATTGCATTTAGAAAGAGATCAGGAAAGGTCAGCTTGGGGCAGCCAAGCCAGTTGAGCAGGATGAGGATGTAGCAATGGTGGCAGGAGGCAAGAAAGGCAAAGGGAAGAAGCAGGCTTCCACAAGCAGTGGTGGGGGCAAAGGCAAAGGTAAAGGTAAACAGGGGAACACACAGAAGGACTATTCCAAGGTGAAGTGTTGGAATTGTCAAAAGATTGGACACTATGCAGTTGTGTATCTGGAGAAGAAGAAGAAGAAGGGGAAGAACCAGGATGTGGCAGCTTCAGCAGAGATTGAGGACTTTGCAGGTCGTTTTGACCGGGCGTTTGCGTTCACTACGTGTGAGTCCTCTAGTGCAGGATCACCTACCACACAGGTTCAGAGGGAGCATGTTTTTCCCTCGATTAGCGGAGCATCTTCAGTTATCTAGTATGTGGACAGTGGGGTTTCACGTCACATGACAGGAGTCCGTGAGTACTTCTCAGAGCTTTCAGAGAGTGGCACTGATATTGAGGTAGTACTCGGTGATAACAGAGTTGTCAGAGCAGTCGGGGTGGGGACAGTGACATTTCAGAGGGAGTCCAAACCTCCTTTTAAAGTGTTAGATGTTCTTTATGTGCCAAGGATGAGGAAGAACCTCATATCCGTCTCAGCTTTGGAGGACAGAGGTTATGAGGTACTGTTCAAGGGAGGACAGGTGTCGATGTATCTTAGGGGCACTCCAGTTGATTCAACTAGAATGATAGGTGTACACCATGCAAAGGTGTACAAGTTTGCATTCCAGCCCCTTTTGGCATTGAGAAATAGCACCGACAGCAGAGCTAGCAGTTCTGAGCTGTGTGAGATTTGGCACCGCTGGATGGGACATATGTATCATGGAGCCTTGAGGACATTGCGGGAGATCACTACAGGTGTGCCAGATTTCAGTACTGATCACTTTGATACTTGCAGAGGTTGTGCGATGGGCAAGGTTTCCAAATCCCCTTTTCCCAGCAGTGACAACAGAGCGACTGGGATACTTGATTTGATTCATTCCGATGTGAGTGGTCGGATGTCTCATGTTTCCTTGAGTGGATATGAGTACTATGTTTTATTCATTGATGATCACTCTAGGAGGACCTGGATTTATTTCTTGAAGACCAAGAGTGAGGTCTTCAAGCGGTTTTAGGAGTTCAGAGCTCTTGTGGAGACACAGACAGGTCGAAAGATCAAGTCCCTAAGGTCGGACCCTCAGCAGCAGTTGAGTCAGTCGCAGGGATCAGGAGGATCAGGAGGTACATCTATGTGGATGTCAGGTCCGTCAGTGAGCAGTGGCCCACCGAGCCAGAGGGGTGGTGCTCCGGGCAGCATGCAGAGCAGTTCACTAGGGAGTCCACTGATGGACAGTTCACACGGTACCTCAACTTCTACAGGTTCAGGTGTAGGCAGGAGGACAGCAGACAGACAGTTAGGAGTTCAGGCTCCTGATGATGATGAGGAGGAGTTTCATTCTCCGGTGGGAGAAGTGCGCTCAGGGAAGAGGAAGCCCAAGTGGCTTCAGGACACCTTGAGAGATGCCACATCTGTTGCTAAGCCGAAGAGGCCGGTCAGAGAGAGTAGATCACCTGAGAGGTTTTGTAGCTATATGGCGATGGTTACTAGCATCCTTGACTCTGAGCCTTCTAGCTATGAGGAGGCAGCTAGCCAGCAGGTCTGGAGAGAGGTCATGCAGGAGGAGTATTCTTCTATCATGAAGAATGATGTTTGGGAGGTTGTGCCGAGGCCTGAGGGCAAATCCATGGTTACATCCAGATGGCTTTACAAGGTAAAGCATGCTGCAGATGGCAACATTGAGAAATTCAAAGCAAGGTTTGTGGCTAGAGGGTTCTCCCAGGTAGAGGGAGTTGATTATGAGGAGACCTTCGCTCTCGTGGCTCGATATACTTCGATCTGCTCCATTATATCGATAGCAGCAGAGATGGGTTGGAAGATCCACCAGATGGATGTGAAGACTGCATTTCTCAATGGCTTCATACAGGAGGAGGTGTACATTGAGCAGCCACAGGGCTTTGAGGTGCATGGGAAGGAGTCCCATGTGTGCAAACTAAAGAAGGCCCTTTATGGCCTGAAGCAAGCTCTCAGAGCTTGGTACTCCAGGATAGATACGTACTTGCAGGGGATGGGTTTCACAAAGATTGAGGCAGATCCAAACCTTTACTATATTGTGATAGGTGAGGAGCCTCTCATTCTGGTGCTGTATGTGGATGACTTGGTCATTATAGGTGCAGAGAGACTCATAGAGCACTGCAAGAGAGATCTTGCGGCGGAGTTTGAGATGAAGGATATCGGCTTGATGCATTACTTTTTGGGTTTGGAGGTGTGGCAGGAGGAGGGGCATTTCTTCTTGGGGCAGGGGAAGTATATTGTGGACATCCTTGGCAGATTCCACATGGAGGATTGTAAATCCATGTCAACACCGATGATCACCAACTGGAAGAAGCTTCATGCTTCGGATTTCGAGTTGGTGGATCCCACATTGTACAGGCAGCTGATTGGTTTTTTGATGTATTTGGTCAACACTAGACCAGATATTTGTTTTGCAGTCAACACGATGAGTCAGTTTATGTGTGAGCCTAGGAAGGTTCACTGGGTGGCTGTAAAACACATTTTGCGGTACTTGCAGGGGATAGTGGATTATGGTCTGGACTACAGGCAGTGGGATGGAGTGAGATTGGCAGGTTGTACTGATTCTGATTAGGCAGGTTGTGCTTCTGATAGGAAGAGCACTTCAGGGTGCTGTTTTGGGTTGGGTTCGGCAGTAGTCTCATGGTTCAGCCAGAAGTAGCAGTCAGTAGCATTGAGTTCAACGGAAGCAAAGTATATGGCAGCTAGTCTAGCTAGTTGTGAGGCCATCTGGCTTCGCAAGATGTTGTTTGGCTTATTTGGTCAGCTGTTGAGACCTTCAGTGATTTACTGTGATAATAAGAGTTGCATTAAACTCATGGAGAATCCAGTATTTCATGACAGGTCAAAGCATATCGGGATCAAATATCACTTCATCAGAGACTATGTTCAGAAGGGAGCTGTGAAGCTTGAGTATATTCCCACTGATGAGCAGATTGTAGATATTCTTACCAAAGCCTTACCACGAGGCAAGCATGTCTACTTTAGAGACAAGATGGGTGTGGTGAGGAACACCTTCCTCGGTAAGATGGAGTGTTTAAATTTGGTACCGGAGGACAGGTGGTTCCCTAAGGCTTTGATCTTTGGCCTAGGGAAAAGTGTCCAAAAGAATTTAATTTATCTCCTAAAGTGACTTTATAATGTTTATAAAGTCAAATCTAATTTAAAATTGACTTTACGTGATAAAGTTACTAAAGTCTAATTTTAAAGTGTCTTTAATAAAGTCAATGTAAAGTTAGAAAGGCAAAGTGACTTTGGAAATAAATGACTAAGTGGGTCTTTATTAAAGTGGGGTGAATTAAAAAATAGAAAGTGAGATTTAAATGAGCATTTAATCTCAGCTCTAGATCTCAATCTATCTCAGCCATTGGATTTAGGGATTCTCCAAAAGTCACTTAGGGTTAGATTAAAGGAGGAAAAGGAGGAAAACATCATTTTTTTCTTTCATGAGCAGATTGAGAGAAGGATAGCAAAAGAGCAAGGGAGATTTTTGGACAGGAAGGAGAAGGAGGTAGCAACTTGGCACACATTCCAAGGCAGCATTTTAGCAAATCCGTACAGCTGAGTTAGCACACAGTGAAAGACAGATATTGGTCACAATTTTTTAGAAATCCGTACAGCAAGTGCACAAAAATCGAGGAGCAGAAATCCGTATAGCAAGTGGCTGTACCTTGGCACGCAAATTGAGGCAAATCTGTACAGCGGTACTGCTGGTTTTTTTGCACACAAATCGAGGAAATCCATACAACGTATTTATTACAGCTTGCATGCTTTTCTAGCCAGGCTGTACAACAACGTGTAAGGCTGAAATTTGGGCACAAAAATCGAGGAGGCCGTACAACATTTATTGCTGTTCTGTTTTGCTGTTTGCAAGTTTTTCCAGTTGGCTGTGAGGCATGGAAAACGAGATAAGTTGTAAAAGTTTGCTTGCTGATTTTTTGCTGAATATTTCTCACTGTAAAAAGCATTTTCCAGAAATAAGAAGGAGCTTTCGAACTAGTTTTCCCCAAGAGTTGTAGCGGGTTTTTCTAGGGTCACCTTGACAAAAAATCACTGTGTTTAAATGTGTTGAATGATTGTTTGTATGTGCTGATTTTTATATTTCTGCATTTGCCAACATTCTATAATTTTTCCGGAATTTGTGTTTTCAACAAAATTTATTTTTCAGTTGTTAAACGTATGGATATGGGAAAGGGCATTTAACTATTTTGGAGAAATAAGGTGAAACTGAAAACAGGGTGGGAAATGAGAAATTTTTTACAAGGGAGTCAAATTTGAAGATTATTCTTGGAGACAACTCCACTCATCTCGTCAAAGGCTTTGGTTTCGTTCAATTTCATTTAGACTCTAGGGAATCCGTTTTGCTTGATGTGATGTAGATGCTGGGATTGAAGAGGAATTTGGTATCTATATCTTCTTTGGAAGACAAAGGGATGAGGGTTGCCTTCATCAAGGGTGTTGACTACTATGTGTTAACAACCCATAGTAGTACACCCCGTTTCTCGCAAAAGGGATAACGCTTGATCGATGTGTCCATGCCATCCAACTGTCAATATCAGCTTGACTTCCAAGATGTTATGTAAACCCTTTTTGCATGTGTATAATGTAAATAATCTCAACAGATTCGTGTCATGTATGTAACAACCTAGGTAAACCTACTTTTCTAGTGACGATCTCCATTCTGGGAGTCTTTTTGTCTCACCAATCCATTCTCGGATGGTCGACAGAGTTTTCCTTTTGTCTTATCCCAAAGCTGGAATGGATTTTGTCGCTAGGATCTTAGGTGGGTCCTGGTGTTTTAGATCGAGTTTATCTAAAGGTAATTTGGGAATAATCCTAACTATTTGGTTAGATTATTTTATTACAAATTTCTTGGTCTACTGGATTATATTTGTGTCGCAGAAATGGTTAGTCTGTGAGGGTCTATTACAAATGGGTTTTCCCCCTTATGATGTAAAAAATATGAAAATCATGATGTAAATTGTCTTGAGGGTTGGAAAAATAATTTATCTCCTCATAGGTTAATTAATTAAATTTTCTGGCCAAAAGTTAATTAAAATGCTAAGCCAGAAATTTAATTAGTTCTAGGTCCTTGGTAAATTTAAATTCTCCAAGGGCAAAATTCGTCAGTCCTTAAAAAATTAAATTTTAAATGGTCCTAGGACTAAGGTAAATTAATTATTTTGATAAATTTTAAACCTTTGATCCCTAGGGGCTAAGTCAAAGTCAATTTTTTGGGGAAATCAACTCACAATTTAATTTTTGAGATAATTAAAATGCATTTAATTGAAAAATTCGAATTTCCTCAAGAATTACATATTTCGATAGATGAGATTAAAAGAAATTTTAATCTTCATCAACGGGTGAGATTACTTTGACAAGGATCACTCGAACTAGCCGTTGGAGGATTTATCTTTAAATAGGAAGTTATTTGTCAGTTGATCCATCCGACCTTTGAGTCCTGTGCTTAGCGAAAAGCTTTTGTGTAATCTTTTTCTTGGATAATAAAGAAAGACTTTGGGGTTAAGTTTGCTAATGTTAATCTTCATGGGAATATTGTAAGATGTGATACTTTGTGCATAATTTTTTCTAAAGTCATTGATGATAGCTTCTAAAGAGTGATTCGAGTACAGGTATCTTGCTTAGTCGCTGGGGTTTGAATAATAATATAAATTTTGAACGTAATAGTAGGTATCTCTATTTGTCTGAGTTTTATTATTATTTTCTTGCTTTATTTTTAATGATTGGGTCGAGTTTTGCATGGAAATCTTGATTTTAGATCTTCGGGTGTTAGGGGAAGTTTTCAGTTGGATCAGTGAACACTCAATCTGTGTTTCCGGAAGAGCCTAGTAAAATTAATCCCAGGCTTATCATAAGATTTTTTTTTTTTATTGGTGATGCATGAAGGGTTTCAAGTTAGCGCTTCCTTTAATTTTTTTTGTTTTTTTGTTTTTTTATGTGGTATATTAACAAATCTGGCTGATTAGAGCCTGCAGTTTGTAAATTTTGTAATTATTTTTCTAACATGGGTTTTTCTGGTTTTATTTTTTATCAATGTACATATCGTTTAGGTGTTTCCTTGTTGTCATGCAGCTATAGATCTGAGGAGGAAATTTGTGTAGAGTGTAGTTCTAGGCTCCGGAGGGTAAGATCTAGATCTTTGGGGGTTTATCAACATAATTTTGCAGAGATATCATTAAAATTTTTGCAGTCCAACGGTTGTGAAATTTTTAGATTTGGAAACTTTTATGAGGGTTTCAGGAATAAATCTAAAGCAAAAGGATTTAACATTTTAATCAGAATTTCTGGAAATATTTTAAGGGGTTTTCTGGCTACCATTTGTCTAAGTTTTTCGATCTGCTGGTTGGGTTTTTGTTTCTCTGTAAAATTTCAATTTTTTTATAGAGAAAACCCTTTTCTTCTCCCTTGCTGCTGCCATCGCTTCTCCACTCCCGTGTTTTTCCTTCCCCTGCTCAAGCTCCTTTCCAAACCCTAATCGTCCTTTGTTTCTTCGAGATCTTTGCTGGCTCCTCATAACTAGAAGGCTCAGAGTCAAGGATGCTGGTAGCCATTGCCATATAACTACAAAACTTCTCAGGTGGTCTACTCTCTCCGACCAGCCTCTTAGGCTCAGCAACAGACGTGGCATCTCTCAAGGTGTCCTAAAGCCACTTGGGCTTCCTCTTCCCTGAGCGTACTTCTCCCGTTGGAGAATGAAACTCCTCCTCCTCCTCATCATCAGGAGCCTGAACCTCTGACTGTCTGTCTGTTGTCCTCCTGCCTGCACCTGAACATGTAGAAGCAGTGGTACCGTGTGAACTGTCCATCAGTGGACTCCCTAGTGAACTGCTCTGTGAACTGTTCTGCATGCTACCCGGAGCACCACCCCTCCAGCTCGGCGAGCCACTGCTCACTGACGGACCTGACATCCTCATAGATGTACCTCCTTATCCTCCTGATCCCTGCCCACTGGATCCCTGCGACTGACTCAACTGCTGATGAGGGTCTGGCTGATCCAGATACTCTAACTCCCATGACCTCCTAAAAGCCCTGTCCTCCTCGAACTTCACATCCCGCCTGACAACAACTTTCCTCTGTGCAGGAATGTAAATCCGAAAGGCCTTTGAGGTCTCACTGTAGCCCACAAAGATACCCTTCTCTATAGTGGGCTCTAGTTTGGTCCTCTTCTCCTTGGGTATGTAGGAGTATGTTATACACCCAAAGATACGAAGATGACCAATATCAGGGTTCTTCCCAGAAAAAACCTCCTCCGGAGTCATGTGCCCCAAGGCACGATGCGGACTCCTGTTCTGCAAATAAACAACTGTGTTGCAGGTCTCTGCCCACAAGAACAATGACAACCCCTGATCATGTAACATGGCTTTGGCAGCGCCTCCGATGGATTTGTTCTTCCTCTCCGCAGCCCCGTTCTGCTAGGGGTTGTAAGGAACAGTGAACTCCCTCCTAATGCCTGCCTCCGCACAATAGTCAACAAACTCTCCAAGGGTGTACTCTCCCCCATTGTCCGACCTCAGGGACTTGATCTTCCGACCTGTCTGTGTCTCCACAAGAGCTCTAAACTCTTGAAACCGCTTGAAGACCTCACTCTTGGTCTTCAAGAAATAAATCCAAGTCCTCCTGGAGTGATCATCAATGAATAAAACATAGTACTCATATCCACTCAAGGAAACAGGAGACATCCGACCGCTCACATCGGAATGAATCAAATCAAGTATCCCAGTCGCTCTGTTGTCACTGTTGGGAAAAGGGGATTTGGCAAAATTGCCCATCGCACATCCTCTGCAAGTATCAAAGTGATCAATACTGAAATCTGGCACACCTATAGTGATCTCCCGCAAGGTCCTCAAGGCTCCATAATACATATGCCCCATCCTGCGGTGCCAAATCTCACACAGCTCGGAACTGCTAGCTCTGCTGTCGGTACTATTGCTCAATGCCAAAAGGGGCTGGAATGCAAACTTATACACCTTTGTATGGCGTACACCTATCACTCTAGCTGAATCAGCTGGAGTGCCCCTGGGATACATCAACACCTGTCCTCCCCTGAACATTACCTCATATCCTCTATCCTCCAAAGCTGAGACGGATATGAGGTTCTTCATCATCCCTGTCACATAAAGAACATCTGACACCTTCAAGGGAGATTTGGACTCCCTTTGAAATGTGAGTGTCCCCACCCCGACTACTCTAACAACTCTGTCATCACCGAGTACTACCTCTATATTAGTGCCACTCTCTGAAAGCTCTGAGAAGTACTCACGGACTCCTGTCATGTGACGTGAAGCCCCACTGTCCACATACCAGATACCAGAAAATGCTCTGCTAATCGAGGGAAAAGCATGCTCCCTCTGAACCTGTGTGGCAGGTGATCCTACACTAAAGGACTCATACGCAGTGAATGCAAACTCCCGATCAAAACGGTCTGCAAAGTCCTCAACCTCTGCTGAAGCTGCCATGCTCTGGCTCTTCCCCTTCTTCTTCTTCTTCTTCGGACACACAACTGCATAGTGTCCCATATTTTGACAATTCCAACACTTCACTTTGCAATAGTCCTTCTATGTGTTATCCTGTTTACTTTTACCTTTGCCTTTGCCCCCACCATTGCTTGTGGAAGCCTGCTTCTTCCCTTTGCCTTTCTTGCCTCCTGCAACCAATGCTACATCCTCATCCTACTCAACTGGCTTGGCTACCCACGCTGACCTTTCCTGATCTCTGTCTAAATACAATCATCCCAAAACCTCTCCCATGTGGGAAGGGTCTCACGTGCACAAAGCCCACAGCAAAGTTCATCCATGAACGGGGGAGGCCATTCACTGCAATCCGCACCAACTCAGTGGGTGGAATGACCTCTTCAACTGCTACCAACTCATCTCTCACATTAATAATCTTTGTGAGATATCCAGTTGCACTATCATTTCCCATCTTAATGGTCTTCAGCTTCTCCTTCAGGACCATTTTCCGGTTCTCATTGGTACTTTGGTAGAGATTGGACAATGCTGTCCACATCTCATGGGCACTTCTCTTTCCTCTCACATGAGGAATGCAATGGTCTTTGACTCCGTCTAGAATCAGTCTCTTACCCTTGTTGTTCCTTTTATTATAATCAGCCAACTGAGTGGAATCAGTAGGCACAACAACAGGGTTCTATGTGGTATGCACCATGATGTCCCAGACTTCTGCCTCCTCAAAGATACTCTGCATTCTCTCCTTCCAAACGTTGTAATTGGCATGCCCATCCAACCTATCCTCCACCCTCAATTCCAATGACATCCTGTTGTCTTAAAACTGAAAAATAGCACTGTTGTAGTAAAGATAAAATTGTTGTTTGTGAAAAATCAACTTGCTAGAATTTTCTGAGTGAAAAATCAGCAGGCTGTAATTTTCCTCCTTGCTGTCCCAAACTGCACTTCAGCACTCAAGCTCTGATACCATGTAAAAAATTTCTCATTTCTCACCCCGGTTTTCAGTTTCACCTTATTTCTCCAAAATAGTTAAATGCCCTTTCCCATATACATACATTTAACAACTGAAAAATAAATTTTGTTGAAAACACAAATTCTGGAAAAATTACAGAATGCTGGAAAATGCAGAAATATAAAAATCAGCACATACAAACAACTATTCAACACATTTAAACACAGTGATTTTTGGTCAAAGTGACCCTGGAAAAACCCCCTACAACTCTTGGGGAAAACCAGTTCGAAAGCTCCTTCTTATTTTTGGAAAACGCTTTTTACAGTGAAAAATATTCAGCAAAAAATCAGTAAGCAAACTTTTACAACTTATCTCGTTTTCCGTGCCTCACAGCCAACTGGAAAAACTTGCAAACAGCAAAATAGAACAGCAATAAATGTTGTATGGCCTCCTCGATTTTTGTGCCCAAATTTTAGCCTTAAATGTTGTTATACGGCCTGGCTAGAAAAGCGTGCAAGCTACCATAAATATGTTGTACGAATTTCCTCGATTTGCATGCAGATAATAAATAATAATAATAATAAATTAATTAATTAAAAGAAAAAAACAACAGTACAGCTGTACGGATTTGCCTCAATTTGCATGCCAAGGTACATCCACTTGCTGTACGGATTTCTGCTCCTCGATTTCTGTGCACTTGCTGTACGGATTTCTAGAAAATCGTGCCCAATATCTGTCTTTCACTGTGTGCTAACTCAGTTCTACGGATTTGCTAAAATGCTGCCTTGGAATGTGTGCCAAGCTGCTGCCTCCTTCTCCTCCCTGTCCAAAAATCTTACTTGCTCTTTTGCTCTCCTTCTCTCAATCTGCTCATGAAAGAAAAAAGTGACATTTTCCTCCTTTTTCCTCCTTTAATCTAACCCTAAGTGACTTTTGGGGAATCCCTAAATCCAATGGCTGAGATAGATTGAGATCTAGGGCTAAGATTAAATGCTCATTTAAATCTCACTTTCTATTTTTTAATTCACCCCATTTTTTTTTCTATATTAAGACTAACCTAAGTACCCACGGGGGATTTGAACCAGTGACCTATCGCAATGAGTGCCTTAACAGCGCACCCATTCACCGTCAATCCAAAACCCCGTGGGCCAATTCACCCCATTTTAATAAAGACCCACTTAGTCATTTATTTCCAAAGTCACTTTTCCTTTCTAATTTTACATTGACTTTATTAAAGTCACTTTTAAATTAGATTTGACTTTATAAAAATTATAGTCACTTTAGGAGAAAAATTAAATTTTTTTGGACACTTTTCCCTAGGCCAAAGATCAAAGCCATAGGGAACCACCTGTCCTTCGGTACCAAATTTCAACATCCCTCTCTACCAAATTAGAGAGAACCTCCTTATATCCAGATGAATGATGAGAGGGCCCACTATCAACCAACCAACTATCCCAAGTATCCGAAGGAGAGGAACTAGAAAGTGCAAAAATAAGGATATATTCAAATTGATTAGCACCATTACTTTCATACCTGGAATTTCTTACTTCTTTTGAGGACGTTGGTCTTCTTCACGATCGTTCGGAGCATCTCTTCTTCTTCTTTCATCTCTTCCATTTCGATCATTCCTTCAATCATCTCATCTTCTTCGATTATTAAACCTATTAATGTTGCCTCTAGTGTTGTATCGTGGAGCATTGTTAGGGAAATCTCGAGCATAGTGACCTTGCTTGTGGCAATTGTAGTGATATCACCTCAAGAAACTCTCCTAGGTTGTATCTCAGAGATGCTCGGGAACATTACAAACTCAACAAAATGTTGGAAATGGATGAATGGAAGGAATGATGCTTGTTCAAGCCAGATAACCACTTCTACTATGTTTAACTCCAGACATAGGTGAACACCCCTAGACTACAAGGCTTTAGACCACCAATTACTCACAGTTTGAGGATTAGGTGAACATGGAGAATACTGACCACACCAGCAGATGCACAAGACCATGTGATGGCCGGCTGCAACCAATAAAGAAGTCTGCAAATCTATTTCCTAATGCACAGACAAGATGACAGCTCTTTGGCACTAAATAAACAAAAACCTGCATAACACATTCAATGATACATACTAGATTCTAACACAGAGGTGGGATGACAGCCCCTCTAATGCTAAATATCAAGAGCACATGAACAAATGCATAACAGGCACAGCCTAGAACAGAATAGAAGTGGAAAGTGAGCAATTAACAGCAAAAGAAGCTTGTATTAGCTGAAAATGAAGACCAGACGCTGCAAGCATCACAGTAGTTATAGTCTCCAGAAGTTGAACCTTACATCAAAACAACAACCATCAACCCTGATTACATTTGTGTTCTGGGTATATATAGAGTTTGATTACAAAAAATGCTGCTTTCTATGCGTGAAGGGGTCATAATGGACCACCAACCATCTTAACTCCCTGATGGAGTCTCTGCTACAATCTGCGTGCTTTAATGAACAAAATTGATCTTTTCTGTTGTTCGACGGTCCTTCTCTGAGCAGGTGGCATGTAATATGAATAAAACTCCATAACTGATGAATGAATTCAACTACTCGAGGCATGTCCTTCTCGTCCTTCGGCCATACTGCTCTTGAATGCAGTGGTTGGAGAGGAAATGCACTAGGTACTTGGTAGATAATCACTGTCGTCCTTCAGGTGCACAGCATAACCAGGGTGTGTTTACTTCATGGAGGATGTACAAGTGGGCGGAGGACGAACATCAACTATTGGATCATAGTGATCGATGGCAGGGATTGTTTTGCAAAAGGAATGGGGAGATATGGGATCGGGATGGACGACGGTCGTTGGATTAAACACGGGAATATCCAACGGTGATCAGGGGCGAAAGCTGCGCAGGCACTTAACGGCCGGGAGTAATGGACGGAAACGGGAGGCAGACAGTCGTGAGCCGTCGGATCTTGGGTGGACAAATCCGACGGTGATCAGGCGGAAGACATGCACGAGGGTTTAACGGCCAGGGAAAATGGTTTGAGCGGTGGGCGGTATTCCCCGCACCACTTATGGGAGGGAAGCAGTAAACGTACACGGCCGCGCAATCACAATCATCACGCGACACGTGGCGGATGTGACGGGGCCAAAACCACTTTCCCCGCGGGTTAACGAGTGGGCAGCTCACGAGATCGGGAGGTGCAAACGCCGTCTGATCGCGGCGGAGTAGATCGGACGGTGTGGAAGCAGCTGTGTAGATTACTCGCGGCAGGGACCATTGGATCGAGCGATGTGCGATCGACGACTGCGATTGCGGCGGAGGGTTATTCGGTGAGAAACAGTTGGAGAAGGCATGCGGTCATGTTATCGCGGTTATAAGGGTTTGATACTTAGCGCCTAGGGGCTGAAACATCATGGATTTTCACAGAGTTATAGAAGAAAAATGGACGTAGCAGGGTTTATGAAAATGCGAACGGAGTGAAGGAGTAGGAGAAGAACAGCTGATGCACATCCCTTTTGAGCGTAAATGATCTGATCAGGCCTGTATTTGATCCTCGAATTGTTGGATTATAGCAGAGCTAACACTGGCTCCTTCTGGGGATGAGATCCTCCCTGTGAGGTCTCAAGAACTGCAGACCAATGCCTTCATACAAAACAAGCTTAAAAATATTGCCTAGTATCCATTAGGCATGGAGTCTAATTAAGTCTACGCTAAAAACCTGTAAAAGAACATGGTTACAATCATTAAGACTCGAAAACAACATAAATCTTCAAAAACGGGCCATCTACTGGACCCTCAAAACTGTTTCTCCGCCTCTCGGCCAGCTTGTCAACTGGTTCATCAAAGAGTTGCAAAATTGGATTTGTTCGATCCTCTACCTCAAACAGTTTAGGACATTTGACCTTTTCAGGTAGAGATGATCCAAACTTCATCCCCTCTCTGTATGCTCTCCTCCTTGGACGTTCTTCATGGGAGCCTTTGTACACCTGCTGAATAACCATGGTGGTTGTGTACTTCTCTGTGTCATTTGTGGTCTGCACAACTAATATGAATGGTGAACCAATGTATTCTTGTGTGGGGGACACAGAGACATCATCTGCTCCCTCATTTTTCTTAAAACAATCCACATCCAAGGAGGAGTCCCAAAACTGTGCATCCTCTTCCTCTATCATCTGACAAACTGCTCTTTCAAGCTGTGTGGAGGCCAACTGAGCAGGTTTCAGAATATCAAGACTGAGGTGATCAGTATCAGCCTTGGGCATCGAGCTATGGCCTATCTCAATGCCTAATGGGCAATTATGAGGGATTGTCACTTGAACAGACAAAGAAGCATAGGATGATGGACAATTAACTTCACCCCTTTTGATCACTGGACTGGGGATAACCGCAGGCTGGTCAATTTGCAGATCTGCATGGTCATGGGAAGATGGGCTGGCTTCAGGCTCTTTGAGGATGGTGGGACCTGCTGCTGACTGCGTCTGCTGATAAGCTTGTTGTTCTGCATGTACAACAAACTCACGAGCAGTGCCTTTGGATAATGCTTCTTCATATGCAGCTCTCATTAATAAAGGGGCACTGCCCTTATCTTCCAAACCATGGACCTCATCCTCTTCTTCAAAACGCTCTTCCTCCATGACTATACTCTGAAAAAGGGGCTTCACCCTTTTGTCTTCGTTTGAATCTTTGTTTCTTTGCAAGATCTGCAGCTGCTCCTGTGCTTCTCTATGTAGATTTGGATTTGGAAGAGAAAAGGCATCAAGAGCTCCTGCTTCCTCAAAATACTGCTCAGCTTCTAATCTAGAAACTTCAGAGGCTAATGACTCTATCATCCTGGCTAATTTTTCGATCTTAAGATCTGAGGATGATGAGAGCTCTCCTTCTTGACTTCTCCTATCAGCATCACCTCCGAGCCTCTCTACAGCGATGATGTTTGATTCTACTTCAAAGGTTGCATCTTGCATATCAGCCAAAGAAGCACATCTTCTTTCTCTTAACAGCGGGCAGAACTGAGAATCGAAGGCATTAACATAAGTGAGCATAGCAGAAGTAGGGGTAGGTTTGACTTCAGCTAGTATTCTGCTGTACATATGGTTGAATCTGATGTTGAAATCAGACAGCAGCTCACCACTCTCCCTATACAAGTTCCCAAATTTAGTATGATAATAGAGCAGATCCTTCTTATTCCCCCCAATGCTTTAGGAACACATCATCTAAGGCCTCAATGTCTACTATAGACCTAGGGGGTAATTCTCTGAACCATTTTCTAGCCTCCCCATTTAGGCTTTGGACAAAAACCCTCATCCACACATCCTCTTCATTAATATCTAGATTATCAACATAGATATAAAAGGACTCTAGATGCTCTTCAGCTGTCACTCCTTCTGTACCAGTAAACTTAGGCATATATTCCTGATAATCTCCTGCAGGCATGGCATTCAAAGGGACAAGCAAGACCAGAGGTCCATACCTAGCAGCAACAATTCTTTCTATCTTTGTAAGTGCTTGTTGACCAGCCATGACTGGGGTATATGAAAGGATACTGGTAGACTAAGAAGTATGGATCAATGAAATGGATAACAGAGACAGAGGAACATGATGGACAGCATGGGATGCTTTCTTTGGGCTGAAATCCGAAAGGGAAATGAATGAACAGGAGCTTTATGCATCTCTGAAGGTGATTCCTTCACTAGCAGAGATACATGGGATTTTTTGGGCTTACCTGATCCTGATGCTCCTTTCTGCAATATTTTCTTCTGCTTAGCAATCTTCTCAGGGTCAGGCACTAATTTAGCTGGTGATTTCTGAGGATTTCTTCGAGCATGTCTCACAAACTGAGCCAGGACTGTGATGTGGAGTCGCCAAAGGATGGTCTTCCTCCAGTGGAGTCACCAGATAGATGATTACAACCAGAAATGTGCCCAGATTTTGTCTATCATCAAAATCTGGAACTGTGTCGTTCTCCCAGGGAAGCTGAGCTTCAATCTCTTCTACCCGGCAACGGCGGCAATCAATGTTATCACCCCAAGAAACTCTACTAGGTTGTATCTCAGAGATGCTCGGGAACATTACAAACTCAACAAAATGTTGGAAATGGATGAATGCAAGGAATGATGCTTGTTCAAGCCAGATAACCACTTCTACTATGTTTAACTCCAGACATGGGTGAACACCCCCAGACTACAAGGCTTTAGACTACCAATTACTCACAGTTTGAGGATTAGGTGAACATGGAGAATACTGACCACACTAGCAAATACACAAAACCATGTGATGGCCGGCTGCAACCAGTAAAGAGGTCTGCAAATCTATTTCCTAATGCACAAACAAGATGACAGCTCTCTAGCACTATTTAAACAGAAACCTGCATAACACATTCAATGATACATACTAGATTCTAACACAGAGGTGGGATGACAGCCCTTCTAATGCTAAATATCAAGAGCACATGAACAAATGCATAACAGGCACAGCCTAGAACAGAATAGAAGTGGAAAGTGAGAAATTAACAACAAAAGAAACTTGTATTAGCTGAAAAAGAAGACCAGACGCTGCAAGTATCACAGTAGTTACAGTTTCCAGAAGTTGAACCTTACATCAAAACAACAACCATCAACCCTGATTACATCTGTGTTCTGGGTATATATAGAGTTTGATTACAAAAATGTTGCTTTCTATGCGTGGAGGGGTCATAATGCACCACCAACCATCTTAACTCCCTGATGGAGTCTCTGCTACAATCTGCGTGCTTTAATGAACAAAATTGATCTTTTCTGTTGTTCGACGGTCCTTCTCTAAGCAGGTGGCATGTAATATGAATGAAACTCCATAACTGATGAATGAATTCAACTGCTCGAGGCATGTCCTTCTCGTCCTTTGACCATACTGCTCTTGAATGCAGTTGTTGGAGAGGAAATGCACCAAGTACTTGGTAGATAGTCACTGTCGTCCTTCAGGTGCACGGCATGACCGGGTGTGTTTACTTCATGGAGGATGTACGAGTGGGCGGAGGACGAACATCAGCCGTTGGATCACAGTGATCGATGGCGGGGATCGTTTTGCAGAAGATATGGGGAGATATGGGATCGGGATGGACGAGGGCCGTTGGATTAAACACGGGAAGATCCAACGGTGATCGGGGGCAGAAGCTACGCGGGGACTTAACGGCCGGGACCAATGGACGGAAACAGGAGGCGGACAGTCGTGAGTCGTCGGATCTCGGGCGGACAGATCCGACGGTGATCAAGCGAAAGACATGCATGGGGATTTAACGGCCAGGGAAAATGGTTTGAGCGATGGGCAGTATTCCCCGCACCACTTATGGGAGGGAAGCGGTAAACGTACACGGCCACACGATCACAATCATCGCGCGACACGTGGCGGATGTGACGAGGGCAAAACCGCTTTCCCTGCGGGTTAACGAGTGGGCAGCTCGCGAGATCGGGAGGTGCAAACGCCGTCTGATCGCGGCAGAGTAGATCGGATGGTGCGGAATCAGTTGTGTAGGTTACTCGCGGTGGGGACCGTTGGATCGGGCGATGTGCAATCAACGGCGCGGTTGCAGCGGAGGGTTATTCGGTGAGAAACAGTTGGAGAAGGCGCGCGGTCATGTTATCGCGGTTATAAGGTTTGATACTTAGCGCCTAGGAGCTGAAAGATCATGGATTTTCACAGAGCTATAGAAGAAAAATGTAGGTAGCAGGGTTTATGAAAATGCGAACGGAGTGAAGGAGTAGGAGAAGAACAGCTGATGCACATCCCTTTTGAGCGTAAACGATCCGATCAGGCCTATATTTGATCCTCGAATTGTTGGATTATAGCAGAGCTAACATGTAGCAATTTAATTTGTGATGATTCCTTGTCTCTTCCATTCCTTCTATTAGAATTTCAAGGAGGAGGCTTCCTTGAACCTGATGAACCTCCTTTTCCTTTATTTTTCTTGTTATGAGTGATAAAAGCAGCGGGCTCTTCTTCTTCATGCTTTTGTATCCTGCCTCTTGAGATCATCCTTGATTCTTCTTGAGTTTTCCAATGAGCTCATCAAACGATGGAAAACATCGTTATTTCTTATAGTGGTAATTATGGTTTCCCAAATAGGAGCGATACCTCTAAGGGTTACCACTACTAACTCCCTTTCAGGCACAGTTTTCCCAACTCTTTGCAATTGATCTCGAAGATATCCTCATAATGCAGGATTGCATGGACTCTCCTTTATTCATCTTCATATCTTTGAGTTGATCTTTCAAGTAGATGATTTCATTCAAATTGTTGACTTTATATATGCCAACTAACTTTTCATACATGTCCTTAGACTTCTTCAAATTTCCAATATAGGCAAGTCAATGATCTTGTAAACCATCAGCAATAATTTTCTTTGCTTTTAACTCACCTTTCTTGTACTTGTTCTTGGTAGCAATGGGAGCATTTTTCGAAGGCTCAAGAACTTTTCCTTGTATGTACTCCCAAACATCATTGTCATCAGCTATGATTTCCAACCAAATCAGAAAAGAGACATTCAGAAGTCAAGTTTTCTACAAGGCATCAAACAAGCTAAAGAAATCAGGATCTACACTCAAAGAACAAGACCGAGATCTAAGAGGCAGCCTACATCAACAAGTCTACAACAGAAAGGGGTTTATCAGAGGATGAAGTAGTCAGATCTCAAAATGCATAGCAACAGCTTTGGTGACTCCGACAGTTTTGATCCACGGTGATCTCAATCATTTCACAATGGCATGATCTCAACTACCAGTGATTGAATCCATTATATAAAGAGAACAGTCTTGTCAACTCAAATTCCCACAAGCTTGATTATACATACTCAAGGACATACAGTATCAGATCATCTACAATGTAGTGATGAGTCTCTCGACACTTCAGTCATAATTTGTATGAACAGTACTCGATGGAGAATGAAGGTGTTCGTTGGCACAACCATAATGACTAACTAATGGGTCTCTATACATCATATCTAACAACCTCAAGTCAATGCTGATGCAACCCAATTATATCAGCAATTTTTGGATATATAAATCAAGATAGCTCGAAGGCAGTCTGCCTATCAAAGATCTCAGCCAGAGGAAGCATCAACACATCTACTCCATCTACTGCCAACATGATCAAGGTGAAGATTTCATCTTCACATCTCAAGTAAGTATTTTTCATTAATCATTTTTCGAAATGACTTCATTGCAAGAAGATCTATAGGTTGTATGGGTCGTCAAAGGTTCTTGCATGGAATGAGAAAGATTGTCATAATCCTTATGAAGAAGACAAGTCAGTAAACATATCAAAGGTCTCCTTTGAATTCATAAGAGGAACTCTCAAGGTCCTCTCTTCCTATGTAACAAGAAAGGAGACATGAAATGGATACATAAATTTCTAGGAGATGCACTCTCTGAAATTCAGAAAAGAAGGTCATCTTCATAAGATCTCAGTTGGGAGATTAGAGAAAAATGATGAGAAGATAACCATCTATGTTCTTAATAAGCAAGATGGCAAGTGTCCTTGGGACATGGAAGTCTCCTCATGCAACAAATCGTGGTATCTAAGCAAAATGGAAGGAGGACAAGTTAAAAACAAAAGTATTGAAGATTAAAAAGATTTTAAACATGACAATGGAAATTCTCAAGACATAATAGTATAGCTTCAGTACTATGGAAAGATCATGAAGAGGAACTCATATTGCCTGAAGGATGGAGGAAGCTGAAGAAAAGGGCCAAGGAAAGAGGGAATAATAGATCTCCATTATGAATGAGATGGTGTCCCTCTCAAAAGGATCCTATCAGAAGTCCTTGCATATATGTCCATGGTAAGAAGATGCATCATGGCATCTTGGAAGCATTAGAAACAAGAGCTCGTGACATCACCATGAGAAACATGGAGGACATAGCTCTTGGGAATCTCATTGGATATTAAAGAAAAGGAAGAAATCATCGAAGTCAAAGGAAACATTTGCCAGACGGGGATATACAAAGCAATGTTCCACCAAGACTCCGGGACGGGGAGACGCACAAGAGGGACATATGGGAGTACCCTCAAATTTTAGGGAAATTTAGGGGGGACGGGGGGACGTCGGGGTATATATATTTTTTTCCTTTCTAATATGTATATATATGTGTGTCTATGTGTGTATATATTTCAAATTCATATTCAATAATGAAAGCATAAATACAATGATACATGCATAATTGAATTAAATAATGAAAACATTGATCCATATTCATCATCCTTTCTAATACATACATGATTCATCCATAGACCACGAGATTCAATAATGAAATACTCCAATCCATATTCATTATTCATTATTCACCATTCTAGAATCTACATTGATATAGAAATTAAATTCACCATTCTAGATTCTAAATTGATTTAAAATTAGAATTCATCATTCTAGAATCTAATTAATACTAAGCAAAATTGACTATAATAGATACTGAAATCTGAATACTGGAATAGTAAATTGATATAACTAAAACTCAAAAACTGGAGTGATGAGTCTAAAAGTCACTCTAAAGTACAAAGAGAGCTTGGTGCTCTTGATTAAATACTAATTCCATACCCTTGTGCATGACAAAATGCAATGGAAACATTGCAATCCATCAAATCCTGAATTCCTGAAAAACTGTTAAGTCTACTAGATTTTGAGTAGGATCTAAAATTCTACTTTCTCAAGATGAAATCCAATGAGGTTGGAACCACTCTCAAACATCCTGAGTCATTTCATGGTAATGTTAAAAATTTAAGTAAAATGATGAAAATGAAAGATAAAGGAGAATGTCACTTTTACTTTAAGAATTTAACATTACCATGAATTGCATAGCATTAGTAGGAAAATATGGTCAAATATTAGGTTTTCCCTGTCATAAATCATTGTTTACAAGAAAATTTAACGGGGGACGCATAACCCATATTGAGGGGGGACGCCTGGGCATCCCCCTTTTGAGGAGTCGCGTCCCCCACACTGGGGAAACATCCCCCCCCCCAACGTCTCACCGCGTCTCCCCAAAAGAGGGACGTGGGGAAAGGTTTCCCCAAACGTCCCCCCATCTCGGGTGCATAGGGTGCAAGGGGTGCGCACACCCGACCCTGGGGGGCACGTCCCCATGGAACACTGATACAAAGTCCTGAAGATTCTCTGATAGAAACCTCAGCAGAGGATCACTTGTCTGGGAAGGCAGCAAGTGTTTCATCAGGAAATCTAATTCTTTGGAATTCATGAGATGATGGTCCGATGACATGAGAAATGAAGTAGATCAAGGAATTGAAGATCTCTTCAATCAAGAAAGTTGTTGAAAGAAGCCTGAAGGAAAAATGAGGTATGTATGCTTGTATTTGTATTTAATATTATAATTTCATGACATACGGTTGCAGGTATCATGGATCAAGCATGATCCAGAAGAAAAGGGTATCCTCCTCTGAAAGGATGCAGAAAAACATAAATCACATTAGATGAAATCAACATAATATGTCCTCATATGAAGTATGAGGTGGTTGACTACAATTGAAGAACTCTAATTGAAAACTCTTAGGAATGGAAGATGTGAGGATGGAAGAGATCTTGAAGCATGCAACCATGATGAAGGCAATCAACATCGAAAGGATCAAGAAGATTTGACCAGGAAATCTCCCAGAAAGATGTGAAGACTCTGATGGAAGTCTGAAAAGATGAAGACCCTTGACAACAGATATCTTTGTGTTAATTTTAGGTATGTTCTATGCTAGAACAATTTATTTAATTTCTTTTCCATATTAGCAATCACATCAGCATAAAGTAAACTGCAGATAGAACATAAATATAAATCGCAGAAGACAAGCCAAGACAAGAGGACACAAGATGTGGCACAAGCCAAGGACAAACCCCACAATGTGTGGGGAAACCCTTGATCAATTCTTCTTTTATGTTCTTCAAAGTTCAGCAAAGAAAGAGAGAGAGAGCGAGAGAGTACATTTACAACAAAAGTCAACATTTTGACTTATCTAGATCTAGCATAGATCATTTCTTATAACGATGAGATTAGTTGAAAACATTCTGCTTCAACTGATTCTCCAAGGTGACTCCTTCACCTATCATCGTTCTGCATCTCGTCTATTTGTTGCACCTTACTGTGTAGCACCATCATGTTGCATCATGCATCATCAAGCTGCTCATGATCTCATACATCACGCTGCCCATGCACATGCTGCCCATGATGTCATACATTATGCTACCTTTGCATCATGTTGCCCATGATCTCATTTCTCATGCTGCCCATGATCTTATCTATCATGCTGCCCATGATCTCATACATCATGTTGCCCTTACATCATGTCAATGGTATCCAATACTACACTGTAAAATCTGCACTAATGAAGGCTTACGATCACCCAATCAAGCCTCCTAATTTTCTCCCACAGGCTGCCCAACAATCTGATCCAAAACTGGTCAACTTCCTTGACCCAACACAAGGCACAAATTGTTGTTCCAATCTGTTTTCGCTGCTGTTCCTAACTGTAACTGGTTAGGGCATCCATGTGCTGCAACAGCCCTTAACCAAGTCACCAAACAGCCTTCAAAAACTGCGGCCTACCCTTGTATAAGTCCTCTGCCTCCACGCTGTTGATTAGGGCTTAATCCAACCCCAAAACAGTTCCATGCAATGCCTTTTCTGTGGGGTTAGGGCCTGCGGCCTACCACAGGTGGCTTCCTGTACCTACGACCTGCTGAAACAGAGTTTCCAGCCCACACATAATATTCAAAACAGCCCAGAATTTGTCTCCTTTATTGTGGCCTTTCTGCTGGTTAATTTTCACTCCAAAACAGTCATAGGAGTGACCTACACGTCCCTTCTTCCTTCACTGGAAATGCCCTTACTTTGACTGCAGCTGTGGTAAGGCTAGATCAGCCTCTAGAACAACATATTCTCCTCTAGATCTCTCTGTCCACAAAATTCAAACATGTGGAGAGAGATCACAAGAGATGTGTCTCCAAATGTCTTCAAGTCCTCTTCTATTTATACTAAAAATGAAGAGGTTGAATAAACATGACGTTTGGGCTTCTAGAGCCTACATAAGATGCTGGTTGGCTTGATAATAATTCCATAATCAAAATAAATTCATATCTCCATAAATACTTATCGGAATCGGATGATCTTTAGATCAATCCTATACCTCTCGACGAGAGGGATCCAATAAAAATATCAGCTACTATAAATAAGATGACCCACATGGAATTTGGCCCTAGTTGCCAATTTTAACACTTTGGGAAATGTGTCAACATGTATGCAGGGTGTTGATGCCTACAAAAAGATGTCACTTTTAAAAGGCCATCACCAAAAAGGTAATATGTGATTTGTTTTTGGTTTCTGACCTCTTGAAGGAAGTCTGGGTATGTGTGCAGGGCCAAGGTAAGGAGAGTTGTGAAGGATGTCACAACTATGTACCTTGTGATCCTGAGCAACCGCTATTGAAGAAAAGTGAAGATAGATGGCCCTATGAAGGAAGCCCCAGATGTAAAGCCAAGGAGGATAATTTCCGGGAAAGAAGGAATGACATGACGGAGGAAAGCAATGGATGGTCGAACCCTACATGTGAAGAAATTGATGACATCGAAGTCTTGGATCCTCAGTCAACTAGAAGACCCTATAAAGTACTGAAGATAGAGTTCCTGGGTACGAGGGAGCTCTGGGAGGTTCCTATGAGTAAAGAAACCTGAGTAAGTTTCTGAGTAAAGAGAAACTTGAAACTCAACCCTAGTTAAGAGGGAGAGTTAGACACGACATTCTTATCTTCAGGTTGGAAGAAAGAATGGAGGATTATGTAATCATCTGGCATCCAACACTCTTTGTGGATGTGGTAGGGCATCCAAGACAAGAGTGGGCAAGAGGATCAATATTCTTGAGGGTTGGGAACCCAAGATGAGAATAGTCCTAGTAGGGCATAATCAGAGAACACTCAGGTGGATATGACCCTAAGAGAAACAATGATGATGTGTGTCTATCAGTCATTGGTCTCGCCAACATTGTGTGCTCTAATCTAAGTGAGAGATAGAGTTGTTAGTCAAGGCCATGCTATATGAAACAATGTTGGTTGAAATGATGCTATAACAGATGGATTGCAAATCCGACTCTTCTTATGAGAAATTCTTCATATTGAGAATGACCAAGTACCATTATGAATACCTCCCTAGTTAAGAGGGAGTGTTGAAGAAAGTGTAACTAGGTTTGGTCTTCATAATGACATGATCTTTGTAAATAATGTAATAAAGAGAATAAATTATTTTTGTATATGTCGCTACATGGATTTCATGAGCAAGAAGTGTCATTGGTCAAAAGACTTCTTCTTGATGTCTTTAGGATTTTATTATTATTTCAGAGAGTCATGTCATGTGTAAAGAAGCTCTTTAAGAGCCTATGTAAAATGTATCTAAGTCAAAGCAGCCCTCCAAGACCAAGAATAATCCTCCATTGGCATGCTCAAGAAGTCTGCAAACAAATCAATACAAAATTCATCAAGTCGGCTTCAATATTGAATTAAATAAATAAATGGCAATCATGTCGGCTTGGTTAAATGACATGTTGGTTCATGTATTCATGTCGGCTCAAATAGCAGGCTCAAACAACTATAAATATCCGTCTAGGGTATCTACAAATGAAAGGAAGGGAACTCGGGTTCTTCTCTCTGAAATTTCGCATGTGAATAGAGGAGCAGATCTGCACTATGAGTAGGTATTCGGAGAAGGGCTTAACTGCAGCAAGCTACACTTCGAATGGATAGAGGAGCAGACAGGACCTTGGATGCATGGTTAGTCTCGATATAATGATGTCTCTCTTCTCTCGGATAGTACCACAGTCTTGATAAGCCGCAATATCAACAGTGACAAGGATGAACAGTGTCGGATTCATGACAAAGGCAATAACCATCACAATCTCGGCCTAGATGGAAGGTAATATCACAATCTCGTTGGATCTACTTCATAAGCAATCAATGTATATGTGATACAAAGAACTTTGAAACCCTTAATGTTCTCCCTATCTTGGATTAATGGAGATCACAATGATCCTAAAGGTGCGACCTCAATCTCAACATATATGTCTTACATAATCATGTTGAAAAAGAATTTCTGAAATTACTGGAAATTTGGGCACAATGAGAAGTAGTGACGAGGGTTTCAAGTAGTGTCAAGTGTTGTTGTAGTAATGACAGTGATAGTTACATTCTCGGCATAATGGAAGAAGTTGTGGCAAGGATGATCAGTTACAAAGTCATGATCTAGTTCTTGTAAGATCATGATCTTGTTGAAGATGCAGAGATCACCTCTGTGGTAATTTCAAGGGGCAGTCATGGTGCAGCAATGATGTTATCAATGATGGCAGCAATACTAAAGATATCAGCGATGCAATAGTACAGCAGTGATGATGATGATCTCAGTAGTGTCCAAGCAAGAGGATTGATGTCCTGGTCTTGGAGAGGCACATTGTGTCAAGGGTCATGGTCTTGGTATTTGTCAATTAGGATCTTTATAACAAAAATTTTGCGTGGGTTTTCCTCTCCAATAGGGAGAGGTTTTGGCCCTGGCAGAAAGCCAAATACATTGTGTTCTTGTCTCTTTTGTTGTTGGTAGCAGTTTGATGAAGTAAGCACACACACTAATAATGAATGGAAGATCAAGCTAAGATTAATCGTATTAATACTTCACAAATTGTTATCATGTTAAGAAGAATCACCCTAGCTTATGTTTGCCCTAGATTCTTCAACACAGAGAAGGGTTTGAAGAGAGGCAGTGAAGAAATAATTGATTTGGAGGATGAGACAAATCAAAGCTCTAAAAAGCCAAGGTTGTCTGAAAGAAGAAGCATAAATCTTTGGTTGGAAGCTCCTCAGCTGCAATGGGTTTACAATTACAATTGGGAGAAGTGACTTGTACACCTTCCTCCCCTATCCCTGAAGAAACTTCTCAAAGTTCTATTCCTGTTCTAAAACAATTATATAGTCGAATTGAAGAAAGAAATAAGAGGATAAAGGAAAGTGTTGAATCTAAGCTTGAAACGCAATCTATTTCTGAATATCACACTAGATTGTTGTCTGCCATGGATCTTGAAAGAAATCAATTGAAACTATCTTTTTCTCATCCTTCTGCTCTAACTATTTCATCATCAGCGGGTTTTAAGACTGTCAACTTGACTGTGGATGCAAGAGAAATTCCATTACTTGACAAAATCAATTTGCACAGGCAAACTAGAGAATTAATTTATAGTGATCTAAGCAAAAAATCCACGGCTGCCAGTAAGGTAGAAGCTTTACTAGGAAAAGTTGTAAATCAGCTGAAGTTGGAAAAGGAAAATTCAAGAACATTGTTCACTCAGAATGAAGAGTTGAAGAAGCTGATAGTCAAAATTAGGGTCAATCCTAAAGACAGAACTGTTGTATAGAAACTCTTGCAAGGCGCAAAGACTGAAATTCAAGTCTTAAGGAAAAAATTGAAATTACCTTCTGTGGAGCGTGTCATGGCCCCAGAGGTAGCCCAAGTAGAGAAAGAAAAATAGATTTTGACAAATGAACTCTTACAGAGGAACAATGAAATAGTTTCCCTTGAGGAGATGAATTCTAGCCTATAGTAGAAGCTAGATACACATGTGTGTACTATCTTGGTACAACCAAATTCTGATAATCTAGCAGACAAACTAACCAGGGTAATGACTGAATTGAAGTCAGAGGATGAAATAAAGAAAATGCAAAGAAACCTGGATGGTACAAAGCAGATTCTGAAGATAACAGGAAGGGAGTTGGCCATGGCCAAAGACACTACATCAAAATACCAGAATGACTACCAGACTACTTGCCATGAGATTAAAGAGTTGAAGGAAAAAGTAAAGGGAAATATGTCCCTCATTCAAGCCAAGGAAATTATCTGGAACAATATTATTCACACAGTCCAAAACATTAGGGAGTTCATGTCAATTGTAGCAGAGGAGAAGACTATTTTCAGAGATTTGGAGGGCATCATTGCTGCTAGTAAACAGAAGATCCAGTAACATGCACAACTTGCTAAGAAGATAATTGATTTTCTTAATTCCAATTCATCACAGGAATTAAGAGAAATGCAAATTGAAGACTGGATAGAATTAGTGTTGGAAATTAATAAAATGGTGCTGAAATTTTTATGTAGGAAAACAGTTGAGACAAAGTTAGGAGAAATTAAAGAAGTTGTTCTAAATTTCAACACCAACTTTGATAAAAGAACAAAGGCAGGATTACCCTCTTGCTGGGATCAACAGGGAAAACTGCTTCCCTGGGAAACTTATGAAACTTTGCTGGTAGAAGCTAAATGCAAGATTGGCACCTCTCATGAAAAAACTACAGTTTTGAAAGGAGCAACTACTGTTAATTATCTTCACAGGGATTTTCCGCGGTTATGGTTGATTAGGACTCTTTTACTGAGAAGCCAACTTACAGTCGAATTTACTAATTTTAGAATGACTCACACAAGCTTTGTAAAGAGTCAGAACTCAGATGTGACAGTGTGAAAGAAATGCAAAGAGTGGATGTCCCCTACAGCAACAACAATAGATGTTGGGCCCTATACAAATGACCTTGTACAAGAATCACAAGTTACTCAATGAAGAAAGGCCATCTGTTATTTTATGAGAATTTTTCATAAATGTATTTGTAATAGTGATATAATTTTGTTTTTAATTTATCATATCATAGATAAAGTCCTTCGAAGGACCAAATACACTAAAGCAGTTCAAGTAGTTAGTAGTTTTGACAGTTGACAATTCCATAACTGTCATCATTTTAATGATCATACAAAAAGAAATTTTGGAGAACCAGGAAGGGTTTCGGGTTTTTGATTTCAGAAGGCAAAATACTTTTCTTGTGTAACGTTTCTCATCTTCTTGGAGGTTTAATAAAGTTTTTCAAAGTGATTCTCAACAGATCTTTGAATGTGACATGTGTTCTTATGTCTTTGTGTAATCATTTAATGTTTTTCTTGTATGGGAAAGAATAATGAAGCAGTTGGTTTTTAATGATACAATTTTACTAAATTCACATTATCTGTAAGTTGAAGTTAAACAACCTTAATATGCACTCCTCTTTTCTGTATTTCCATTCCTCTGTCTTCCATATTTCTGCCAAAGTTTTAAGCAAGAGATTCTGCTATAAGTAGCCTGCAATGCAAAACTTTCACAATATTCTTCCACAGTTTGTTGGGTTTTCTTTTTAACCTTTTATATTAATTTAGGAGTTGAAGTGGGTTCTTTTTGATCTCCCATCTGGCTAGAAAAGTTTGATGGAAAGCTTCAATATTGGCTATACTTCTGTAGGTAAACCCCTAAACCATTTCTTGACATCACCTCCTAAGCTTTGGGCAAACAATCTCATTTTAACGTCGGCTTCATCCACTTCTTGGAGGTCAAAAAAATCATTCATCCTATCCACATGATGTTGGGCAGTATTAGCACTCGTATTATCAAAGGTCACAATTTTGGATGGATAATCTGCAGGCATAGCATTTAGTTGGCTTGGTAACACCAAGGGTGCATACCTTCCTGCCATAACTGTCTTGGTAGATTGACTTGAGGATGGACCTAATGGAGGTGCAGTTTTGATAACTACAAGGATAGTAGTTTGAGAAATCAGAGGTAGGGAAGTTGAAACTATGGAATGAGTAGGACTGGGACGTTGTAGATGTACAGATTGGGAAGACTGACTAGACAAAGAGGCTGCTGCAACAGTCAAAGCAGAGAATTCAATAGATTGTTGAATGAAAGCTTCTTCGGTAGCTTGGTCCAACACTGAAACTAGATCTTGTAATTTGTCAAATTGCTGTAAAAATTCAAGATCAGGATCTGTTTCAAGGTCTTGGTTTTGGGGTAGATATGGCTGCAGTATGGCTTTATCTATGACAGTTTGATCTATAAAAGCCTCAGACTTTGATCTAAACAAACTTTGCTGGAAAGGAAAATCAAATTCTCTATCTTGTAAAGTCTCAAATTTCTCTGGAAGAAAATTAGACCTTGACAAAGTATTTTCCAGAGGAGAATTGAATCTAGACAAGGGACTATTACTACCTTGACTCTTGGTAAATCTTTTCTTTCTTACCAGTTTCCCAGGGTCATCTACAATTTTAGAAGGGTTGAGATCGGGATGAGATCTAGTATAAATTCTTTTGGGAGCCAAGGCTATAAAAAATCATCACACAAAAATCAAAATCAGATTCAATGGTACAAAAGATATGTGTAAAATAACAACCTCAGATCATGTATTTCATAATGATGCAGCAATTGCTTATTGAAATACTGATTTTAAACCAGGGAATAATAATGTTTTGGATTAAAATGTATTCTTTCCCAATATGGTCGCCACTATGTTATCGTTCTGTATTTTTGAGGTTGTGGGAGTAAATACATTGGACAACATCAAACCACTTTTGAAGCTAGGATCTAGCCCTGCGAGCTTCAGAGAGGGATCTCTCTTTATAATCTAACTTTGTTTTTTAATTGATTTTAGGCTAGTTATGATTATGCTTGGTTGTTTGTTTGAATTTGGTTGATCGGTTTGGTTGGTTGATCTGATCAAATTACTTTCTTTCCATTGGGCTATGGAGCCAAATAAAGTTGGATGTTGCACCAAATGTTTAAAAGAATAATCACAAGGCAAGCTAGTCACATTTACTGGATCTTTTAAATTGGATTAAAAAATGGAGAAAAAGTGTGTTTCAGTAGTGATTGAAAAGCATTTAAGAATTTTTCAATTAGACTTTAGAAGAAAACATATAGATTGTAAAAACGGTCCAAATAAGGTCTTCAATTAACATATCTTATTTTTCACATTTCCTGTTTTACAATTAGATTTCAGATGATTAACATGCAGAGAATAATAGTGAAAAAAACAATTACAATAAGAAAAACATCACCAGTAAATCGCAACACAAGAATCCTGTGAAAAGTCTTTGTATTAATGGTGCTCCAGCAATGTGGAAAAAGTATAGTACTTGATAAAAAGAGTTACAATGATCAGGAACCGACCCTCAATACTTTGAATGAATGAAGTACTTTAACAAAAATTTCCAAAAAGATTACAATCAATGCCACATTGACATGGCATTCTATTATTAATTACAAAATAATTGAATTGACTAATATGATCAAAAGAGGTGAATTGAGCGAATTGATCTGGAGGTCTGGCACTATTTTGGTGGAGAACAGTTGCTGAGTTGCCACTATTTGGGTGTTGCGTTGGTGAAGCTGGTCTTTTCTTTAGTCCTAAAACTCACATAATTTATCCCACCGCTCTTCATCTGGAATGGTGATTTTTGTTGCCTTGTGGTAGATCTCATCTACCTCGGTATACCAAGCAAATGTGGGTTTTACTACAAAAATATGCTTTATCTTGATGAAACTCATGTTATTTATAGCTTCAAAAAAAGCGCTTCCTGTTATAGCACCTTTAATTTGGGAAGACTTGGCGGTATCCTTTGCAATGTCTTGAAGCTTCTTCTTATAATCTTCCCTGGTCATCAGTTTGCCATTGATTACAAATAAAGAAGGCATACCCTTCTTGTTTAATGCTTCTATTCTGGTGAAAAATCTATTGACTCCTATTTCCAAACTGTAACACTTTTCTGTAAGCTGCACAACCAAGTTCTTCTTTGTCAGAACTTTCTTCACTTCTAAGATTGTTTATGTCCTGTCATCTATTGCCAAATCATCTAGCTCATATCTATTTTTGGAATTGAGAAACTTGATGATGTCGTTGGTTGTGGCAGGCATATCTCCCAATTCATTGTTAATAGTGGAAATGGCCTGATTGGCTTTCTCAATCAACTCTTCTATTCAAATATAATCTAGATACATGGCCAAATTTCATCCATTACCTCAATGATATTGTTCTATATAATTTCTTTAACTTGGGCCAGTGTGTGGCCAATAGAGGACTCAATTGTTGATTTCCTCCATACTTCTATCTGGTTTTGAGCTCTCTATAGCTCTGCTGCATGGAAAGTTACAAAGTTTGCCTTCTGGTCTTGTAGAAGATTGACTTGAGCATGCAATCTTTTGATTTCTTTTGTTTGGAGAGACATATTCTCCATTGCACTTGCCAACTGATCTGCAACATTCCCTGTGTTTGTTGTAGAAGATGTAGTTATAGGCATTAGGAATTGTTGTAAGAGGCACTGCTTGCAAAGGGACAATAGACATCCTACTAGCTTGCTCCTTTTCTTTGATGATTTTCTCCATCTCTGTTTCCATTTGTTTCAACTGTGCACTCTGCTCCATGATGAGCTTCATCACGCCTGCCTTCTGTGACTTTGTCTCTTCAATGTCTTTGGCCAGAGGGTCTTCTGTGGCCGGTAACTTTAACTGTTTTCTCAATGTTTCTATGTCAGTTTTCTTCTTCCTTACAAGTTCTTCTGCAACATTGATATTTGGAGGATCATATCCTACTTTGACTACCAAGTCT
>Ga0115848_100022_pt1 | contig 32945 bp, 25 predicted proteins | sample InSIn3gowninarea_FD_83862 | JGI IMG/M metagenome (GOLD analysis project Ga0115848, IMG submission 83862) | reverse complement strand
ATTTACTTATTTGCCCCTCAAATAAGTCAAAAAATGGTCGAGCACCTAAAGGTCCTTAACAGTCGAGCACCTAAAGGTGATGGCGGCCTTAACAGTCGAGCATGCTAACGCATCCTCTGATGGCGGCGATGGCGGCCTTAACAGTCGAGCACCTAAAGGTCCTTATGGTCGAGCACCTAAAGGTCCTTAACAGTCGAGCACCTAAAGGTCCTTATGGTCGAGCCCCCTAAAGGGTGATGGCGGCCTCTCGATGGCGGCCTTAACAGTCGAGCACCTAAAGGTCCTTTTGGTCGAGCACCTAAAGGTCCTTATCAGTCGAGCCTGCTTACGCATCCTTATCAGTCGAGCCCCCTGTCGGGTCCTTGCACTCGGAAGCGCAAGACCCTCCGGACCTTCCTAAATACGCTCGGCATCGAAGATTATATTCTATCGTTATTTCTACCAGATGTGTTTCATTCGCGTCTCGTACGCGTGTATCGTACGGAGGAACAACGTACTAACGGGAACGGGATGGGATTTCGCTAGGCAGGCAGTGAGTGAATGAAAATGAAGCGACCTTTGTGAAAACTGCACCCACCTGCTGATACATCCTTTGTGACAACTGTATATCACCTGCGGGCGGATATGATACATTCATTCCATTCGAGCAGCACGTTCCTTTCTTAACGCCTTTATCTTCTAGCTTGAAGCCAAATGGAGCACCTAACCACGATCTTCACAGAGAACTACGAGATCACCCTTTTCATTCAGGCAGGGGAAACGGATCGTACCATTCGAGCCTTTTCATGTCCTGGAGGTCCGGAGAAAGCAGCCATAAACTAGTGAAATGATACGAGTCATGAGAAAAAAACAATGCTTCGTTACAAGGATAACTTCGTTACATAACTACAATGCTTCGTTACAAAGCCCGAGCCAGTCAAATCAAAATATCTTATCCAGGAGACGGCGTGTCGATATCCTTGATCAACAATCTATCCAGGCAAGAAGAGAATCAATCTATCCAGGTAAGAAGAACGTCCTTACAGGAAGGATTCATAGCACGAGTGATTGGCCTTTCAGTTCATTTACTCTTTCTATGAAAGGTAACATCTCATTTCCTGCCAGTCAAATAAATATATCTTATCCAGTTGGTAGGCCCTTCAAATTCACGTTGAGATACCGGATGCCTAATCATACCAGTTGATCCATAAACATATCTTTATTTCACCTAATTCGCCGTCCGCTCCCTCGTTATCCTGCCCCCCGGGTTTCTTTATTGGAAGGAACAACCATGCATTAAATAAGCTATTTGCCTATAGACAATTGAGAGTTCGGGAACCCAGATTTCATATGCCTACCCCCCACATAGATTTTCTTTATAAAATACACGTTTGGCGAAGGCTTTTCGGATCGACCGGACCCACCTGGAAAGATAAGGATCTTCTCTTCGATCCTCACCGCTTTAGATCTGGGGCCCTTATATTATATATGTATTTTATCCATTATTTGGATACAGACAAATGCAATTTAAAGACCTAATTTGATGGTTATTATGCCTAAAACCCTCTTAACACGAAGGTTTGATAGAGGAGCGGAGCGGCATCTCAGAAGCTTTTTCAAATTGCCAGACAGACAAACCGGCATGGCTGCCATATATTGCTTCAGAGACAAAGTGGTCATATATTTATTGCCCTTATCGGACGAGGATCAACATCGGGAGTTTCTAATGGCCCAGGGCAGGGAATTCAGGCACGGAGTGAGCGAGTTACCTCTCCCCCTGGTCGAGAGTTCGTTTCCTCACCCTAAAGAAAACACAGAGTGAAATACCCCAGTGAAGCTTACTTAGACTTACAGCGCATCGGACAGATGGAAGGATGGAAGGATGGAAAGAGCTTGACATAGAAATAGAAATAGCTGTACAGGCTTCAAATAGAAAAGCGTTGGTCACGGACTTAAGACTACATCGCTAGGAGATGGCGCTCACACTTATGAAGAGCGCTTAGGACAAACTGCTATAGAATAACCTGGATGGGAGGGATGGGTGAGTAGCTCACATAAGATAGGGTGGGGTGGTGCTTTACCTTTAGCTTAGATCGTGGAACTGCCGGATGACTTGGATTATGGTCCATTATAACAGAGCAACCTTATTATATTATGGGGGGACGAGCTTCAGACTGCTAGGAGATGCTTTATCACACTCGCCTTCTTGCCTTTAGGAATCTTAGGTAGGAGGTATTGCATCTATGAACCTTTTATTGCCTTTCACCCAACAACCCATGGAGTGGGGTGGGATGGGAGTGTTGCCCAACCTCTTATGAAGCCAGGAAATAAGAAAAATAGGGGACGTCATCTATATACCTTACTTTACAACCCACCCACCTGCAATAACTAGACTAGGACTATACCGGCTTTATTTCATTGCTTCATGGCTACTGCACTATACCTGATATTATCGGGTTATCGGGATTAGACCGGCTAACCTAACCTTTTCTTATTGCCTGAGATAAACCTAGGGGAGCGTGGAGTGAGTGGAGGGATGATCACAACCTAGTCTTTAGACCTTAAACAAACGTAGAGGAGGATGACATGCTATGAAACCCTTGGCTTGGCTTGCTTGGCTTGGTTTACCATTTCAAGGGCTTTACCTGCACGAACTTGTAAAGGAGATCTGGAGCGATGGCGGCCTTTAGTCGAGAGTTCGGCAAGCTCACCCTAGACCACTTGATAAATGAATCGCTGCTTAGTTAGGAGGGTCGGATACTGCTTCTAAATACCCTTCTATTAGCTGGTAGCTGGTATCAGAATGGGACGCATACTACCTCAGCAGGGCAGTGAACGGTACGGTCAGGTAGGTCATCTATATATCTATAACTGTACGGCTTATTCTTCGCGGGGGCAAGGCAATATAGATATATCTATATTCTTCATATTTCCCTACGGCTTTTTCTTCTGAGGCAGGGCAGTTAGAGGGTGCTTATTGAGATCCCCGCTTAGGTTAGCTTTACTTAAAATGGTACTGACTAAATCACAAATTAGGCCAGCTCATTAGGCTTTTGGGGAAGGGCCAGCGTCTAACTAAACAAGAACCCATTGACTCGTATATAATAGAGTCAGGCAAGAGTGATCAATAGAGTTCATAAGCAAGCGACCGGATATCTCCCAAAGGTATTAACACGGCGAGTACTCTCCTTCAAGTAATAAGGAAAGCACTTATCCCCTTAACAACTCCACGTCGGCAAGCCTCCTCGACGGGATAACTCCCCAACTAGGTCGGCAAGGCCTCCTCGAACTAACAACTCCGCACTGAACGCAAGCCATGAAGGGAACACATAAAGCTCTATCTACATAAAACGTGAAGGCTCACTGATTATAGGCAAGCACTCTCACTCTCTCCCGTTACCTCCCGCAATGCCATTCCTTACTGAAGATATGGATTCAAGATGACCGGGAAAACCCGGCTTTCCGACCTTCCTTGGGGTAAAGTGGCTCTAAAACGCCATTCCAGCGTTGTTGGACTTGCTGTAAATGCCATTCCAACGATAGAAGCAAACTAAAGAGTCTTTCCTTGTCCCATCTACCTCAGTAACTATGCCTTCCTTGGTTCAATTTCATGGTAACTTTCACAGTTATAGGCGACTCTATGAATGGAAGTACGGCTTCCGTAACAATGAAAGGGATTAGGAAGATGAGCATGAACCGGACCCAAGCAGATCCCCGAATATCCAAATATGGGTTCCGGGGATCCGGGGATGTTGAATTTCATATATATATTATGACCTTCCTCAGACTGAAGTATTGCCTCGGCCCCTAAAGTGTAGCACAGAATTGACTCTAAAGTAGCTGGGCCTAACGGTGTCCTCGTACTTAGTAAGCTCATATAAGTCAGCTCAGAAGTACGCGTCCTTGATCCTTAGTGTTCCCGTTCCTTAGTGTTCCCATACATGGCCAGCCAGTCAAAGAAATCTATCCCGGTGGTGAAGGACTAAAGGTAGCTTTATAGATGAATGGATGTACCGCTTCGCCTTCCTTCCATGAACAGAAGGGACATAGATGATCAGCTCAGAAGTCAGCTCACAGGATTAGTAACCTTTAGCTTATGTCTTTCCTTGTTCATAGACCTCGGAACTATGCTTCCTTGGTAACTATGCTTCCTTGGTAACTATGCCTTGCTTCCATAAAGAAAATCAATCTATCTATCCGGACCCGAGCCCTTTGGCCAACACCCCCGACCCTCCTTACACTCACCACGTTCTGTTAGCTCTGATGACCTCACCCTTCCTTTGATGATCGTAACCCTTCCTTCTCACATATTTGATGGATTTACTTACCACGAGCTCGGTACCTTATCTGCTTAGGTGAACACACCGAAACAAGACCTTTGGCCCCCGGATAGTTGAGAACGCACATAGTCCAATAGAGGCGGGTAAATGTCGTAACTAACATAGCCATGAACTCATTCGTGTTCGTGTATTGCCATGAACTCACAAGTGGGGAATGTAGGTTCGGCTTCGCCTTCTACCCATTGAAGAGTCTCTGATAACCGAGAACTCATCTGTGAGAACTCATGATCCCGAAGAGTATATACCCGGTACCTAACCAGCTGGACCTATCCCGATGATAGAGTCTATTGATTAAGTCACCTCCAAGTTGAACCCACCTCTAGGTTCACCCACCTCACCCACCTCCAAGTTTCAACCACCTCCAGTCGATATAGCGGGGCATATAAAAGGGGTGGTAAAAGACTCTTCAAAGTGCATCCTGGGCTTCTGGATAACTGCCCGAAGGTAAGAGTCTAACCCCGGCTAGCGGAAGCACCGTACGGACAGGAGCTTATTGACGGGGTTCGTCAACAATATATGTCTATACTGGCTTTAGATAGACTCAAGTGTCCTAGGTATCAATCAATAGCTCTAGCTTCACCTTATCCTTTGGGTTACTGGGCTTACACCTGGTTATTCATCTGTTCATGGGCTTATCACTGCTTCACCTTGCTCCGCTTGGTGAACGAGGACCAACTTCCACAAAAGCGCTGAGTATATTTACCAGGAGGCTAGAAAGGCTCTCCTTTCTGAGCATAACTCCTCTCCTCTCCTCTCGATGGCGGCCTTATCAGTCGAGCACCTAAAGGTCCTTATGGTCGAGCACCTCTCCTCTCCCTTTTGGTCGAGCCCCCTAAAGGGTCCTTACTAGTCGAGCGTGCTTACGCACCCTAAAGGTTAGGGTTTACTTATTGCCCCTCTCAAATAAGTAACCAAAACAGTCGAGCCTGCTTACGCATCCTTATCAGTCGAGCAACTAAAGTTTAGGGTTTACTTATTGCCCCTCTCAAATAAGTAACCAAAACAGTCGAGCCTGCTTCCTTGATGCTTATTGGGTGGGGGGCGGTGGTCGAGCGTGCTTTCGCATCCTCTCCTTTCACAGTCGAGCCCCTGTCGGTCCTCACCCATATGATGGATGAGCGAGAAATCCCTCACCCTGCCGGTCCTATTTTGAGTTTGATTGATCTAGCCGGGAGCAGAGCCTACCTTACGTCCGCCTTATCTGAGGCTGCCTAAGGGTCCTGACTTACAGGAGATCATAGCCAGCAGTCTGAGCCATATTCCCCATGCTTGCCTTGGGTGGAGAGATAGAGTCAGTGCGGAAGCTGAAGCTGAAGTGAATGAAGTTATGTTACCTCATTGTCATTGCTACTCGACTTGGATACTTGGGCTGGGCTACCCCACTCTTTTTTGTAGGCGAGCGGCTACCGGTTCTAGAAAAAGGCCTCTCCTTTTAGTCGAGCGTGCTTTCGCAACCTCATTCGCCATTTTTGGCTAATCAAATTGCTATTTACAAGTCCGCGCCTCTCAAATGGATTTTCAATTACTGAACTATGCCCTTTGAGATTGGTTCCCTATGATTGCCAGGTGTTGATTCACGAGATGCCGGTACTCCATATCCGGTATCAATGCCAGGTTTCAATGCACTCAATTCCAAGAGTCGACCCAACAGTCGATCCCAGGAGTGTCGATGCTGCTAGTCGTTTGTCAATTCCGGTACTCGATTCGGGTTTCAATGCACTCATACAAGAGTCGATGTCGGTACTCACTCGATTCTGGGGTCACTTGATGACAGGTGTTTATGCAGTCAATCCAGATGGCAATGCTGATAGGCGCAATCCAGGTGGCGATGCCATTCATAGTTGGACTCGGCTACTCAAATCGGTCGGCTACTCAACTGGGCCACTTGGCCTGGCTTATAGGCAGGCTGGGCTGCTCGCTTGGGATACTCGACTAGAGCAGGAAAAAGACATGTTCGTTACTTACGAGCATTTAGACAAAGTTCCACTGAGCTGATTTGATTGTGGATTTTTATGAACTGATTAGTCTTATTAGGCTGGCCGGGAAGGTGCGGACAAAGGCAACTGATGAGTATTCTGGAGAGGAAAGTTCCAACTGATCCATCTGCCAATAGCACGTACCCCTCGAGGGCTAATATAGAGTTCTCCCCCACCTGAATCAATCTTTTAGTCCGGATCCATTTACTTAATGAATGCTTTGGAGGGACTAGAACTTATATTAGAAGGACCGGATCACTTTGACTTCGTCCCTTACCCTCTCTTATGACCTCTTTATGCACTACCTCACTCACCTGAATAACTTCTTGGCCTTTCTCCCTATACCACTGAATGAATTTCTTCCTTGCCCTCAGAAGCGCAAGCCCCTCCGGGACCTTAGTTGGTACTTACTGCTACAGATCTTTTCTTCATCGGGTCAGGATAGGATGAACAACCCAGCAGCCAGCTTACAGACAGTATCACATACAGCGCTGCACACTACGTATCCACCTTAAGACCTAGACTTGCCCTATACTACTTGGATGAATGAAGCACTTAAGAAGTACCACCATAGACCCGGTATGGGATGGCATGAAACAACCTTCTTACCCTTCTATCTTACTTATGTGTTGACTTATTACCTGCCCACCTTCAGAGCTAGACATCATGTTAGCCCTTACCACTTACTGAATGAAGCGTTTAGGAGGGAGGTATGTACTGCTAGAGAACTTCTCTTATCAGCACCGGATGGATCAACCTTACTCTTTCCCTTTATTACTGCCTTCACCCTAGGAGATCGAGTTATGCCCAAGCCAGGAATAGAAATAGTATTTTACAGCATCTATACTCTTTACCCCTTACCTTCCCTTTGGTTCCACACAGCCAGCCTATTTACCCTAGCTAGGTCTTTCTAGACCACTTGGATGAATGAAGAAGCGCTTGGTGAGTCGGGACTGCTACTTACTTTTAGAAGCACCGGATGGGATGGATGGATAGATCCCTTACCCCTTACTTCTGTGTTTACTTACTGCCTACCTTAAGAACTAGACATGTTAGCCGCCTTATATTGGATTAATTAATCGCTTAGTTAATTAGTCTCGGGTCGGGTACTGCTATTCACCTCGTATAAGCTGGTTGTATCAGGACGGGTTCATACATTATACTTACCCTACTTACATCACCAATTACGCCAGGAATCGGGAGCCATCTATTTACCCTGTACCTTACTTGCATGCTATACACCTTGTTTACCAGACTTTACTGCTTAACCTTACTTATGATATGAATGGGGGAGGGAGGGAAAATGCTGCCTTATAAACCAATTCATTCAGTTAGGAATACCTTGTGGGGTAAGCACTATAAGCAACCCCCTACCTTGGTTCCACACAAACTACCCACCTTAAGACCTAGACATGTTCGAACTAGACCACGAACTTCATGAAGCGCTTTTAGTTGGTACTGCTATTTACCTTATCTTATCAGGACGAGATGAACCAAACTGCCTTCTTGGATTGATTCACTGCATGCCTGAACTTCAGAGATAGAGATCTTATTAGGGCGGGGGTAGCCACTTTCACCTTTGCTTTGGGCACCGCCGCTGTCTATTTGCCTTTACTGAACTGTTACCAACTCCCACCGCTCCGTGCCTTAATACTTATCTTTGGAATTAATGCCCCAAACTGCCACGTTCACCAACTTATCAGAGAGCTAGCTTTTCCACCGCCTTCCAGACAGCATTCACTGGAATCACACTTGCTTTATTAATCTTACCTTTGTAGGCACTTTGACCTTTTTGCTATTTCTCTTCTGAATGATTCCCCTGGGTTTCTTATTGGCTTTCTCTTCGACCCTCTGCACGCCATCACTCCTTCCTTAGCGTCTTCGGACAACGAATTTCTTTGCTTCCATCCTCAACGAACTTCATCACATACCCTGATTGGAGGACAAGGTTGAGCCCACAGGAAGACAGTCAGTTGGACAGGAACAACCAGTCGAACAGCCAGCCCTGTTGGAATACAGGCAGACAGACTCCACATATATATGTACGGGCTTGGAGAACACAGAGAACTTACGGGCTTGGAAACCACTAGCAGGGGTACTACTTATGGTTAGTTGAGTATTTAATATAGAGTTTTTCCGGGCTTCGCCCGGGAGACTATTGATTAATTGATACAGCACAAAGCCACCACAACAACACGAAGGTCGAAGGAGTGGTAGAAGAGAAGGTAGGGGGAGGATAAACAAGGATTCGTACCATTAATTGACGAGATAAGACTCTGACGATGACTCTAATGCCAGGTCCTATTCATAAGTGCCAAGAGGCTCTTCAGTAGTGGCTGCTTTGGAAGGCTGCTGCTCTGTATGGCTGAGGCAAGCAAAGCGATAAACGAAACACAGAAGCTCCCCGGCAAGCGCTAGCGATCGACACCCAAAAAGAAGGCAAGGTAATTTATTGCTTGTCCGCACCGGGCAAGGGTCGGTAATGAAAACAAGGCTATCTGATGAGGCTATGACACTGGTCATTGTTTGGCCCCCGGCACTCAAGGGTCGGTCTTTGAACTTCACTTCCTTAATCTCTTCTCGCGTCGTAAAGGTTTAGAGCACTAACAGGGTATCTTGGCCATTGCGCTTTCTATCTTTGTTATTCTTCTTCTTGGGTTTCAAGCATCTTTTGGGTTTCTCTTTCACCTGCCAGAAACACTTTCTATCAGCCCTAGACACGTGCTGCACAGGGAATGCTAGAAAACCAGTAACAGTCCCTGATCGGATGGGGGATAGCGAATAGATAATAGGAAATAGGGAAGATTCATGAAGCCCTTACCCTTGGTCATACAATACACCTGCCAGAAGGTATTCTCTGTACAGCCCTAGACCATGAGCGCTTTGGAGGGAATGCTACAAGACCTTTTATACAATACACCTGCCAGAAGATAGACTTTCTTTACCGGCCCTATACCATGAGGTCTTACAAGGGGAGTAACACCTTGGATCGTTGAATCGTTGGATCGGAATGGGGGGAATTTTCATTGGATGGCACGAAGAAACCACAACCTTCACTTGGCCTTTATACCGGAATCCTAGGAGCATGGAAGGAAGAAGCACCTATTACCCAGGTTAGCCAAAAAAGAACCCAGTTTACAGGAGCACATGCTATCATACACTACCTTACCTTTCTTTACTTACTAATATGCCCCGGCTTCGCTACGCTACACCGGGATTGTTAACGGTTATTTTAGATCTTACTTACACCAAATAGACGCCATTGGGGCAGACGTGTATATATGTTTATTCACCTTCGTGTTCACTTTCGATTTTCTCGATTGAGAGAGAACTTAATTATAGCGCTGAGATATAGACCCGATTGATTCTCGACCTCCTTTACCTGGAGACCTACACGAATCAGACCACCAAGAAGGACGTTCACCGAAAGCCCACAGTAGTTATCCTACCTGCTGATCGAGCGAGATCTTGCTGCCCGGATCTCTCTATCTGAGATCTTATCTATTGATACCTGCCTGATATCGACCTCCCTTGCTACCCGACTCGTATCGATCTTCTTGCCACCTGACAACGATGAACTTGACGGCTTGCTTGCCGGCTGGCTAGAATGTGACGCTAGACCCTGATGCTAGAACCTGTGTGTGGCTGGACCAACCCGACGATTCGGCTTTGCTCGAATAACCCAACCAACGAACGAACCGGAGACCCTAGATGATGATCGAGACCCTGCTGACCGCTTCAACCCTTGCTGCATGCCTTATATCGACCTTGCCCCCCCCTGACAACCCTCACTCCCTTGGTTTACCATTTCAAGGGCTCGTAAATAACTAGATAGACCTTTAGCCCTCACTCGTTATTAACTTGTTATTAATTGCTTAGTCACTACTGCTATTAACCCTTCTATTTATTCTCAGGACGGGATCAGACTTTACTATACTTACTTTTCATGCATCCGCTAGGAATGCTTCATGGGGAGGAAAGGAGGCATCTAGTCATGCACCCTCTCCTCTCACCCTTGCCTTATTCTTGAGTCCAACCTATCCACCTTCAGACCTATATGCCCTAGCTTGGATTCATGAAGCGCCGCTTAGAAGGCACTGCTTAGACCTTGGGCCGGATGGATCAACCTTACGGTTACCTAGGATGTGGAGGAAGTCATGTCCTAACCCATTGGATGAATGAAGCAAGCGCTTAAGAGGGAGGTCAGGGAGATTTGTCCTCTCCCTTTGGTCGAGCCTGCTTGCGCATCCTCGGCGAGCAGCTCCTTTCTGGCGGCCCCCGGGGATTGGGGTGGGTGGGTAAATAGTGGGAAGGTGAGCGATAAATCCCTACGGGTGGGTTAATGCACACCTTACCGGCCCTACGGGTTTAAGAATGAAACCAGGGTCGGGTTGAAGCCTGTATGAAAGGCATTCCCAGCCAATCAGAGTTAACAAACAAATAGAGTGATTTTGTTTTTTGTTTGATTCCCCGCAGAAAAGTTCTGTTAGGTTATTAGTAGCAACCGGCGACCGTTTCTTCGCTTATCACAAGGTCTCCTTGATAGCTGGAAGTTCTTCAGGAGTATGAAGAGCTGGAGGACTTTGTACCATCCATTCCAGTGTGGTTGGATTATGCTCAACAGCCCGGGGACTTGGAGCACATCTTTTGTTGTTTCCACCGCCTAAAGTGATTGTTACGACCACGAAGAAACGAAAAATCCCAACTACGGATACATAAGGGCCGAAACTGCTAAGGGCATTCCATCCAGCGTAAGCATCTGGATAATCTGGAATGCGACGTGGCATACCCGAAAGCCCCAAGAAATGCATGGGAAAGAAGGTCGAATTCACCCCGAAAAGAGTGATCCGAAGATGGATTTGACCTAAAGTTTCAGGGTATGTTCGACCAGGGATTTTACCCACCCGGAAGTGAAATCCTGCAGATGAAGCAGAAACGGCTCCCATAGAAAGTACATAATGGGAATGTGCAACCACATAATGAGTATCATGCAGAGCAATGTCTAGCCCAGGATTTGCCAGGACTATTCCAGTGAGTCCTCCTATGGTGGACGGAAAGATGGACCCTGCAGCAAGTAACATGGGTGTTTTGTATCGTATCGAACCTCCCCACATGGTAGCGATCCGACTAAAGATTTTGATTCCAGTGGGGACAGCTATGATCATGGTAGCTGCGGTAGAGTGAGCACGCGTATCAACGTCTGAGCCCACAGTAAACATATGATGAGCCCGAACAGGAAATCCAGGAACACCAATACTGATCATGGCATAAACCATGCCTGGATACCCGAATACCGGTTTTCCCGAAAAAGTCGATACGATATGACTAATGATACCGAATCCGGGCAGAATGGGAATATACACCTCTGGATGACCGGAGAACCGAAAGAGATGCTGGTATAATATCGGGTCTCCCCCTCCAGCAGGATCGAAAAAGGTTGTATTAAAGCTTCGATCAGTTGATAACATGGTAATTGCCCCTGCCGGTACCGGAAGTGATGATAAGAGTAGGAATGCTGTCACTGGAACGGACCGCACAAATAGGGGTGATCTATGCATAGTCATTCCAGGCCCGCGCATGTTGGGGATAGTAGTTATGAGATTGATAGAACCTGAAATGGATGAAACACCTGATAGATGAGGACTAGAAATCGCTGGATCAGCAGCTCCTCCGGAATGACTGGTAATACCACTTAGGGGCGGATAGACCGTCCACCCAGTGCCGCTACCCACTTCTACCGAGGCTGGGCTTAATGGGAGCAACAGCGAAGGTGGCAACAACCGGGATGGAATATTATTCAATCGTGGAAATGCCATGTCAGGTGCACCTATAGGAATCGGAACGGACCAATTACCAGATCCACCTATCACCGCCGGCATAACCATAAAAGGGATCATTGGAGAAGCGTGAGCCGTTATTGACACATTATGAGGTTGATGATTCCCACCAAGAATTTGATCGCCGGGTTGTGCTAATTCCATACGAATTGGTACTGAGAAGCATGTGCCCATTACTCCAGCAATGGCACCGAAGATTGAATGTGGAGTCCCTATATCCTTGTGGTTAGTGGGGAACGGCCATCGAACCAAATTTGTCGTAGAATTCTTATTATTTCGTTTCATTCCTTATCAGAGAGGGGCCGGCCCCGAGGAGCGGGGCGGCGGCTTATTGGGCCCCCCCACCAGTCAGTGTCTCTTTCTCTTAAGCGGGTGAGGGTGGTTCTTAGAGGGGGAGAGAAACTCCGGAAATAATCACCCTCACCCGGGCTAACAGCCAGCATTTGACCAGATCCTTCAATCCAACCAACCAATATTTCTTCCCCTCAAAGCCTCCTTGAGGGGAAGAAAGAAAAGTACCCTTACCTTATAAAGAAGGGTTTACCAGGATGCGGAAGCAGGCTCGACCATAAGCCCCCCACCCAATAAGTAAACCCTAACCTACTATTTCTTCCCCTCAAACTTTCAGGATGCGGAAGCAGGCTCGACCATAAGGACCTTTAGGTGCTCGACTGTTAAGGACCTTTAGGTGCTCGACCAAAAGGGCCGCCATCAGAGGATGCGGAAGCAGGCTCGACTGTTAAGGATGCGCAAGCAGGCTCGACTGTTAAGGACCTTTAGGTGCTCGACCATAAGGACCTTTAGGTGCTCGACTGATAAGGCCGCCATCGAGAGGATGCGCAAGCAGGCTCGACCATAAGCCCCCCACCCAATAAGTAAACCCTAACCTTTAGGTGCTCGACTGATAAGGACCTTTAGGTGCTCGACCATAAGGGTTTTAACGCTCACTCATCATATGGGTGAGGGATTTCTCGCTCTATTTTCCTAAAATAGAGGGACGGAGTCACTCACTATTCATATGGTGAGGGATTTCTCGCTCGACCATAAGGGCCCTATATTCTTTAGGGGCGGAGCCACTCACTATTCCGATGGTGAGGGGTCACTCACTATTCATATGGTGAGGGATTTCTCGCTCGACTGTTAAGGCCGCCATCGCCGCCATCGCCGCCATCAGAGGATGCGTTAGCATGCTCGACTGTTAAGGCCGCCATCACCTTTAGGTGCTCGACTGTTAAGGCCGCCATCGAGAGGATGCGTAAGCAGGCTCGACTGTTAAGGCCGCCATCACCTTTAGGTGCTCGACTGATAAGGCCGCCATCGAGACCCCCCCACCCAATAAGTAAATTGAATGCGTAAGCAGGCTCGACTGTTAAGGCCGCCATCACCTTTAGGTGCTCGACTGATAAGGCCGCCATCGAGAGGACCCTTTAGGGGGCTCGACTGATAAGGAGAGGAGAGGAGAGGAAGAAAAGCCTAAAAAGGAGGCTTGCCCCTCATACATCAAGAAAGGTAAGGATGCAGTAACTAGCTAGATAGATTGAAAGGCCTATCGGATAGGAAGAACTTGAGTGGGGGAGAATCCTAAATGATCTGGAGAAAGAAGGGAGATGGGATGCTTCAAAAGCCAGCCCCCGCTGCCGGCCCCCCCTATATAATCTATAGCAGGGGGCCTCCTGCATCTGCATGCATCCTGAGGCCGAAATGACATATATAAAGAATATCATCGGTTCGAGGGCTTCTTTCTTTCTGTGGTAACCCCCCGCTCCTTGACCTAATATAAGCCTGTTCGGTAAATACATAATGCATGCCTGTTCGGTTAAGCATATTCTCTTTTCCTCATGGCGGGTAATGAAGAAGTACTCTTTTCATTCCGAACTCCCGATCACTTTTTGATTCTTCGCAGCACCATCCCCCACCAACAGACATAATCATATCTTTAGGCTAGCTGGAAGTGGAAGATCTTATTTCTGTAGGTAACTCCATATCTTCTGTAGGTCACTAGGCAGTGGGAGATGTATCTTCTATCTGCACTCAGCTGTATCTTCTGCACTCTAGCAGTGGCCCGAGAGATCTGTATCAGAAGTCACTCTGGCTGGACAGAATATATGTTTCTGGGTATATAGGATCCATAAACAGCAGGCGTCGTCGAGAATATGAATGACGTCTTTCGACGGATTAGCTTCTGCTTTACTGTAGTCAAAGTATCTTAGGAATTATTAGGTCAATGCTTCGAATGAGTCGATGGATCTTGGCTGAGATAAGTAGATAGGTAGGAATGAAGGCAATAGTAGATCACCGTATACGTAAGCTGCTAAACCAACACGGCTCTAATCATCAAGGTGGATGGGCACCAACAGATAGACTGGGATACTGCCATCAAGGTGTGATTCTCCGCTGTCGTGCACTCAGCTAGAGTAAGGGATGTAGGTACATAGAATGGATGGCATAACATCAGGTTTAGTACCGCTGTTCTACTTTATAGCATTACGTTCCGATCTTTAAAGCACCAATCGTGGCTATAATCGATCACTGAAACTAACCGGTTAACTCAACTGTATCACTACCAAATACTCAGATTGGGAGTAAACATGTGTTGGTCATCAAGAAGAAAGCTAGGTCGATTCCGCTCAGCTGTATGCTTATAACTACTATTGGCCGGAATCATACAAAGGTTGTAATGCTAGAAAGAGTGATGATGATAGCACTAGTTCAAGCTAGATACACCAATAAGTAGGTTGTTAATGCCCAATCATGTACTGGTATTTCTTTGGCTCTTCGATCTCTAGAGTCGGGGGTGCAAGGACAACTACAGATTAAGTTCTCCGCTAGTGAAAGCTATAGACACCAATCCTTGGCTGAGACACTTCACTTACCGGATACGTAGGTAGGTTGGCAAAGGTTGTGAAGGCATCAAATCAGACTTACTGGCATCGTACACGGCTATACGGCCCTGCCCCTTCTTTAGCTAAACTTGGCTAAACGGAGACAAAATGGTTGCAGGATCACCCGCAGAAAAGTTGATTACGGTGACTGGGGAGAGACAGGATAGAACAGAGAGTCGGTTATAAGCTGTCACTGTCTCTAATCAATCAACTACGCCCAAGCGACCGAATAAGCGAACGTACAGCCATCAAGAACGGGGGAAAACGGGATAGAATACGTACACAGAGAGCTGGGTTGATAGGATTGGCTGAGCGTAAGTAGGTAATCCGCTAGTGACATATAGATGATCGGATACGTAGTCTCCACCAAGGACAGGGAAGGATAAGTAGGTACAAAACGAATACTGGTTAAGCGCGGTGAATGCTTTCACTTGCCTTAAACTTCATTTCATTACTGAGATATTCATTCCAATTCGTATAGGATTGATTTTTAGCACGAAAAAAAAGAACTAAAGAAGATCGATTCCTAGTTCCGAACGAGGGTTTATAGTCCCAGCTTACCTAAAAGTCGATTTGGTATACCAATTCGCTAAGGGAAAAGTCAAATAAACCCATTATGAAATTCGTAACACAGCTAGGGAAATAGTATACTGCCAGTGGAAGGTCTCACCGCCTCTCCCAATCGTCTGGTACTGCCCAGTAAGCGCCCAGCCAGCACGATCAGCAACGGGGCGGTTCGAATTCTCCCGTCCGGTAGCAAATGGAACCTAACACTCCGCAACGGAACACTATAGACCCAGTGGCAACTGCCTTATATATGTGACACCCTCGTAATGATGCAGTCTTCCATTTCTTCTTCGGGTGGCGAACAGGATTTGAACCTGCGCTTTCCAATCTTACGTGGGATTGGCGGACTACCTAGCTATCCGACCGCCACTTTGTTATCGTCAGTTCGTTGCTCGATTTTGGTATCACATCTGCGCTATTCCTGGGATGGCAGAGAGAACACGAAAGAAGGGTACACATATATTAGAATCTCCACCATAAAAGCCCGTAAGGGCAGGATCTATAAAAAAACTACGAGCTAGGGAAAATTCAATAAGAAAGAAAGTGTGTTGTTGAGTTATGTAGGAGTTTGTGAGTTCAAGGTCGATTAAGCTAAATAGACCACTTGACCCGCCAAGGTGATAAGCCAAAAGAAGAGGGAAAAAGGCTCAAACCCCCGCTAAGGTCGATAAGGCCGATTATGATTCAAAGTGGGTAAACAAGGGTTGTCAAAAGTGTGTTATCCGCTAAGGTGATAGGCAAAAAGAAGAAGTCAAACTTCAAGAACATAAGGTCGATTATGATTCAAAAGTGGGTAACCAAACCAAGGGTTGTCACAAGTGTTTTCTCCGCTAGGGGGATAAGCCAAAATCAGAGGGGAATGACAAATAACTTCCGCTAAGGTGCTTCTTTCAACAAACTCAGAATCCGGATATGGCTAAAGGTCATGCTCATATTATAGTAAGGAATAAAGCATTATATCGATAACCTGGCTTTGTTCTATTCGTCCGGTTTCAGTGCCTCGCCTTTGCCTTTTGCTATGGATCTCCATCTCGACCTAGGACCCCTAAATCTAATGCTGCGGGGATGCGGGTAATTCCCCTGTTCTTGGCATTGGATCATAAATTGGTGGATCAGCAGCTTCAGCTATGGGCACTCGTCAAATAGAAATGTATAAATAGAAATGTATAAATCAATAGCAATCGCAAAAGCCTACTCTTATAACCTGGCATATGATATGGTAATGTATTCTACATGAAGCTACTAGCCGGGTACTGGAAAATACTGCTCGGTGAACCTAGCGTAGAAGAGATGGTAGATTCTCCTTCATGAAGCTCGCGTAGATATGGGAGGTACCTAGTTTTGACATTCCCTTTTGTTCAACCTAGTCCGGGTAGCCCGGCTTATACGCTGCAAGTTCCAGTCCCAGATTGATTATGGCTGTTGTATGCACTCGTTAAGGCAAAAGGTGTTCTCCTTCCGGGAAGAGATAACCTGTCAAATGCCCATAATAATGTGAATCTTAGTAGGCCAATGTATAGAGTCATTGGTAGGATCCCTAAAAACCACAGTAGTATTCTAGACCCCCCCAGTGAGCCACCGTTGTTAAGGCCGCCCCCCCTGGTTTGAGTGTACCTTTGGATAGCCCCTTAATCCTTAGCTGTGTAGACCCGATCTATAGTTGCAAGATTTCAAGCCCCTACATCCACTTAGCTATTTCCCCCACCCGAAGTAGAGAGTCATTAGTGTGGGCCCTACCTATAGGAGTTATAGTGAAAGTCAAGTCCCTTTCACCGCCGCTGTGATTAGGTCAGTCCAAGAGATAGTTGCTCGGTAGTTAGCCCCTCCTGCCATCCGAGCTCAGGCTGCTCGAGATCAAATGGCTGGATATATAGCCCCCTAAGTCCCAGGGTGGATAGCCTAATAGTCAGCTGCCCCCGCTACTAAGGCTAGAGCATTGGTGTGAGCCATCAAATCCATAGTCATGGTTGTTTAGGCCCCATTAGTCCCCGTCCTTAGGTCCTTCCAATAGAATGTTGCCTGATGTGTAGCCACCAAAGCCACTAGAGTGAGAGAATTTGATTGTGCCTCCCTCTATGTTCCATAAGCAATCCTTCCAGTGATGTTCAATTGTTGTGCTATCCCCCTCCGCCCCTAAAGATGGGAGATTTATTTAGCCCCTTTTCTCGATCGCTTGGTTCCATTGGAGAAATCCAACTTAGGGTTAGTCCCATTATCCAATCCCAGTTATTTATCCATTTGAACCAATTGATCCAGATCTCACAGAGGCAAAGACCCTAGCTTCTTCCTGGGTACTCTATTACTAATGGAAAGACTTTCTCTTTGGACTAATGCGAGGAAGGAACTAGTCTCGACCACCGGGAGAGGAAGATTGAGCAAAGGAAGCATCCTCGCCAATGCCATAACCTGCGCTAATCCCAAATCGAGAGTCAGCAGCATAAGGGCGCATATCCAGCAGCATTAACATCAGTAGACCGAGTAGTTTATTGAGCTTATTCTGTTTATATAGTTGCACTAGTAGCAGTTTCAGTAGTTACAGCATCAGTAGCAGGGGCAGCTAGACCAAGTCCATTACCAGTACCAGCAACAGAAGCAACAGCAGCATCCCTTCCAGTTAGAGAACCAGCTTCCAGCATTTCTTCCAGGTCGAGAACTAGCAGCCAGTGGAGATGAAAGATCTCCACCCCATGTGAACAGAGTCTAAATTCCCAGATCATTTTCTAGTTTAGCGAGATTTTCCGCATATCGTACGCCAGGTTAACATATAAATATTGACCAGTACTTATGCCAGCCGGTGACAGATGTGATTGATGAAGCCATTCCTTTCTCTGCTTCTGGGTCTCGATCATAAAAGGCAGGGTCTCTATCTCTATCTGCTATTTTTACCCATCTCTATCTCTATATATATATAGATATCTGGCTGGATCTCCAAAACCAGAACCAGTAGTTTCCGTTGATGTTGCAGTTTATTACTTTTCACCAGTTAACCCAGTCGATGAACCAGGAGTTTAAGCACCAGCACCAGTTTTCTCAATATACAAAGCAGTCAATTCAGTTGGTTAAGCATAACCAGTTGATCCAGGACCAGCAGCTCTAGGCCAGCCAGCATCTAAGCCAAAGCCAGCCAGCCTTTGCTACTACCCTTACCTAATCATTCATCACCGTCACTACCACCAGCTTATCCACCACCTTCTGGTTATTCAGTATTTTTAGAATATTAAGCCTAAACTGTTGACTCTATCCGATATTGAGTCAGTTTACCACCCAGCAGCCATTGAAGCAGTTGTTGGTGGTGATCTTCCCGACCTCGCTCGTGTTTCTATTGTGCTGGTTATATTCCCATGCCTGCTCCCTATGGCAGGTAACTATCAGGACCACGCCCTCCTATTGATGGCAGGTTGATCTCAGGACCTAATGCATGCTTCCCGCAAGGCAGGTTCATATAGGACCTCAGGCATGCCTCTTGAAGGGGCCTAAGGTAGGGTCTATTATCTGGACAGTCAATTGCTAGACCTTTCAAACCAACAAGCAGGTCTTTGGGATAACCTTTCTGTTCTCTTAGTCACCTTAGTCTTAAAGTCCCTAGATAGAGCCTGGGTCTTTCCAACGGTCTTTCCATTAGTCAGAATGGTTGGGTCAGACCTGAAGCACGCAGAAAGGGGAAGCTTAGGAGGGGTTTGGTTACTGGCGATGTGGTGCCTAGATGGTCCTGCCAATAAGTATCCAATAAGCATGGTCAAGAGCTGTTGTTAGAAAGGACTGACAGCTCAGTTTTCCTTGCCCCCGGAGGGACAAGCGGCTTCGCACCTTAGATGGAGAACTATTCTCTTCCAGTCCAGAAATGGTCTTTTTTGCTAACACGATGCAAGTTGTCCAATTGTCAATAATGGACCTTTAGGGCGGCTTATCCCTTAGCCACAAGTCATTCCCGTATTCTACCATTGACCAGTCGATCTCCCTCCGTCCCAACCACATGATCGAAGTGCCTCACCGAACCTTAGATGTGTTCTTAAAAAAAGAAAAAAGAATCTGATTAGGAATGGAGTGCAGTGAGTGAACGACAGCGAACTAGATGCCTATCAATGGTAAGCCCAATCTGTCCGATCCAATGGAACGTCCCGGTAGATCTGATGCATCCCCTTCACTGCAGAACTGGGAAGATCCATAGAATAGGGCGTTGTTTCCCTGTCGTTCTACTCGCGCTTCTGTTCCCTCCATTCGGCTATCTATAGGGGATAGAATGAACAAGAAGCTTCATCCCCCCCCTCAGTGTTCATGAATGGAAAGCAATTCATATGATACTTTTGCATTCCGATCCAACACAGTAGGCGCATTATCTTTAGCCACCCTCATTTCCCCACTTCCCGGTGAATCGATTCTGTTTCCCCATGAATCAATTGTTCTAGCTAATTTATACAGTTGTTTTCGCGCATGGCATGTAATAGACGAATGAGCTTCGGCACGAGACCCCATTTGATAAGGCGAAACCCCCAACCTCGTCCTGCCACGGCTGGAAACCCACCCCAACCCAGAAAGCCCAGTTGTCTTTCTTTCTAATAAAAGAGTATATTCGCAACTATAGTTGGCGCGAGACTATGATGACCAAGAGGAGAAGTAGGAATCTCCCAGTTGTTCCTATCTGGAATGAATGGGATAAGGTCCCGGAGGGGCTTGCGCTTCCTAGTGCAAGGACCCGACAGGGGGCTCGACTGATAAGGAGAGGAAAGCGGGGTCAATCTCTTCACTTCATGTCGTAGGAGCGGTAATTCAGCGTATCATTATATATGTCATTATGCACTTCGTTGCTCAATATTGCAAACCTCCGGGGATTGGGGTGGGTGGGTAAATAGTGGCTATAATAGGAGGGGAATCTTGAAAAACCTCCGCCAAGCTTGGCCTAACACACCCATCCTTTACCCTTGAGCCTTTGGATCCTAATCTCATTGGAAAGCAAGGAACTTTAGTTGCTCGACCACCGGGAGAGGTCCCGGAGGGGCTTGCGCTTCCTAGTGCAAGGCAGGCTCAAATATTCGGCCTTTGGGCAGCCTTTGGCCACACCAACCTTTGCCTTCAGCCAACCTTTGCCTTTGGGCCACACCAACCTTTGGATTCGGCCTTTGGGGCTGTCTTTGGGCCACACCAACCTTTGCCTTCGGCCAACCTTGATCCCATCACCCCACCTTCCAACCAAACATCCCTCAGAGCACCTCCATCACTCCCTCCAGCTGTTTAGTCAATACAAATCCATTCAAATTTGATCTCCTGAAACTCCCAGGGTCCTGACGACCATAAGGGCATAGCGCTTAGCTGAGCGCCGTACCTCTAAGGCAGGCATTCTTTCTTTCCCAACTTACTGAAAAAAACTAGAGGTCAGTTGGTTGTAAATTCATGCAACGTGTAAATTCATGCAACGTATATAATATATCGAAGAAATTCTCCTCCTAGACTCCACTGAAATTTCATGCAATTTTCATGAAATTTTCATGCAAATTTGACGCAACATATATAAGAAATTGAAGGAATTTCCCTCCTCTCCCTCTCCTCTCCTCTCCTTATCAGTCGAGACCCCCCCACCCAATAAGTAAACCCTAAGAGGAAAGATCAGCATAGAAAAAGGGATGAACTTGGAAAGGAGCCAGTTTACCTAGCAGCAGCTTAAGTAGCGGATCCAGGTGCACATGCATCCAAGCATGTAGCAGAGGCAACAAAGGCAGGGACAAAGCCAAGTACAGATCTACCGCCATCAATAGCAAAGGTTGGGGTAAGTGAGGCGTGGTAAGTAAAGGTTGGTTAGCCAGATTGTAGATGGAACTTACATTCATAAAGTAGGCTTCAACTTCTAAAGGCTATCATGGAGAAAGCTATCGAGAAGCTCTCCCATTCGCATTCCTAATGACATCTCCGACCGAGGATGCGCAAGCAGGCTCGACTATAAAGGAGAGCACTTTCGCTTGGTAACTCCGATAATTAGACATACTGTGAATCTCGAGCTCTTAAGACTCTGATCTAGACATAATTACATATGTAATACAACGAATCTCCGACCAAGGACCGGCAGGGGCTCGACTGTACCTAATCTAACGCCTAATGAGATCTCCGCTCATCTCATCTCATATAAAGAACCAATCTGTCTCTAACCCCAGAAGACACTGAATCCGGCATGAGCCAGCCCCAATCGAATTAGCAGCCAAAAGTAGAAGTCTTTTTTGCTACGAGCTCAATATTTGCATTAGGGTTCTCCTCAGGGATATAAGGGTTTCATGAGTTTGATGTTGAGCCGCCATCCAAGCACGAAGACCTTCGTGAAATAGAATAGATCTCAAATCCCCTACGGTATGACGGTTAGACAGTGATAGAGAGAAATGCTTTTTCAGGCTGTCCTCCGTGGAGATAAATGACGTTGATAGATAGACGGGATGACGGTGAGATGATGAGATAGCTGAATGCTGAAGGTGTGTAACTCCTCTGTGGAGCATAACTAGCTGCTCCATATGGTAGAGTTGTGTTGGCTGAGACCAGAGATAGATGAATGCTTCCTCAGGCTGGCTGGCTTCCGGTGGTGATAGAGATGAGGGTGATATAGATAACGGTGAAATGCTCTGGCTGACAACCCCATTCTTATTCTGTTTCAACCCAACCAGGGTAGAGCCCCCGAAGGGCAGCTCTAGTTTGATTCTTCTTTTTCTTTCTTCCTATCCATAAGCAAGGTCAGCATTCTGACACGATTCTTCTTGTCCGGCCTTAGGGATCAAAGGAAAGCTCTTCTTCCTCTCCCTATGGTCGAGCGGCCTAACGGCACCTCTTTCTTTCCATCTGGTTATTTCCATAGTGCTTATCTTGAACCAGCCAAAGTGATCTTCTGTCTTCTAGGCCGTTAGGAGGTAATAGTGCTATTTCTATTATATCCCTGCAGGAAACTTACCGCTATCAAACAATTGTTCCTACTTCAACTGCAGGACACGGTTGTCATAAAGCAAGCCTAGTAAGTGCCACCTGCCGCAGTTATTGAATCACCCTTTTATCAATTACAAAAGTTATTTCATCACTAGCTCTAATAAACTATGGTACCTACTGTGTTCGGGTCTATATTCCACTCTCGGGCAGGTTGTGAAGGACCCGGAGGGCGCTTTCCTGTAATCAGGGAAGGACTTTCTTCTTTTCTTTCTGATCTGGTAGCAACTTGGGTAACTCTCTCTCGGTTATCGTGTGATGGCGAACTCAATCTATCCCGTCTGGTGGAAACTTGGTTTCCCCAATCTCTATCGTTCGGTGGATCGATGGGTGAACTCAATCTATCCCGTCCCGTCCCGTGTTGGTAACTCCAGGTGTGCTCGCTGGTGACGGGTGCTTGCTCTGTGTAAATCTGGGTGTCCAGGGTTGTTTCATTCTGGGTGCAAGGGAGGGTTGTCCCAATGTGTTCAGTCAGATGTTCAGTTCGAACGTTCGGCGGCAAGTTCGAGAGAAGGCATGCAGCAATAGATCTCAGGCAGGCGGCAAGGTCTAGAGAAGGCAGGTCTCCAGGTCGAAGTTCAATGAAGGCAGCGAGGCCTTCGGTCTCAGGGGGAAGGTGCCAAGGTCGAGGAGGGAGAGTTCTATCTCAGGCAGGCCTAGAATCACACTTGCTTTAAGATGCTGCTAAGTGGAGCATAAAATCTAGTGGTCTCTAGAGAAAATCCCATGCTATGGTGTCAAAAGCTTCTACATATTAGAGATAAGGGCCTCCGAGTACTTCATGGTAAAGGTATGGTAGAAAGTATGACTAATAGATCTTTGGATTTTGATTTTTGTGAAAATTGTGTATATGAGAAGCAGAATTAGGTGAGTTTCCCCTCTGGTGGTAAGAGTGCAAAACATATATCAGAGCTTGTGCACAGTGATGTGTTTAGACCTATGACAGTTCCATCACTGGGTAAGTATGTGTACTATGTATCATTTGTAGATGAATTCTCAAGGAATACATGGATATATTTCCTCAAGAACAAATTTGAAGTCTTTGATAGGTTTAAAGAATTTAAGGCTCTGGTGGAAAACCAGACAGAGAAGAAGATAAAGGTCCTGAGGATAGATAATGGTGGAGAGTTTTGCAGGAAGGAATTTGGGTAATTCTGTAGGAAGTGTGGTATAGCATGACGGAAGAATACTCCATACACACCTAAGAAAAATGGAGTTGCAGAAAGAATGAAGAAGATGTTGATGGGAAGGGAAAGAAGCATGCTCAGTGGTTTCGGGTTAGGATAGGAATTCTAGGCAAAGGCAATGGAGATAACATGTTACCTGGTCAACATATCACCTTCACCAAAATTGGAGGATAAGACTCCACAAGATGTATAGACTGGTAAGAAACCATGTATTTCACATCTGAGGGTATTTAGATGTGATGCATATGTATGTGTTCTAAAGGAGAAAATAACCAAGTTGGATAGTAAATCTAAAAAGTGCATCTTTATTGGGTATAAGGATGGTTTAAAGGGTTATAAGCTTTGGAACCTAGTAACAAGGAATGTTGTGTACAACTGAGATGTGGTGTTTAGACAGGTGAAAGATGTTATTAAACGTGAAGTCCAACCAAAGGAACCTCAAAAGATAGAGTTTGATATTAAGGAGGAAGAATTAGACTCGACAACAGAAGAGGAATCAGAAGATGAAGAACCACAAACTCCAGTTGTGCGAAGATCAATTTGAGAAAGAAGGAAACTAGAAAGGTATAGTCCATCTGATTTCTGTTTAAAATTTTCTTTATCTATTATGATGATGATCCCAGAATTGTGAAGGAAGTAGTAGACTCAGAGGATGGAAAACTCTAGAAAGAGGCCATGGTTGATGAAATGGAATCTTTGCACAAAAATGTGGCTTGGGATCTAGTGGACTTGTTGGATGGAAGGAAACCCATTGGAAGCAAATGGGTGTTCAAGAAGAAGATGAACGTAGAAGAAAAGGTGGAGAAATACAAATATCAGTTGGTAGGAAAAGGTTACTCCCAGGTGTCGGGAATTGATTTTGGTGATATTTTTTCTGCTGTTTCCAACTTAGCTTCTATTAGATTACTTTTATCTATTGCTGCTACTTTTGATTTTGAGGTAGAACAAATGGATGTGAAGAAAATTTTTCTTCATGGGGATCTAGAAGAAGAGATATACATGAAGCAACCTGAAGGCTTTGTGGTGACGGGTAAGAAATAACTAGTATTCAAGTTAAAAAAGTCTTTGTATGGGTTAAAAAAGTCATCGAGGATGTGGTATCAGAAAATTGATACATTTATATAGGGACTTGGCTTCACCAGAAGCAAAGAAGATCACTGTGTGTATTTTAAATTAATTGGTGATCATGTTATTTATATGGTATTGTATGTGGATGATATGTTGCTGGTTGGAAATGACAAAGAAATTATCCAGGATTTGAAAACCTAATTGTCCTCCAAATTCAACATAAAAGATCTTGGTGCTGCAAACTATATTTTGGGCATGGAAATTAAAAGAGATCAGGCAAAGAGGAGGCTCTGGTTAAACTAGAGGAAGTATGTCGAGACAATACTATAGATGTTTAATATGTAGGATAGTAAACTAGTGAAGGTTCCTATTCCTGTAGGTGTAAAGTTATTTGTTGAACAGTGTTCTGAGTTACAAAAAGAGGAAGAGGACATGTCCCGTGTTCTATATGCAAGCACAATTAGTAGATTGATGTATGCAATGGTTTGAACTAGACCAGATATTGCACATGAAATGGGAGTATTGAGCAGGTTTATGTCAAAACTAGGGAAGGTGCATTGGACAACAGTGAAGTGGGTTTTCAGGTATTTGTGTGGCACTAGTGATTATGGTTTGTGCTACCAAGGAAGACTAGGATTGGATAGAGTTTTGGATATTCATGGATTTGTTGATGCAAACTGGGTTGGAGATATGGATCATAGAATATCTACAGGTGAGTATGTGTTTAACCTATTTGGCAGTGCAATCAGTTGGATGAGTAAGAAACAACATGTAGTGTAACTATCAACTACAGAGGGAGAATACATGGCAACAACTCATGTAGGCAAGGAAGAAATTTGGTTACAGAGATTGTGCTCAAGTATGGGGTTGGTAAAAGGAGCTATAAAGATAGACTGTGACAGCCAAAGTTCAATTTTCTTGGCAAAGAACCCTTCTTACCATTCAAAGACAAAGCACATTGATGTTCAATATCACTTTGTGAGGGATATGATAGAAGACAAAAAGGTGTTGCTGGTAAAGGTGGACACTTTGAAGAATACTACAGATAAATTGAAAAAATATGTGAGCTTTGAGAAGTTCTCTTGGTGTAGAGAAACAACAAGCGTTGGAGGGCTCGATAAATGATTAAGCCCTCATGTGGAAAGAAAACAACAAGTGGGAGAATTTTGGGTTGTGTTATATTCTTTCCACGACTAGCCCCCATAGCTAAACCGGGGGGTTAGAGGGGGGCAGAGGCCCCCCTTTGTTGTGTTGATGCACAACAGGGTGGTCACAGGGGGTTTGAGGGGAGCAGTTATCCCCCCTCCACAGGGTCTGGGGCAGTGCCCTAGGGAATTATTTTTTTTTGACCCATGGTTTTGTCCAGGGTTTTGTACATGGTTTTCGCACATGGTTTTAGGCATGATGGTTTTCGGTTCATGGTATTGGATGCTTCGACATGTATTTATATATATTGTAACATTGAAAGGAAGATAATGAAAAATCAATCTGGTAGTCCCGGTTTTGGTATCCAAGGGAAAATATCTATGTATATTTATTTTATGTGTTATGCTCTCACTATTGTTTATTTTCTATTTTTAGAATTCGTATGAAGGTAATTTCTATACAGAGTTAAAACCTACATCTAAGAGCTTCTCTTGATCAAACAATCACAATTTGGGGTCACTATAAGTATTTACTACGCTAAGATTGAGGTGGGGAGAAAAACAGATGGAGTAAAGTCGTGCTACAAGCCGAATGCACGTGCTACTATAGGAGGTCTTGTATTGCTACAAGAGAAATTGTATTGCTATAGGAGGGGTTCTGAGAGCCTTTTTAAGGTGGAGATAATGACTTGAAGGCATGAAGAGGTGGACGAAGAGTGAAGGAAGGTTGTGAAAGCCTCCTAGCCAAGCCCAAGGCCTCTCAGAGGTCTGTCTTACACTAAGATGAATGCCCAGAGTGTCCTTAATTGCATAAACATAATGCCTATGGAAACAAAGTTTTTTGAGAAGAATGGAAGGGTGGAAGGAGAAGATGGAAAAGTACAAGTGGATATGAAATATGTGTTGTCCCCTACAGATTAACACAACCCTACAACTAGCCATATGTAGCATCCATTTATCATTAACAAGTGATATAATATATGATGGAAAATATGAGTTGAATTTGAATAACATCTATTCTATGCCATAACACTACTCTGATCACTGAACTAACTCTTAAGTTGAAGAAATGAAATACGACAAAGGAAAACTAACATCTATTTGTTTCAAAGAAATCATAAACAAAATGTTTTGGGCTGATATTGTAAATCTTTCCAAACATTCTCCCACAAGAGAGGTGATAAAGAATCCTGCAATCACATGTTTTTATAGCTTATCATCTACTACAATAAAAGGAAGGCATGAAATTATTTAAACTAAGAGCAAGACATAAGTATAAAAAAGAATCAAATCCTCTACGTCTGGACCAAACCCAAGAGTTTCATCCCCTTGAAGCCAAAACAAATCTGAAACCAAATGTAGGTTTTTACCCCATACATAAATTACCTGCATACAAATTCTAAAAACATAAAATAAACAATAGCGAGAGCATAACACATAAAACGAATATACAAAGAGATTTTCTCCTAGGTCCCAAAACCAAGACTACCATATTGATTTTTCATTATGTTCCTTTTAATGTTACAATACATATATATACATGCCAAAGCATCCAATACCACGAACTGAAAACCATCGTGCCCAAAACCATGTGCGAAAACCATGCACAAAACCATGGGTCAAAGAAAAAAACTTCCTCGGGGGGTTGCTGCCCCACCTGGCCCCCCCAGTGCACATCAGCACAACAAAGGGCTGGCTCTGCCCCCTCTCTAACCCCCTTGTTTAGCTAGGGGGGCTAGTAATGGAAAGGATATAACACAACCAAACACTAGACCACTCTAACCACCTCTTTTTCTCACTACATCTCAAGCAAGTTATTTATGAGAAGGAAATGTTGGCAATAGTACATGCACTTAAGAAATAATGACCTTACCTAATGGGAAGACACTTCAAGGTAAAAATGGATCATGATAATCTTAAATATGTTTTAGAACAAAGATTATCTTTAGAAGAATAGACAAAATGGGTCACAAATATGTTGGGTTATGACTTTGAAATCATCTACCAAAAAGGGAAGAAAAATGTTGTTGCAGATTCACTCTTAAGAAAGTATGAGGATGTGGAAGCATTGTTTTGTGTTATTTCTATTATCCAACTATACTTGATAAATGAAAAAAGGATGAATGGAAGAAGGATGAAGAAGTGTGGCCACTCATTCAAAAGTTGCAGAAGATCCTAGCACAAAAAATATTACTAGAACTTAACGAAGAAGGAAAAATCATATTGGAACCTAGAGTAGTCATAGAAACAAGAACCCGACAAGCTACAAAATCAATCAATCTAAGAGTATCTTATCAACTGGAAGAACTTACCTGCTGAAGATTCCACATGGGAGGACAAGAATTTTATACAGAAGCATCAAGAACTACTCAAGCATTGAGGACAACACTTTTTGAAGGAGAGGGGCATGTTAGGTCCCTATACTACTAGTGTAACCCCTTATTGTTATTAGTACAACCCCCTTATTATATTTTTGTGCCCATGTAGTCCCCATATTATTATTATTGTGCCCCATAGAAGCCCACTATTGTAATTATTGTTCCCTTACATTATTATTGTTATGTTGACTCTGATTATATTATGACCCCTTAAATTCCTATATATAGAAAGGAGGTCTTGTCATTTGTATCATGCAAGAATTGTAAATTTGTGTAATGTAAAGGAGGTTGCTCCCTCAAAGAGGTTGAATTCTAAGGCCTTGAAATTTGTTTTCTATCCTTTTGTGAGCTTGTTTCATAACATCTATGCAGCGCTTGTTCTTCCTTGAGTTACTGCTTCAGCACATCCAACTCCTTCTTTGTTTCGTTCTATGTCTTCCCATGATATTCATGTCGCACCATCACCTTAGAGTGCGAGTCTCCAAAGTTTCTTTCATCACAAGTGGATCTGCGTGAGATTACAACTTTGTTCCGCCTCTATGTTGTTAACAACATTCCTTTTGCGTTCTTGCATACAGTACGATGCCTTCAACTGTTGTTGATGGTGTTGCTTGCTGTCATGCTACTGCCATCATATCTTGATGTCTTTGTGGGTAGGAAATTTCATAGAAACTTGATCGACTTCATCCCCAAGTGTGCTCTGAATGATGTCCTCAACTCTGCTCTCCTGGAAACCATTCTACTTGTGTTGCTGAGAGATAAACAAACACTTGTGATCACTAGAGACATAGCAACAGTCATGGAAATCAATCTATTAGGCAAAAACCAAAACAAACTTGAGGATTGACTTGCAACATACCTGTGTGTTTGATCGTGAAGGTTGCGCAATTTTTGCCTGGAGGTTGGGAGACTGACTACCAAAAATGTGCAAGGCACAGTTCGGGCTGTCAGGAGGTTGACTGACTTCTGGAACTGCGTAATGCATAGTCCAGCCTGGCCCGCTCAGTAATGAAACTGTGCAATGCACAATTTTAGTCAGCAGTGACATGTAACCGGCAAACTATATTACATAGTTTCTCGGGCCCGCAGGACACTGCCTCAAAGAGTTGTGCAATGCAAGTATGGAGGTTAATGCTGGGCTATAATTGCAAAATTTCTAGAGAGAAGGTAGAGCCTTTGCTTCTGGAAATGCACAGTGCTAGTCGGGAAGGGCATGGTTCGGGCCAAGGCGGCCCAGTAGGATCGACGGGTGACTAAAAACATGAGAAGTGTGAATGGATGATGATATGAATGCAAACAAGAGTGAATGATCATTCATGCAAACAACAAGTGCAAGATTCAGAAAATGGGAAAGCGTGCATGTGCGTGAAGCAAGTCGCTGCAACAACGACCATCCATGCAAAACAATGTCATGCATGTGACAACAGTGAGATGTGAAAGAAAACTGAAACATTTCTTCTACAAGCTAACATGCATCAAAATGATAACAAGCACTCACTGAAATCAAGCAGATAATAATCAAACAAAGTGAAACACCAAAAGTTACATTAATGCAATAGAAGACATGGAAGGTGGGCTCACCCCAAAGAGGTTGAGCTGAATGTGCCGATGACTCCTCGATGTAATGTGGGATGTCAGAGCTACAAGTTAAATGTGAGGAATGAGGTCTACAATGTCTGGTTCATGAGTTTTGATAAAATCAAAGATGTGATGCACATGCCACAAATCTAGGAAGAGCGGCACTTGGTGGGAGGTTTCTGAAATGATCCTTGCATGCAACCTCCATCTACTAAAAATAGATCCATGAATCAAGGGATGCCTTTCAATGCTGCCTTGGGAGAAGCAGCCCATGCATGCAAATTAGTTTTGTTCGATCTTGGGGGAACCGATAAACTCAACTGCACATATAACAGTCTACTCAACTGGGAGGAAAAAATGTGCATTTCTGGGAGGGAGACAAGCTGGCTTCCTAGAGGAATTGCACAATTTCTAAGTAGATCAGCTCACTGCTACCTAGAATTGCATAATTTTTGGGCTGACCAGCCCTTCTGGGAATTACGCAATTTGCTCAGTGAATAGTGACATACAGATTTGCATAATTCTGAAGCCCAGTAGGCTTCCCGACATAATTACACAATTTTTGGAGGGAAGGCTGGTTCCCCTCCAAAATTGTGCAATTTATTGAGGGAGCTGCTCAGCCTGCGGCTGGACCAAGTCCAATGAAACAACGTGTGAGGGGGATGCAACAAATTTTGATGGATAGGCTATCATTATGAAAGAAAATCACTGAAGCTTGTGTACTTGACAAGACAATACATGATGCTATGAAAGGTTGGTAGGGAGGCTCCAAAATGAAGGTAAGGAAAAATTTTGGAGTGTGGTTGTAGCCGCTGCAACACAAATATAGTGAAAGCATAATTGAAAATTATTTCTTAACTATGAAAATTCCATTTGTTAAACTTGTAGATGCTAACTACATTAAATGAAAGAGAAAGGGTTAATCTGAATGCAGAATTAAAGCTACAATATATTGCATAATTCATCGAATCAGTAACCTATTTGCATGTACCATTGATCTACTACACATTTACATGAAAATCAGAATTCTAACTTGTATCATGCTTGTGAATGGACAAAAAGCACTAATTCTACCTTGTTTTGTAGTGAGAAAAAGAGGTGGTTAGAGTGGTCTAGTGTTTGGTTGTGTTATATCCTTTCCATTACTAGCCCCCCTAGCTAAACAAGGGGGTTAGAGAGGGGGCAGAGCCAGCCCTTTGTTGTGCTGATGTGCACTGGGGGGGCCAGGTGGGGCAGCAACCCCCCGAGGAAGTTTTTTTCTTTGACCCATGGTTTTGTGCATGGTTTTCGCACATGGTTTTGGGCACGATGGTTTTCAGTTCGTGGTATTGGATGCTTTGGCATGTATATATATGTATTGTAACATTAAAAGGAACATAATGAAAAATCAATATGGTAGTCTTGGTTTTGGGACCTAGGAGAAAATCTCTTTGTATATTCGTTTTATGTGTTATGCTCTCGCTATTGTTTATTTTATGTTTTTAGAATTTGTATGCAGGTAATTTATGTATGGGGTAAAAACCTACATTTGGTTTCAGATTTGTTTTGGCTTCAAGGGGATGCCTTTGTTACTAAGGGGTTCTGTTCGGGTCTGTGGTAGACCCTATTCAGTGGGAGATCTGCGGGATCGATTCTAATGGTTAAAGAAGATGGAGAGAAATGGAAAGATAGAGATCGAGAAATTTAAGGGTCAGAGTTTTGAGTTATGGAAACTCAAGATGGAGGATCTGTTGGTGGATAAAGGTTAGTGGATCGCAGTATATCTGGGTATGAAACAAACAAGAGTGTCCAATGAAGAATGGAAGAAGTTGGATCGGAAGGAAAAGAGCATAATACAATTGTGTGCCTCAAATTCAATATTACTAAATGTATCAGGGGAAGCTACAATGAAGGCTTTGTGGAACAAGTTAGGGACTTTATACCAATCTAAGTCCCTAGTGAATAAAGTATTCTTATGGAAAAAGTCATATAACCTGAGGATGAAAGATGGATACTTGGTGATAGAGCATCAGAATGCATTTAATACTGTGCTAAGTCAGTTATTATCTATTGATATTAAAATTTTAGATGAAGATGAGAGCATCAGTTTGTTGTGTTCTCTACCAGATTTGTGGGATAGTCTGGTTATTCCAATAGGTAGTAATGAAACTGCCCTACAGTTTGATGAAATAGTCTCATCCTTACTGACAAAGGAGATGAGACTAAAAAATATGGAGAGCCAAAATGGTGATGCCTTGTCTTTACAAGGACGATCCTAGAGCAAAAGCAAAAATAAGTCATCAAGTGAGAGATCTAAATCTAGATGGAGATCTAAATCTCTAAGAAAACCTGTAAATGTGTGATGGAAATGTGGAAATGAAGGGCACTACAAAGGGACTATAAATCTAAAGCTCCTGAAAAAGGAAATGGATCTGATGATGCTCCATTTACAGAGGTTAAAACCAACTCAGATGAAGGTGGGGATGTGTACTTGGCTTCTTCAAGTACACATGTAGATCATGAGGCATGGTTGATTGACTTGGGTGCATCCTTTCACTTCACTCCCCATAGATAGTGGTCCTATGAGTATGAGAAATATGATGGTGGTGATGCCTTCTTGGGGGATGACAGGAAGGCTAGAATCATTGGTCATGGAAAATTCAAGTTGAAATTGCAAGGTAGAAGGATTAGAACAATTCCTGGTGTTCTGCATATTCCCGCATTATCTAGAAATTTGATTTCTATAAAAGAGTTGGATGACGCAGGTGTAAAAATGATGTTTGAGAAAGATACCTACAGGATGGTTTGGGGAGCACTGGTATTGATTAGGGGAGTTCCTATTGGAACTCTGTTCAATCGCAAGGTAGCACTGTTATTGATGGGTGCAACAATTCAAGGGCACTGATGGCATCTATATGGATAATTCGTGGAGTTCCTATGCAATGCTCGGTGAGTGGATCTCGCCACAGACTGTGTAGGTTCTGTGAACCGTACCGTATGAGTCCGGGTGTTAGCGAAGATTCTAACGTATATATATTACAAAGAGTCTAATAAGAGGGTGATAGGGCAACATTGAAG
>Ga0115848_100020_pt1 | contig 33819 bp, 25 predicted proteins | sample InSIn3gowninarea_FD_83862 | JGI IMG/M metagenome (GOLD analysis project Ga0115848, IMG submission 83862) | reverse complement strand
AGGGGAGGGAGAGGGGGAAGATGGAGAGGTGGAAGTGCTGGAAGGGTTCAGTGCCGCGGTCACAGCGTCGAGATTTAAGATGCCTTCATCCGAGAGAATTCTGGAAGGTGTGGGTGTTTCTGTTGCGCCGTAGGTTGCGTGTGCTTTTAGTGCTAGTTCGCAGGTGTTGAGTGTGTATTCTGCGTCGGAGGTGCCGTTACAGAGGAGCTGGACGGAGAAGTTCTGCCATGCTCCTAGAGCGCTGGGGATGCTTATGCTGACATTGAGGTCTGGTGTATTGGTGTTGACCGCAGAGGAGCGTCGTCTGGTGAGTGCTGATTTCGGGCCGGGAGTTTGGGTCGAATCGATAAGCGGTTGGGTTGCATATGTTGGAAGTGGCAGCTCTATGTGTTGAAAAGGCCAGACATTGATGGGACGTTCAAGATCCATATAACGAGTCCTCGAGTTTGGGTTTACACTTAGTCGTAGTGAATATATCACTCTGACAGATGGCAACACATCCCAAGTTGGAGGAATTGCTTGAGGACCTGTTGCAAAAGGTACTTTTATCGATCCTGGCAATTCGAACTCAAATGGCCATTCATGAGTTCGGGGTGATAGCTTATGCGGTCCTTGGAAGATGAGCTTTTCATAGCGGAAGAGGTTCTGGTTTTGAGTGCGGACGCATCCATATGAGGCTTGACCGTTATCTTTCAGACCAATGTATAGAGTCGCTTTAAAGACGACGGTCATGACATCGACTTTGACTTCTGATGAAGGTGAATAGGTAGCCGTGCCTTTGATCAGCTGCCCAGGTGTGAAGTAATGTGTTGGTTGATCTGTTTGCTGAGCCGTTTCGCCGTCCAGTAAGATCCGGAGGTGATCACGTTCAAATCCCTTACTCATGTCGGCGTCGATGTGATGTATATCTGGAAAAAATGGTGGGTGTGTTTTATTGTGTTTGCAACAAGGACCGATGACGATGATTTGATATTTCTCAATCCAGAGTAGTCAGAGTTTACGTCAAAGTCCAGATGTCAATGCAAGGCGGCTGCGTCTCTGATATGTAGCGAGAATGTCAAGGCACGATATGTTTGTCGAGGTGTTGGCACCAAGGTCCAAGAATCAAGGTCCAAGAGTCGAGAGGCTGTGCGACTGGGCGAGCAAGTGAGCACATGACGAGGTTGAAGCTTGGGTTTACCCTTCCGTAAACGGCCGCTCCTTTCCACAAGTAGAATAGCCGACATATGCCGATTGCCGAAAAAGGTTCTATGAAAGGACTTGCTCGGAGTTCGTATGACATCAAATGGTCGGGCAGAAGGGGTAGGCATATAATCCGTGGTCTAGACGTCTAAGCAAGCAAGCGAAGAGGGGGTAAAGTGAAGGGATACTTGCCGTAGCAGGAATGATGCTAAGAAAGACATAAAATCACATCAGGCTAATTCAAGAATTGGCTGATATCAAAAACTCAAGAAGAGTGGAGCTGCGAATTGGCACATGCAAGATGTGGTGAGGGAAGCAGTCAAGTGTTCTTGAATCGGGTTTCATCAATTCAAACGACATCCCCTGTGCCAGGTCGTCGCACTTGTGGAGAGGGACATCGGTGTAGAATATATATACACACGAGATTGGCTCTGACTCGTAATTCCCATAGCTTTTCTGTCTGATTGGAGAATAGATTATTTCCTGGCTTCCGGAATCTAGTGCTTGGCCTCCTTCTTCTCGCTCTCCTTGAGGAACTGCCTGTTGGTGGAAACAACTCGTCAGCATGCGCTTTGTATGGTTCGAATAATGCGTCTTTTCTGGTCGTTCTTGTCCCTTGTAGCCAATGTTCCTTGCTCTTTCTAATCCGGATGACAAAACAAAAGAGGCGACGTACTGGATGAAGTCTGCCTCGTCCTTGGATGAAGCGTTGATGGGAGGAGTCGAGCCAGTGATCTTCTTGCTACCGCCGCTTGAAGCGTAACCGATACCGGCGAAGAGGGAGGTGAGGATACCGAGGGCGAGCTGTTGGTAGTTTTGTTAATCATCTGCGGTTGCGCTTTTCGGGGATCATGTCGGAGTGCGCGCGTACGTGGTGGGAGCCGACCTGGCGGCCCATGATGTTGTACATAACGACCATTTTGACGGTGCAAGAATTGACGGATTGGACAGGAGGAGGAAGATGCGGTATGGTCGTGTCGTCGTGCCTTCGGTGCTTGAGTTGAGGAGCTGCTTCTGAACTTGGCCTTGGCACTCCGTCGGCCAGTCAAGTCCGTGCCAATTTGTGTATCCAGTCATCTGCTGCATAAATCTTCTACAGACCGTGCATAAGCCCAGTCGGAATGACGTGTCCGGGGCTGTCCGAGGCACGTTCGTAAGTTCGAGGTCATCGCTTGGGAAAGTCGAGCGCGATCAAGGCAGTAACTTGTATTTATTCGCATGCCTCCAAGATCCCATTTGCGCAAACCCATTCTTTTCTACCTGTAACAACTCCGACAAAAACAACACCGCCGCCATGTCCGACGACAAGAAGAACAACAGCAAGATCCTCGACTTCGAGGATGTCCCACGCGAACGCACCGATGCTCCCAGACCCGACTTCTCCAAACCTCTGCCCCGCAAAAGACTACCTGCCGCCCTGCAAGACACACTGGACAATGAAGAAAAGCTGTGGGAGACCATGTACGAGGGTCATGCCCAAGAGTCCACAGAGAGCTCCGTCCGTTACGCTGGTTATGCTTCGAGGGTTCGCACCATCTTGCTGTCTGCCCACCGTTACGTTGCATATACCAGTGATATCGGCGAGAGTTTCAGACCTATTGCCCATCCTTACCTCATCAAGGGTGCGTATGGTGTCTCTTGGGCATACCTCATCGGTGATGTCTCCCACGAGGGCTACAAGGCCTACCTTCGTAACCAGCGTGTAATCAATGGTGAGGCCGCCGAGGATATGACTGTTGTAAGCAGCGACAAGCCCGAACAAACAAAACTCGGCTCTGCTGTCTCTGCCGTCACTGGCCTCAATGTAGCTCAGAACACTCCTGGCAAGGTTCCTCTCATCGAAGACTACAGAACTGTCATGGCGCAAAGAGCCATCTTCCAAGGTGTTGCCAGTATGGGTCTGCCCGCCTTCACTATCCACTCGATCGTGAAGTATGCCGGTAAGGCTTTGAAGAACAACTCAAACGTAAAGCTCCGAACATGGGGTCCCATTGGCGTAAGTATTTGTTGCTGCATTTCCTGAACCCTGCATTGTCTAACTCTTCATCACAGTTGGGTCTTGCCGCCGTCCCTGCCCTTCCCTTCATGTTCGATGAGCCCGTCGAGCACGCTGTTGAGTGGGTCTTCCACAAGGCTTTCTCATCAGTTGGTGGAGACGCCGCTGTACATGGTCGTCCCGAAACAGGCAGGTCTGCTCTGTCTCAAATAGAGTCCAAGGCTGGTGCTGCTAAAGAGAAGGAATTGTAGATGACATTGGCCATCTTCTGTCAGATTTGTACATAACACACTCTTCTTCGTCTCAGATTTGCGGATCAAAGTCCGGTGCGAAGCACGTACTGGCAGGATAAGGTCGGCAGGATATAAGAAATCTCGATTTGTAATTTTAGTTGTCAATATTAGAGCTTGGTTAGAAAGATCATAAGGTTGAGCTGGGATAGACTCTTGCGAGAGGCTCCCTAGCAGTTTCCCAAGCGAGCCAATCCGATCGCGTAGTCCTGATTGATTGTTAGTAATGTATGGGTAACGTAGGTGAGGTTGTGAAATGTACGGCAAAAGACCCATGCCGTTGACCTTCCAGATACCCAAAGCCAGGGCCAGGAAGTTGCATGCGACGTAGGCAAGCTTGACCAGAATCAGGCGATCGCGGGTGCCTTCAGTCTCGAAGCGAGCAAAGACATTCTGGATGTTGATGAGGGCTTGGATGGGGCCCTTGAACAGCATGAAAACCATCATGATGCTGAAGATCTGGAGACTGTTGCCTGACATGTACATGCCGAAAGCGTTCATGGGCAGCTGCTTGGCCGGAGCGATGGCCATTTCCCAAGCCTTCTTGAGCTTCAAAGTGTCCATCTCTTGAGCATTTGGGGGCTTGCGGGCGGGAGCTTGGGCAACTGCAGTCTTGGATGACTTTGACTGTGATGTTTTAGTATGATTGTGTGCGACAAGGGAGAGGCAGTCGGACCTTTGAGTTCGAGACGGTAGTCGGCGCAGTGTAGCCTGGCGGGTCAGGAATGCTCGAAGCCTTTGGTTTGGCGGTAGGAGGAGAGGTCAGGTCGACGACCCATTGCGGTGGTAGAGGCACGGCCATATTTGTTGATAGCTGTGAGAATGCTCAAGGCGATGTATTGAGAATGGAAGTGATTGCTGGAGACGGACATGGAGCCAAGCAGGGCAGGAACGAGGAACGAGGAACAAGGCGGAGGGTTCAACTCGATTTCCCCGGATCGCGACTCCCTGACACGAGGGACCATCAACATCTCGCAATTTACTCTGCATATTTCATCCCGTTTTCTTGGACGCTGTCTATCTCCTCTGTCGCTTCTCTCTACGCCTATCTGGACGACTGCCGCTCACACCACTCTATCACGCGATCCGCCATCCGATTGATACCAAGAAGAGGGGCACACTGCCGACGAGCTTCGGGATTGGTCCATACCAGACGTCCAGGATACCACCGCCATAATGAGTGCAGGAAATCAGGATGCAAAGCTCTTTGCTAGAGTGAGTCTCTCCAAACTCTGTCTCACCAGTCGCCATGTTTGCACCCATCTTTCTACACGATCCATACTTACCGGCGCATCGCACTCAACAGGGCAAAGTCGCCGAACTACGACAAGAACTACAAGCCACCGGAGGAAAGAAGGACAAGGGTCACCTCGGCAAGAAGATTGCTCTCAAGAAGATCGTTGCCAACATGACCATGAGCAACAACGATATGATCGCCCTGTTCCCCGATGTCATCCAAGTCATGGGCCTCGCCAGTCTGGAAATCAAGAAGATGTGCTTCCTATACCTTGTGCACTATGCGAGGATAAAACCCGAGATTGCTCTCAAGGCTTTGCCGCATCTTGTTCAAGTTCGTCATACCCTCCGAGCCCGCTGACAGCCTGGCTGACCAAGTACAGGACATGGAAGACACAAACCCTCTAGTACGAGCCCTCGCCCTACGAACAATGTCGTATATACACGTCCGAGAATTTGTCGAAGCCGCCGTTACCCCCACCAAACACCTGCTAAGAGACGCCGATCCCTATGTCCGCAAAACCGCTTGTTTCTGTGTCGCCAAACTTTACGACCACGACAAGACTCTGGTCGAGAACTCGGATTTGATCACTGGACTGAACAACATGCTGAGAGATGAAAACCCGACTGTCGTTTCCAGCGCATTGGCTTCTTTGACAGACATCTGGGAGAGAAGCGAGTCCATCAAGCTCACCATTGACTACAACAGTGCCTCAAAGATTGCTTCTATCCTTGCAGAGACATCCGAATGGAACCAGACGTACATCCTAGAAGCCCTCATGAACTTTGTTCCGCAAGACTCTGGCCAGGCTTCAATGTTGGCTGAGCGCATCACTCCACGCCTTTCTCACACAAATTCCGCAGTCGTGCTAGGATGTATTCGTCTCATTCTCTACCTCATGAACTACATTGCAGATGAGAAGATCATCACAGCTTTGATGAACAAACTATCCCCGCCGCTTGTGACGTTACTCTCCAAGGGCCATGAGATTCAATACCTGGCCTTGCGAAACGCCCTTCTCATCTTGCAAAGGAGACCGGACATTCTGAAGAACGACATCCGCGTTTTCTTCTGCAAGTACAATGACCCTATCTACGTCAAGGTCACCAAGCTCGAACTCATCTTCATGCTTGCCACTCAGGACAATATCAAAGAAGTTTTGGCAGAGCTGAGAGAGTACGCGACCGAAATTGACATTCACTTCGTACGAAAGTCGGTGCGCGCTATCGGAAAGCTGGCCATCAAGATCGAACCTGCGGCAAGACTTTGCATCAACACACTCTTGGAACTTGTCGCGACCAAGGTTTCATACATTGTGCAAGAAGCGACGGTAGTCATTCGAAACATCTTCCGCAAATACCCGAACCAGTACGAATCGATTATCAGCACGCTATGTGAGAACCTGGACTCTTTGGACGAACCCGAGGCAAAGGCTGCCATGATCTGGATCATTGGACAATACGCAGACAGAATTGACAACAGTGATGTTCTTCTGGACGACTTCTTGTACACGTTTGCCGACGAGCCTCACGAGGTGCAGCTGGCTCTTCTGACAGCAACGGTCAAGTTGTTTATTCAAAGACCAAAGAAGGGACAAGAGCTTGTACCAAAGGTCTTGAAGTGGGCCACCGAAGAGACAGATAACCCCGATCTTCGAGATCGAGGATACATGTACTGGCGTCTGCTATCTTCAGACCCAGTAGCGGCAAAGCAAGTTGTGATGGGAGAGAAGCCTCCAATCACAGCAGAGACGGAAAAACTGGATCCATTCACCTTGCAAGAAATGTGCTTGGTGGTTGGATCTCTTGCGACCATCTATCTGAAGCCCATCAAGTCTGTGTTCCGCTCTGCTCGACCACGCATTGTTCCAGAAAGTCCGGCACTTCAGAAGCACAGACTTCCCAGTCACCAGGCCATGTTGGATGCACAAAAGCACTGGAAAGACATGACTTCGATGAGCGGAGGACAGCCACGACAGAATGGCAACGCTGCTAACGGCGACCTTGCAGCAGCTGTCGACGCAGCAGACATGTACTTCTCCAACATTGGCACTCAGCAGATGGCAAATATGAGTCTGAACGACGATGGATATGCCACTTCACCGATTACAGCAGGAGGGGCTCAGACCATGTTCGTTGTGAATCAGAACCAACCACAGCAAGTCTATCAGCCTACTGTGGGCAATGGTAATGGCGACCTTTTGAGCTTCTAGATAATGACATAGAATAAGCATTGTCATGTTTAATGTACATATTTTTCAATCCTCGTATGGTTTCGCTCTTGCTTGAATTCATGTTGGTGATCGGCGCTTTTCAGCCGTGAAGCCGACACAACCGCCGATCTCCATCTTTACACCATGTTCGTGACTTCCTCCTGTATATTCTAAGCACTTCAACCTCTATCGATCGGAAAACATCGTGACAGATATCTCTCTAATTAAAAGGTCGTCATCAAGACGTGACAACCATCGGACCAAGATTTTGCATAACCACACATTCAAAGGCGAAAAAGCATCACAGACATCAAATTTCAGGAAACCAAGAACAAACTCCAACCACCGGATTGGACTACAAGAGAATTGGGACTCTCACCTATCAACTATGCCGCCTCGCCCCTTCCCTCTGGCGTTGAATATAGGAACGGACGTCTGCCATACCGCCCGCTTCAAAAAATACTTCATTCAACACCCTACATATAGACACTCTGGTCTTTTCAGATTGTTTGATAAACTCTTGTTACCGTCTGAGCAGAAGGCATTTTGGAAGAGGTTTCCTTTGGGAAAGGAATTGGAAGGAAGTGATGAGGAAAACAATGCAGGGGAGGTAGAGGGAAAGGAAGAGGTCGGGGAAAGGCAGATCGAAGGGCTAGTGAGGAAAGTGGCACAGAGAGAAGAGCAGAAGGTAACAACCAAGGAACCTGCAATATGGGATATAGAAAGCAGAAAAGCATGTGTGGATTACATTGGCGGTCGGTAAGTCATCCTCCCACCCAACCCTACTAAACCCTTCGAAGAAACAACCACTAACATCAAATCGAACAAAGATGGGCAGCCAAAGAAGCAATCATAAAAGCCTACGCTCCCAAACGCAGACTTTTGCTCAGAGATATCGAAATCAGACGGAACAGCACAACACGCGAACCCTACGGTATCGTCCTGGACACACCGCCTCCTTCTCGAAAAGGTCTCTCTTCTGCAAAATTCATCTATAAAGCGATACTCGAGAAAGAAGCATTGACTCGACCCTCCATCCTACCAATTGAACATCAACAACAACGATCAGCCGCCCAGCCATTCGAACAACAGCAACAAACACAACCACCTTCCAGAATTCTCTCGGATGAAGGCATCTTAAATCTCGACGCTGTGACCGCGGCACTGAACCCTTCCAGCACTTCCACCTCTCCATCTTCCCCCTCTCCCTCCCCTACTCCCAACATCATCAGAAAACATCTCGCCCGCGAAACAGAAACCTCAACAGCCACCGACAAAGCACTGAAATTGCAAATGGAAAATGCAAAAGAAGCCCTGGAATTGGTCGACGTGCAAGGGGAAATCGTAAAGGTGTCGATTTCACATGACGGCGAGTATTGTGTCGCTACCGCTCTGGCCGCTTTATGAGTGAAAAGAACGCGGAGGGGAGAGAGTTTGAGAAAGATTTGTAAATATAAGCATGGAAGACGGACGCACACATATAAAAGTGTACGCATTCGAAAAATCACAATTGAAAGAACAAAGGGGACACATTGCAGCGAAAAAATGAGTTGACAAGATTGGATTTGGTATAACACTATAGATAAAAGACGCGAGAAAAGTGGAAATAAAAAACTTTCAAAAAAAAAAAAGGGGGAATCCATAGAAGCATAAAAGGTTACTGGTAAGATAGAACAAACGCAAAGAAAAGGGACAATCGACAGAATCAACGCAAGCAAGCAATGGGCAATCGTCTCCGCCGTTTGCTACTCTTTTCCACATGAACAACATAAAGAGAAAGATGAAAGTATGCAAAGCAACAAAAAGGGAATTCTTTTTTGTTGATATCCAAAAGAGTTTCGCAGGTCCTGTCCATTTTTCTCGGGCGGCGGCCGTTGGTCGTCAAGAGAAACAAGTCGTCGATCGTGGTGTGGGTATGACAAAAGTAAGGAAAAATAAGGTATCATGTTCGTGGCTTCCATTCGAGACCATGCTATAATGCAAGACAACCAAGAGATGCAGATATATGACGCTGGAATGCAGAGGGCTAGCTCGATATACGCAGAGCAAGCCAGTCTCAGCTTCCGTGAGCGCTTTGTACAACAAGCATCATCTTGTCGTTTTGTTGAATTGCGTCCTCCAGCGTATCGTCGTTGATGAGTGGTGTATAATCGCCTGTTCGCTCGTTGCGGACCTCAATATCGAGTTCAGTCTCGTCAGAGCGCGGGTCTGCATCACCGTACTCTAATCTACGTCTTTCCAGAATCTTTCGGTAGAGGTCGTCGAAGTTGAATGCACCTCGTGGTGGTAAACGCAATACAACGCAAGTCTCGCGGTCGAACCAAACCTTGACTTTCAAGGCGCCGCCACTCGTTGCTGCAGAAGAAGTTGTAGCGGTAGACATAGCTGTAGTTTGACGCGCGAGGGTAGGTGCGGCGGTATGTGTAGTATGAACGGTGGCATCGGTATATTGGGAGGGTGTTCGGTAGTGACCGGGAGGAGCACGCATAGAACCAGCCCCGACGGACGATTGTTGACGTTGGTGTGCTGCGAAGGATTGTGCGCTGGTGGACTGGCGAGCCGAATTGGTCGAAGCGGCATAGTGGCCTGATGCATGGGAAGCGGTAGAGTAGCGATCGGTTTTGGTCTCGGCGGCAGAACGACTATGCTCGTTGAGATCGACAACATTGGGGTCGATCTCGTAGTCACCAGCATGAGGAGTGAAGAAGCCGCGGACTAGTGTGCTGTTGACGACGTGAGAACCAAGTCGCAACAACTTATATAGATATTCGTCAAGGTTCTCGCGGCGACCCTCTGTGATGCGGTCCGTCACGAACTGTACAGGTCCAGGCATCAGCGGCAAAGTACGCGGTGCGCCGGTGTTGCCAGCTTCGTCAGGGAAGGCCTTTATGAGATTGATCTGAAGCTCGTAGAAGTCCTCGTAGATGCGTGTGAGATCCCAATGAGAGCCGTCGGCCAGTGTCGCCTCGACAATGAAATGGAACTTCTCATCGAGGTACATGTAACGCGGTACTGAGGCACGCAGCGGCGCAAGTGGGTATTGCGAATGCGCCTGCGATGTGGTACGCCGCGACACGGTCGACATGTTGCGCGAATGTCCCCCGTTGTTGAGGCTCATGCGATCCATACCGGACTGCAGACCTGCCATTGACTGTTGAGAGGCAGCTTGCATGTTGCCAATCTGGCCCAACGGAATGCTGGTGTTTTTGTAGTCTGCTGCCATCTTCTTCCACTCTTCCACCCTCGGTATACCAGCTCTTGCAATAGCCTCCGCTGAGTCGATCGTCTGACCACTAGTAAGATCCTTGATCTCGACGAACGATACTGGGATGAGGCCGGGACCACCCAGTCGCGTGATGGGCTTTGCGACGAACCATTCCGGGTTTGATTGCGCGATAACGATGATGGCCTCTCCTTCGTGAGCTTCGAGCTCGTCGGGTCGCTCGGCCTTGAAGTCGTATGCGACAATACCGTAGACAGGGGCGCCGCCGGATCTGCCCATCGAGGACTTGCTCATTCTGGAGGGGTCGTGCGATGACTTGTCGGCATAACCACTGTCGTGGTGGGTGCTGGGCGACGATGTGACCGAGGCGCTCTCGCGCACTGTCTTGCCGACTTGTTCAAAGTAGCTCACTGGTACCAAGCCGCGCGAGTTGTGAAGCGGATTGCACGCCTCGTACCACTCGGTGTCGTCTTCGCGCCCGGTTACGTGGAGGAAGTCGCCAGAGGCAAAGGACAGGAATCGGACGTTAGGGTTGTCGTTGGGAGCGTCCCAGTCGTACAAGGCCTTGATGACCTTTTTAGGAGGGACAATGGCGGTGGGGTCTTTCTCGGGGATGGAGAGACTGTGGTTATGCGACGAGGCGCGCCCGCTGCTTCGTCTGAATTTGACCATTATTTCGGGGATTAGATTGCTAGCTTGTTTCGCTTCTTGGCCCGTCAATTGCGAGCAAGGAAACTGACACACCCAGGCGGACGATTTAATGAAGGAGAGGAGATCCAGGAATAGTAAACCGGTGAGTTTGACGCAGTGCCAGAAGCCTTCTCTTAAGAACGCCCAAACGTTTCCCACGAACCTGCCCTCGATACCGAAGGCGCGATGGCTGTAGTGTTTTGACTTTCCTTAGTCAACTGTCGTGCGTTCCAGTGTGCAGGAGTGTCTCGACGCGTTCAAGGGGTTGCGCTTGGTTGTTTCGGTCGCAAAGTGAAAAGAATGGACAGGGAGTTGTCCTCTTTTCTGCACAGAGACCCGACCTCCTACCTCGGTGGATACGCGTGCTGTAGAGGCTTGATTGAGTGTGCTGCAGGGTGGTCTTGGGATCTTAGTGCCTCTCCCCGTGAAGTGGGGTACCAAGTTATCTGTCGCGCTTGCGATTAGTCCGGGCGTGGACTAAATTATGTTATTTACAGATGCCCCTCTACGCGCTCCTTTGGACAGCCTCGATATTGTCGTTGATTTGTACAAGTGGAGTTGTCTCTGATCGAACCGAACAACAGGCTGGGAAGGAAGTCCTGCGCCGCATGCGGCTGCGAAGCCATGTCAGCCATTTATTCCCTACACTTCCATTCATTGTTCCTTCCTCGCTCGTGTGCCACCATGAAACGTTCGGTGACGTAGACGTGTTCGCAAGGCGTTCTCACGTTTGTGATAGCCGCTCCTTGTCTTGGACTGATTCAACATGTATCTCCCTACATGTCAAGACATTGCTATAGCATAGGTATACGAACCACTATACTGGCAGACTGGATAGGCGGATCCCGAGCGACGATCATCTAACCAGGGTCCTGGTCTGATTCGTGCCCGACGCGCGGTCACAGCCAGTATGAATGCACGATTGATGGTACCAACACATGAAAAAGGGAAAGTATTGAATTACTAACTTGATGGCTAAAGCAATGAAAGAAAAGAATTATGTGTCAGAAAAGAAGTGGTGCGACATCCGAAGCTGCACTTCACCAACGTGCATGCATCTGCGTGCGCCAAACACGAGACATAGATGAAAGCTGGGAGGCTGCCCAGTCGATCCGGTGCCGTTGGGCTTCGCTTTGGGTTGCAAATCGTCAGATGCTTGATCATCCAAGTTGAAGGGAATCGATCTGCATAAGGCTAAGAACTGCCAAAAGTGCCGGGTCTGCCAGATCGACTGGAATCAGATATGGCTCGGAGGCTGAAGACTGCTTGGGTGCTCATTCACTAGAAGACGAAATGTGCCTGGCACAAACAGTGCACGTCATGCCTGACAGATGTATCGACGATACTAGGAAGCCTTGAGACATGTCTTCGGTGGTCGAGATGTATATAGATCCGCGACGCAACAGATATATCGTAGCAAGGGTTGTTTGCATAGCAGGGAGCTTCGAACTCCGTTGCTAGCCGTTGTCCCACGTACCCACTTGTAGCGATGATGGTCGCTCAGATCTGGCCCTTGATATCGACACGGTATGCACCGCTCTTGGCGGCTTCAAACACAGGGGCTGCCTTCGCACAAGCAAAGCGAGCACCATCTGCTTTGTCTTCAAGAACATTCGATGCACCCATCTCGCAGATAAATTGCTTGCAGTGCTCGTCACTGTTGAACGCCAGCTCTTCCGTCAAGAAAGATACCTTGACATCAGCACGGAATCTGGAAGAAAGTCAGCAACTGAGCAAAGGCAGATGGGTAGGAAGAAACTCACGATCTGCAAATGACAGCTAGGGCAGCCACCCGTTCTCGGTTGACGAACATGTCCATTAGATAACCACCCATGTTTGGCGATTCGTTGAACAACCTAAAAAATCTGTGATAGTTGCCTGTAGCCAACGCGGCTCGCACATCTAGTGCATGCTTGACTGGGGCGTGCTGCTTGTCTGCTGGGGTTAAGTCTGCCAAAACGTCGTTCATGGTCTGGCGGTTACAGGTATAGAGAGTGTAGAGGATGCGATAAGCCAAAAATTCACCAGGGGAACCGCGCAACTTCATCTTGTACAGAGTACGAAGTTGAGTCTGACACTGATTATACTCACCCAGATCCCCCTTTTCCAGAGCTATGCGCGCGTGAGCCTCGTACACGCGGACGGTAAAGTCATTCTTGATGTGCTGTACAGTGAGATCCTGTCTTAAAGACTTGAACTGATCGCAGATGTACCCGTAGTTGTGCTCATCTTTCCATTTCTTGATGAGAAGGTCGAGAGTTTGTTTGAGAATGTGAAGGGGACGGACGGTTTCGGGCTTGGGAGGGGCGGTGAGACGGAAGTAATTCTTCTCAAGCACTTGACATGTGCCGACACAGGGACCGTCGTTGGCGTCGGGCATGGGAGAGTCGTCACGAGGAGAAGAGATGAAAGGAGAAGCAGGACCTTGGTTGCCGAGCTGAAAACGCTGCCTTCGTTTCTCGAGGTCGCTCAACTTACTGGGAGGGGCAGTGGCACGGAACTGGTCGGCTTTTTTCTGACGCTTGTCGGGGCTGGGATTTGTGATGCGATCGGCAAGGGAGAGGTTCTTCACTCTCCATGGAGGAATGGGTGACGAAGCGTCAAGAGCGGACTCCACGTCCATGGACTTTCGTTTTTTCGAGGCATTCATGAGGGCGGCGTTTCTTTCGGCGCGGAGAATCTCTCGTGGAAGTGGGTGGTTTGGCCAGTCGATGACAGCGAGAAGGTTGGCTTCGGCTGCTTGTGTGATGATGGATCTCAGTTTTGCGCTGATGGCAGCGTCTTCGATGCCGTCGGGGGTAGATGTGGGTGCGAAGGCACGGCCAACGTATTCGCGTACAGGCTGAGGCCACTCGATCTTAACGGTGGCTTGCGGCTGAGTTGGAGGAGCTTGAGGGGCTGTAGGTTCGACCGCTGGAGCAGGACGAGTTAGTGTTCGGCGAGCAGTGACTGGTGTGAATGCCGGCGAGCCTAGAGAAGTTATGTCAGTGATGTCGGAATGTGTGATTTGAGGATACATCTTACCGGTCTGCCACGGTGCTGTTGTCATGTTAAATTCTGGACTATTGCAGTGCGCGACAAAGAAGTACGACAATCAAACAGGGTGTGAAAGACGCAGCCTTTGTGGGTGTGGGAGTCTAGATGGTGAAAGATGGACGACGCCCGATTTACGCGCACGCACAAGAGCAAGAGCGACCCGACCCTGTGCCAAGACCCCCAACTATGCGGTCACTGATAGACCATCCTCCGCGCTCCACGTGCCCACCCATTGTGTTATACCGTGCAGATCTATTGTCAAGTCGCGTGTTGGGAACATCAGAGACATTTCGGGCTATATCCGTAGCATCAAGTCTTCTTATCGTCATCACCCACCCTCTTCGTTTGATTCTTGGACACCCCTCCATATCGACCCCACGTTGAGAAGGCTACGAGTACGGATAACTGCATATGTTTCTTCGCCAACTCGACCTGACGACTGCTCTTCGTCCATCTTTACTACCAGATGAAACTCTTTTGTTTGTTCAGGATGCAGTAGGTCTTTACGAGGGGAAATATAAAATTCCCAACTACCAAAATGGTCACGCCTACCTGACCTCACATCGCGTGTGCTACGTCGACAATCAGGAGCCGCGGAAGTTCTCCGTTGGTATTGATCTTAAGGATATCGAAAGGCCAGAATTCTATGCTGGGTTCTTAAAGTCATCAGCAAAAATCACTCTATATCCGAAAGCTCCAAAACATAATGCTTTGGCCATCAGGAGTCCAAAGCCTGGTTATTCAAGTTCAGGAAGTTCTCTAGGATCAACACCGCCGAGCAGATATGCTACTCCAGGCCGTCCCTCAGCACCTTCACCAGCACCGGTCCGAGATCCGAATGCTACCTGGATATGTCCCATCTGTTCATTCTCGAATCCTGTACCGTCCAATTTCGATCCAAGCACAGCAAACGATCGAACACCTTTGCCACCATGTCTAGCTTGTGGCATCAAGCCTCCTCTAGTACATGTCGTCAAAGCAGCAATCGCAGCTTTATCGAATCGACCAAGTGGGACGAACTCATTCACGTCTGTACCCACCCAAGTCACAACTACTCCTCTTTCATCTTCACCACAAACATCACAGCCCATGGATGTTTCATTGAACCAGTGCCCACGCTGTACTTTTTCCAATCATCCATCTCTAAGTAGCTGCGAGATATGTGGAGCCAAACTATCAGGTCCAGCAGACAGACGTTCCCAAATCATCGAAAGCGCAACCACACGTCCGGAATCTCCTGGCCCGTCTCTTCCGAATGCAACCCTAGGAGACGGCACTCCAGAAAGTATCAAACTCTCCTTTCGCGCTGGCGGCGACAAAATCTTCCACGAACGTCTGAAAGGCGCCCTCGTCCAACGAAAATGGCTCCTTCAAAACGCCCCTCCTATCCCTCGCTCCCACATGAATGAGGCCAATGCGATATCCACCTACTCACTAACCGATGGCTACACACCGACACCACCTCCCCCAAAGGTAGTAGGAATAGCAGGACTCGAACGCCGAGGAGCAGAATTACGCAAAAACAACGAATTCGTCATCGGCAGCGCCTTTGAAGATTTAGAAGCCCTCATGACATCCGCAAAAGAAGTAATTGCCATGGCCGAACGCTTCCGCAGTCAAAACAGCAATGGCGATGGCGATAATGATGCCAATAGCGCTGAAGCCGCTTCCTTACTCTCAGATATGGGTCTCGTGACCACAAAAGATATGCTCTCAGGAGGCAGCGGCGCCGATCGCACCTACATCGCCGAACTCTCCCGTAATCTTGCAGAGTTCCTCACCGATGACAAAAGAGGTGTGTTGAGGAGGGAAGGAGGTATCATGTCTCTCGTAGACCTCTGGGCCGTCTTCAACCGCACGAGGAATGGGATCGAATTGGTCTCACCCATGGACTTTGAAAGAGCAGCGACTATGTGGGATACTTTGCGTTTGCCTATTCGTCTCCGTCGCTTCAGAAGTGGATTACTCGTCGTTCAAGGTCGTGATCGGACTGATGACAAGACTGTCGCTAGTTTGTTGTCATGGCTCAAAGACCTCCACTCCATTCCCCCAGCCATGTCCAATATCTCCGAGTTCGGCGCAGTTACAGGACCCTCAGTGACCTGGGACTGGCAAATGTTCGGCCGCGGCGTCACAGCCCAAGAAACAGCAGAACGATTCGGTTGGAGCGTAGGAGTCGCTACAGAAGAGTTGGAAATGGCAGAGGAAAGAGGTGCACTATGTCGTGAGCAAGGTCTTGATGGTGTAAGGTTCTGGGAGAACTTTTTTGCCGAGATTGAGGTCAAGTTGCCAAAGACGAAGACGGTGCAGCAGTTGGAGCAGGCTGAGCTGGAGAAGAGGTTGAGGGAGAGTGGGCTCTTATAGAATTCCATATAGATCATCGACATTTTACGCATACATATCTGTACAGAACTTGCATTCGAACACGCTTTCTCATCATCTGCCTCTCGTTCACACAAGGATTTTGATCGAATTACAATTCGTTTGATTACTTGTATACTAACTACCATCTGCATCATCAAGATACAAAGGAAAGAATGGAAGAGATTGCTCCTGAGCAACTGTCCAGGGGTGATTACATAATGTGCATATCGGAGGATGAAAAAGTGACCTTGGATCATCTCGATGATCCTATCACATGCTTCTCAGGCCGAGACAGCTCACCAGCAACACCAAAAGCATACGTAGACACTGCGGTACCTGCAGCCACGCTCAAGAGCCAAGCAGTTCGACGACGCCAGCGACCTCTCTTCTCCTTGCGGAACCCATAATCACGTGGCTTGCGAACAATTCGTCCATCAACGGGTGATGGATAGTACTCATGCTGCTCAATGACTGGATTTCCATGAGTAGGAACATTGAATGATGTGCCGAACGTATCTTTGTACTTGGATATAGGCTCAGGTGTGAAGATGGGCTCGTAGTTGACGAACCCTGTGGGTGAAGCGAAACGAGCAGTAGGTGGCTCAATGGGACCATGCTTAGCCGTACCATCGATAGGGTTGATAGCGCCCCCAAGCCTTGACGATGTTGAACGAGAATCCTTGTGTACTTTTCGCAGTATCAAAAAGTCTCGCTCCGCATGAATTACTTGGAAACCCTCGTTCTGTAAAGATGCGAGATGTGGAATGAAACGGGCAGCCTGATCCAGCCGAGAGATAGCGTAGGGTATCGATATGGGCGCTTCTGCATCCGAGAAGTTCGTTGGGGTGGTGGTGATAGAGATAGCATCCTTGCCGGAGTCATACGCGACGACCTTGTAAAGAGCGGGTTCTGCCCAGGCGACGTGTGACGTTGGTGCTGGAGTTAAGTGTGCATCTGTAGAATTGTTTTCTGGTATGGTTGCTGGTGATTGGCTTTCTGCTGTATTTGCGGTCTTTGGCATCGGTACGTTGGGTTCGATGCGATTTGAAGTCGCTTCATCGAGCGAACGTCCAAAGACCGCGGTATGTTGTTTGAGCTCATCATTGTCTGCCTTTGGGGAATCTTCAGAAAACGTGCTTCTGGAAGGCTGCTTATACCACTTATCGCTGGTAGCGAACTTACCCACAGTTGGAGAGAGATCACCCTCACCTGGCATGGTCTTGAAGTCTTCCTCGAGAGGTTCCGATTCGGTCTTTGTCTCCTTGTCGAAGGAGTTCTCCATGCCGATGGGTGCACGTGAGTAGCCGTCTTCATGGTACGAGGCTTCTTCCATCTAGAAGTTGGGTCAGTCTCGAATCTGCAACTTAGTAGTAAAATTCCTGACCTGCTTCAGATCCTCCTCCAGAGTACGGCCGTCCCTCTGTTTCTCTCGGCGGAACATCATCTGAAGCCCCATCGGCATTGTCGAATAACCATCTTCAAAGGCAGGTTCAGGGGTGTTCATCTCACTCTCCAAGCTCTGGCGCTTTCCAAGCATCGCGTCCTTCTCCTCTTTGTCAAAAGCAGTCTCCAGACCGCTTGGAGCACGAGAACAGTCGTCATTGTATGTCTGAGCTTGTGCCCTGCGACTCATCTCATCTTCTAGAGACTGAGATCCGTTACTTCGAACACCCCGAGCTTCGTCGCGAAAGTGAATCTCCATACCAAATGGCGTAGCATCAGACTTGTCCTTCGCGACCGCTGGTTGTTGTCGAGCCCGAATTTCCTCTTCGAGAGACTTGACATTTCCTCGCTCAACTTGCTCTTGTTCTCGGTTCCAGAGGTTCTGCATTCCGTCCAGGTTGGGCAGAAGGCTCTCGTTGAGAGAACGGGCCTGGATGTGGTCGTTGAGCTCGTGCTCGAGGTCCTTGCGCTGTCCTTTCTGAGCATCTGCTGCTTCCCTCTCGTAAAGGGTCTGCATACCGATAGGCTCGGTAGAATAGGCATCATTGATTTCGCCTACAGATGGTTTTGCCGCCAGGTTGAGCTCACGTTCCAGTCTCTGAGGGGTAACCTTCCGCTCATGACGGTATGAGCTTTCGAGGCCGCTGTCTGAATAAACGTCGGTGTGCTGTGGTTGACCTTTGACAAGGCCGTTCATCCTGACTTCGTCTTCGAGAGACTCACGTTCGCCGGTTCCGGCTTTTTGCCGTTCTTGCTCGAAAAGATTCTCGAGACCTTCTGGCGAGGCAGAATATCCATCCTCGAGTGGAGGAGGCTTGGTGTTCATAGCAACCAGTTCCTGTTCCAGAGATGAGTGGTGGTCAGTGTCGTTGATCTCCTGTTCATGTGCGAAAAGAGTTTCCATGCCACTAGGAGCTACACTATAGTCATCATTGGTTTCCTGAACGGGACTCTTGTTAAGAGCAGCCATCTCTTGTTCCAGAGGCTCCCTGTCACCATGTTCGCACGCCTCTTTCTCGTGCTTGAAGGCAGTTTGAAGTCCCTTCGGATCGTTGTCCCAACCGCCTTCGAAGACGGGTGGTCGTTCTGCATCAAGAGTATCGCTGGGCTTGACCAACTCTGGATGAGCCTGACGTTCCAGGACCTGAATTTGCTCACGCAGAGTATCCAGATGTCTACGAGCAGCGAGAAGCTCCTCATGCTCGGATGTGTAGATCTTCTCAAAGTCCTCAGTGAAAGAGGCGTGGGTCGTGGGGATGTTTACAGAGGCTTCGGCGTGGGCTGGTAGCTGCGACACGATGTCGGACTTCTGGTAACTCTTTGAAGAAGTTTGATTGCTCTTTCTGTTCTTTGCCGAAGTGGAAGTTTGTCTGTTTTGACCATTGCCAATGGGCACCATTCTTCCTGAGATTGGGTCGTAAACGGTACGCTTGACTTCGTTGGTCTTGGAGTCCCACGAAGTGGAAGAAGCTTCGACAGTCGGCTTCGAGCCTGACTTGTGAGAAGCATGCATCTTGAAGGACGAGACCTGGGCAAAGTGACTTCTTCTTCCTGGCGAAGCTTCTGACTCGTTCGTTAGGAAGTCGGGAGTGATAGACTTCCAGAAAGCCTTCTGATGTTTGTCCGATCCCATGTCATGGTCTGATCGGGGTTTTTCTTGGAAGTCTCGGGCCGCATGGTTCTTCTTGTGCTTGTTCCAATGGCTTGCATAGCGGATGGCAGAAGAGAAGGGTACGATGTTGTTAGGACGGATGGCAGCGCGGGGTTGAAGGCTGAGGCCTCGGGCCTGCCGGAGGAAAGGCATGGCGACCTGAGAGCAGAGATTAAGTCAGTAGTTATTTCGAGCTGAAGACTGATGTGAGGAGGACTGACGATACTCGATGGGAGTATTTGACTGGTCCGCTCCAGTAATGGCGGTACGAGTAGACGGCGACGAGCGCTTGTACCCTAGTGGAATGTGGCTGGCTTTAACTCCGTTATCCACGAAGTCTTGTACCTGGAAGTGTGTCGATGCTGTTGATGGAAGAAGTCGACAGCAGATCGAGCTCGGTGGTTCAGAGACTTCCAACAGGCACACGGCTTTGAAGCACGACTTGGAAAGCAAGCAGGATGGCTGAGAAGGAGCGAGGGAGATAGAGGTACAACCACGAGGACCCCCGCACCTTCTCCAGTCCCGCACCTTGACAGTTATCTTGGCGTCATCCTTTGATCTACATGAGGAACTGCATTTCATTCATTGTGCTTCTGGTCAGATGTGGTTCGAACTTGGAAGTGTAATTTTTATTGTATCGGAGCGCCTGCTATGATCCCAAATCTCTCCGAAAGAAAAAGGTATGTACAGGAAGGAGGAGCTAGTTCTCAGTGAGTTCGCACCTTGCTAGAGCAGCTGTGCCGAGAACCGAGTCTCAAAGAACTCCTCCGTAGTAGAAAGAAACTAATGCAATGATCATGGCTCGTCAGTGAGATCTCTGGTCTTCTTTGTCTCACCCTCGGGGACTTCAAGGGGCTCAATGCCATCGGGTGTGATTTTCACAGCACCCGCTCTGACCAGAGCCTGTTGGAGGTCGTCAAGGAGATCGCCTACATCCTCGATACCGATGCAAAGACGGATGATGTCTTCGGGCAAAGCGCGCTCCTTGCGAGTGGCGGGGTCAATGCTGGCGTGACTCATGCGGCAGGGCATGCTGATCAAGCTGTTGACGCAACCGAAGGAGACTGAGATGGCGAAGATCTTGGCGGCTGCGACAATTCTCTCAGAGATGGTGGTTGAACCGGTCTCGAAGGCAAGAACGGCGCCTGCGCCACGAGCTTGAGACCAGTGAAGGTCGTACTGAGGGTGTGACTTGAGGCCGGGGTAGCGAACCTTGAAGCCATTGCTCTCAAGGTATCTGGCAATGGCCATGGCGTTGGCCTGCTGCTTTTCCATGCGAACAGCCAGCGTCTTGATACCGCGGAGGAGCAGCCAAGAATCGAAGGGGCTGAGACCACAACCCGAGGCGTTGATGGGGAAGTAGAGTTTGTCGCCCAGCTCGGGGCTGTTTGTAGCCATGACACCGGCCATAACGTCGTGGTGACCGGAGAGGTACTTGGTACCACTCTCGTAAACAACATCGGCGCCCAGATCGAGAGGGTTCTGGAGGTAGGGCGAAAGCATAGTGTTGTCGACGATGACAAGCGACTTGGGGTTTGCCTTGTGGGCGAGCGAGGAGAGGGTGGGAATGTCGACGACCTTCATGAGAGGGTTGGTGGGGGACTCGAGAAGAACCATAGCTGTCTTTTCAGACAGGACGGCAGCGACTGAGTCGGGGTTGGTGGTGTCGACGTGGCGAACGACAATGCCACCGTGGGTTGAGAGGTATTTGAGGAGACGGTTGGAACCACCGTAGAGGTCATCGCCAGTGACGACCTCGTCGCCAGGAGTAAGAAGGCGAGTGATAACGTCGAGGCAAGCCATGCCCGAAGTCACGACCAGCGCGCGGTGGGCATTCATGATCTTGGCCAAGTGACGCTCAAGATGGGTGCGGGTGGGGTTTCCCGAGCGAGTGTAGTCGTATTCGTTACCTTCGCCTTTGAAGGTTGCGGACTGGTAGATGGGAACGCTGCTGGCGTTGTACTGGTCGTTTGACTCAGTGTAGACGAGCTCAGTTGCGAGCGAGTACTTGTTCTTGCCATTGCTAGGGCTTGATGGAGTGGGTGAGGGGGGCAGATCGTGGCCGTCAAGATCCAGAGTCTTGTTGACGGGAGGAGGCGCAGAAGGACCAGTAGAAGACGACATGATGGTGTTACGTCGTGGTTTTTGATTCACAGGGCCAACCACCTGCGTTATTGAGATACGAGTAAGAAGGGGGAGTTGAGTGTAATCCGATGAGCGGTGGTGGTGCTTTGAAGCGCGTGCGGGTAATCAATTGACGAATAATTAAGTGACGCTGGAATTGTTTGGTAGAAGTGAGAGGGAGTTCAAAGCCGAGAAGACTCACCATCGTCACTGCGGGCCGGATTAATTGCGTGCTGAACGTGAGGAGGCCGTTATCGGATGGAAGATATCGTTATTGAACACACCTGTCTTGCTATATAGCATTTCCCGAGCAACAGTTTGCCGCCCTTGTCAATCTCTACAATACTTCATATATGAGGTAGGCAGTACCAGAGCATACCATCCTGTCAAAGATATCTTGAGTTCTCTTTTGGAGGAAATGAGATCCTGATGATCTGCACACCACCACTACCCGTCCACAGGTTGGAAAAGAACGGCAGATAGACAGAGGCGGCACAGACGAGACGTTCTATATCAACTCCAGTTCAGCGGGTACATCTTCTTTGATCGCAAACATTCCAAGCTCTTCTCCAGTTTTGACTGCTTGGGGAAATAAAGTCCATCGAGTACACCCCAATCTGGACCAAGAATATACTGACCAGTGGTGTAACGGTAAGAGAGACAGGCTCGATCCTGGAAAGAGACTTACCTGCTCGCTGGAGTATTGACGACGTCTTCGTTTGCTTTTACGACTGGCTATCAAAGGCTAGCTGCATAGCGCTTCAACCATCCAACACAGCGTGACACCAAAGAACCGCCATAGGAGAACCAACCCATCTTGAAAAATGAAAGAGAGTCACGAAATGCTCGAAAGAGATGGAAAGAGACGAGATCCAACGGAACAACCTACAGGTTCAAATGACTTACCAAGGACTCGGGGGCTGCCTGCGAACTACCGGTATGGTTTCGTAGGAACGTGTGAGTCTGTACAAGATATGCTTTGAGCAAACAGGTCCAGTTACTAGAGGCGGTATGTATGGGCAGATCATAAACAGGTAGATGTCTCAAATATCTGTTTGGATGCATGAGCTGGGGTGAGATGCGAGCAAACGGAAGAGACGCTCCTTCCGTTTGCTCAGACACAGACAAATCTTGAACCTTCTCTCGAGTGCTCGGCGTCTTTGCCAGCTCAAAAATCCGGTGTTGCCAGTCCATCCCAGACAACACGCCTTCACTCGCGTGTTAGCTGGGACGACAAAGACACGAGCTGTAATCCAGCGAAGAAACCTTTTTTTCTCACAGCGCACAACACAACCTCACTTTCCTCCTTTTCTTGAACCAAACACCCTTCACTATTCGGTATTGCTGGATGCTCGCTCCATAGATCATATCTCCGGCTTCCCAGTCCAGCTTCATCTCTCACAGCCCATCAACAACATGGTTGAGAAGTTGACCGTCGAAGAGTGCCAGGCGCATATCCGAGATATCCGTGTCAGCCATGGCGCAGATGCGCGGAACGAATCCGAGCGCTTCCTTCGCAGAGGATATGAGAGCATGCTGAAGCTGTGAGTTCGACTTGCACGTTTGGCAGACACAGTCACTGACATCATATAGGCTATCGGCACAGCTTTATAGCGAGCCTTCTCATTTTCTATTCGAGCTCATCCAGAATGCCGATGACAACGTCTACACGGATGGCGACCAGCCTCAAGCCGCGCTCGCCTATCGCTCTGATGGCCTACTCCTCTTCGGCTGCAATGAGCAGGGCTTCTCTAAAGCAAACGTGAGCGCCATCTGCGACATGAATCAGAGCACAAAACCCCTGTTGAAGGAGGGTAAAAAGAGCTGTATCGGAGAGAAGGGCATTGGCTTCAAGTCAGTCTTCAAGGTGGCAGACAAGGTCTGGATCTCTTCCAACAACTTCTCTTTCATGTTCGATAAGAGCAAACCCCTAGGCATGGTCGATCCGGTATGGGCAGAATTCCCTCACTTCCCGGAGCAGCTTCAGATGAACACAATGATTTGTCTCAAGATTGAGAAGCAAGAAGACCGCGATGCTGTCAAAGACCAGTTGACCAAGGTCCTCGAACCATCGTCATTCATGTTCCTGCGTCGCCTTTCCAAGATCAGAGTTGTCAGGCTTGATGATTCTGGAGACACCTTCGACGAGATCATCATGTCTCATGATCAGCGTGCTTTCACCGACGACCTACAACTTGTCACAACGACAAAAACCAAGGGCACGAGATCAAGAAGGTCGCGCTACGTGGTCTCTGATTACACTGCTCGAGAGATGCCCTCGACTGAGCTGAGGCAAGGTGTCACGGAGACTTCGATCAAGCTAGCTTTCCCTTTGGATGACCAGCAACAACCACTCATTGCTAAGCAAGACGTCTATGCCTTCCTACCTGTGTGCTCTTCTGGTCTGCCATTCCTCATCCAGGCAGACTTCTTGCTGGTCGCCAGTCGCCAAGGCATTGATGAATCTCAGCCATGGAATCGTCGCTTACAAGATCACATCATCTATGCGCTTATTCAGGCCTTCCAGAGACTCAACGATTCTCACCTGAAGTACCGCTGGCCTGCTTATCTTCCAGAAGCCCAGGTCGCTCATAAATTCTTCGACAAGATGAAGGACAAGTTCCTCGATCGGATGAAAGACGTGAAGATCCTGGAATCGAGGTCTGGTGAGTTTGCCAAGCCCAAGGTGATGATGCTGGTGCCCGACCAGTACAAGGACGAAGACGGAACTCCTCTTCTGACTCCCATAAATGATCGATACCTCTCTACCAAGTACGACCCAAATCACGTCTCTTCATTGGTTACACAGGCTCTTGATGGCAAGAAGTTCTTCGAGATACTCAAGAACTATGTCATGAAACAGTCAGAAGAGTTCCGCAGCAGACCCGATGCATGGCACGGCAGAGTTTCCACTGTTCTGATGGTTGAGCAGAAGCAGTTCAATTTGGACGAACTTCTGATCTTGCCTATCGTTCCTCTCGATGATGGACTATGGATACCTGCGAAGTGCCGTGTGAAGCTGACATACTCAAGAGCCGCAACTCGTAACACACCACCTGTAGCCTTTTACTTACCGCGTTCCGATGCCAACATTGTCATACCGAAAGGCGTATCTTTGTCGATCGTTGAACACAATGCTTCTCGCAACGAAGAACGCAGAAGCTTCCTCAGACGGATTGGCGCCCAAGACCTCGATTACGAAGACGTCCTTCGAGGCATCATCAAGCAGCACAGGGAGTCAATGTCCAACGCCGACGTTGATCTTCTGCTCTCTCATGCACAGTACGTGTTCAGCATGCCATCAGCATCTAAAATGGCACAGAACTTGAGCACTATCCTTTGGCTCGCAGACTCACGTGGCGAGCAATTTCGAGGAATCGAGCTACACATGGACAACCCTTTCAAAGTGCCAGTTAGTCAGATCTTTGCTCAAAACCCCACGGTGATACGTTTCATTCATCCCAAGTATTTGGGAGCCTACCACGGAAACGTGGAATTGCGCACAAGATGGCTTGCTTGGCTGCGAGAGTGTTTGGGTGTGCATGATGTCCCTCGCCTGGCAAACAAGATGAACAAGGGTTTGTCTGCAGAGTTCGAATGGCTTGTCAACAACCTGCCAAGTGTACAATGGCTCGCTTGTATCCGAGTCAACTGGGAGGACTATCACCTGAGTAAAGCCCCGAAGCTAGGCGATGTGAGGATCCCGAGCGACGAAGTCAGAAGCAGAATTGGATCTCTCGTTGTAGACTGCACTGATGGCAGAAGAGCAAAGTTGAAAGACACCATTCTACCTACCCTGCGCTCTGCTGTCATGACCATCCAGCATATGGGATTCCACTTCCTCGATGTCAAAGACGAACAGCACAATGACTGGACCAAGCTGTCTACCTTCGGAGTCATTACCCATCGTGATCTGGACTTCTGCCTCAAGCTCCTGATGAAGTTCCCAGAGACAGGATTGATCCCAGACAAGATGACTGTCATCAAGCTGTACAGAGATATCCACAACTTCTGTGAGCCGAGCATGGTCGCGAGAGAACGTACTCGTACCGCTTTCAGAGACTTACCCCTGATCTTCCTGCCTGAGAGTGCACAATGGGTACATCTGCAAAGCTGTGTTTGGGAAGCTCCACAATGCTTGCGAAGAATCCGTCCCATTGCACATATTTACGGACCCGCGCAGTCATTCTTCAAGAATATTCTTAGCTTGCAAGATGCAGGCATTGGAGACTTTGTCAACGAGCTACTTGCTCACGAGAATAATACCCCGTCCGTTGTTCAAATCAAAGAGTTGTTGCTTGAGCTCAGCAGCCGAATCAACCCTCGTCTGACCTACGATCTGAAGGCATTGGAGAACTCCCGTATTTTCCCGGTCAAGAATACTCAGAAGCAGCTTGTTCTGGTGCCTGGCAGTGATCCGAAATGGTTCATCCCAGATGGAAAGAACTTGAGCGTGTCCTTTTCGGGCATGGTTCATCTCCTAGATTTCGGTCTGGGCGATCAGAAGAGACTTGAACCCCTTCTCGAGAAGATGGGCATTTGGGGTAAACATCTCTCGCATTTGGTCACTAAGCGGGAAGTGGTCGAAGGCATGGCCCAAGCTACGAAGGACGTCTCGCACACAAGAAGGTTCCAAGTGAAGGCTCATTACCTCCTATGTCTGACAAATCCTGCTGAGAAATACATCATGAAACCCCTACTCGAGAGCATCGAGATCTGGGCCGTGGAGTCGATCAAGGTGCATCGCTCGATACGCCTTGACAACCAAGAAATCTGCGGTAAACCTTTACCTGCCAATATCATGCTGGGCAAGGATCAGCGAGTCTTTGCCCCTATCCAGGATCTCGAGGACAACTCCCTGAACCACTACGAGCTTTCAGAAAAGCTGGTAACACTGTGCAAGCTCGAGAAAGTGCCAAAGGAACTCGTCCTTGGTATCCTTACAACTTCTTCCACTCAGCAAATCGAGGACATGTTAGAGGAGCATGGGGTGATCTTTGACAAAGTCGAATTGCAAAAGCTGACCAACAACATCATCGGTGGCTTGGCAGGAGCCGCATCGTCTTCCAGGCGTGTATCCGCTCAGCAGACCCCCCCAGGAATGGTCTCAGACAACGACTCTTCATCCTCTGGTGACAGCGATAGCTCTTCGCTGGCAGATCTCAAGGCCATTGGCTTCCGTGTCAAGCTTGCACGCAAGATAAAGCCTGTTTCTGCTTCTCGTGCTAATGGTCAGAACCACAGCGTCAGGCCTCGCTTCCGACCTGAGCCTAGCTCGGATGAAAACGATACAGAGCAGCTCTTAGATGACGGGGACTGGGACAAGGGTACGGCACCCATGTCGAATAATGCTGCCCCTTACAGAAGATCTGCCAAGTCTAGTGATGGGTTCAGCTACCAGGCAAAGTCCAACAACTTCGGCAATAAACTTGCCATGTCTGACGAGGACATCAACGACATTGACAGCGAAGAAAGCGAGATTGTCACCGACACGATGCAGCGAGCTCAGGCCTCCGAGTATCGCAAGCTGGTCAGTGCCTCGGAGACCAGTTACGAAGACCCTCAGGTCATCCGTATCGGCGAGCAAGGTGAAATGAAGGTAAGTGGTTGACCGGCCATTGCTCGTTTATGGCTGTGCTAATCCAATCAGATGTACGGGTTCTTCAAGAATCTCCTCGGCGACTACTTCACGAACGACATGTGGACGAGTCACGCCAGTGCCAAATATACTGACCAGACTTTCGATGGTGATGACAGCCAGTTCGCCGACTTCACCGTTCGCGACCTCAGTGGTCGCTTCACTGACTGGCTCGTGGAAAGAGGCTGTAAGCAACCCAAAGAGTGGCTTGGGAAGAACGGTAAAGACTCGATCACCTACTCAATCGAGGTCAAGGCCACCTATGGTCCCCGCACCGAGCCTTTCCATATCAGCCAGAATCAAATCGACATGGTAAGTGGATCATGTAGCTACTGGAACTATTCGCTGACTCTTCACAGGCAAAGGAGCAACGCCTCCAGGGTGACGGTGTTCCTCAGAAAGTCTATGTGGTGATGCGTGTCTCAAACCTGGCCGGCAGTGGCCACAGTGGAAGTGCTCAGGTCCACCCGTTCGTTGATCCTTACGGACTCTTCGAGCAGGGCGCTCTCACCTACATTTCGCCAGGTGGTTATCTGGTCTTTTCTGATCAGTAGTCGATCTAATCGTACTGCGTGGAAGAAGAGGTAAACAACGAGACTATGCTAAGAGAGAATGTGTATTACGGCAGATGAAAGAAGGAGATGTGGATCAACAAAACAAGGTGCTAGATTGCTCAGATGAGCTTTTCTGTAGACAGTGCCGATAGGTGACATATTATGAACGATTGAGAAAAACAAGCCTTGCTCCCGACTGACGAGGGTCCTCCTTTCACGACTGTCTATTTGCACGATGTGTTTCAGTCTCTATCGAATTGTCCATCGAGAGCCATGATATGAGCAGCTCTCCTTGGCCACGACGTTGTCTTTGAAAAACACTGTGCATTGCGTCAGCTCCCTTCTGAAGAAGGAGCTCGATCATGGGCAGGAGCATCATCACATGTTTTCTTTCCTTCCGAATATGGCGCTTGCTCAAATATCAGTACGAGCGCTGATCAGGCTGACGACATACACGACCATCTTGGTTCAAGAAGTCACGATCAGCGAATAGACTCTAGGAAAGAAAGTTGGATAGCAGAAGCATAAATTTGATACTGTCTAGTGAGTCACAAATCACTCACAGACGCAAAGCCGTGTCAAACACATGAGTCTGAGCAAATTGGTCAAGGGGTCTAGTGTCTATCGTGACATGATCTTCAGAATGTACAGTTGATCTCGTTTTGGTCGTATATTTCTTTCAGTGAGAGCTCCGTTATCTCAAGCTTTCTTTGGTCCACGCTATGAGTTCAAGAAGTATTGTGCATTGCTACAGTTTTTTTCTCTCTTCTTTGATCACATTTCTTACTCCCAGTTCAGTACAGATAGGGATCATTTGAAGTCCATCAAAAGGCATGATGTTTTTCGATTAGGAAACTGCGTCCAGTGAGAGCGCAACCAGAAAAATTCGATCGGTTGTACTGGACATTGTCTATGTTCGGAAATTCATTATGCGTTGCGATACTTATCTAACTGACAGGCCGATCTACTTTCATTCAAGGCCAGAGCGAACCGATGATCTCAACAAATTCGTAACGCCGTGCCGTCTTAGCACTAGCACCTTCCCATCCCTTGTCCTTGTTCATGATAGCAGTGGTCCAGGGGCGAAAATTACCCACGACAATCTGCATGTGCTTGGCACGAGAGAACATGATGTTCAACATCTCCCTGTCGGCGATGAACTCCGTACTCAGGGGCTTTGCAGGATCGTTGAGGCATAGGGAGATAAATTGAATATTTCCTTCCTGACCTCTTGCGTTGAGGGGTGAGGCGACGCGGATCTTGTTGTCATCAGTGGTGCCGACGATACCTTTTCTGATCAGACGGACGCGAATTTCGGTTTCCTGACCGGCGAAAGGGGTATTGATTAGGATATCTCTGGGCTCGATTTGACGGCTACCGATCGGAGGCTTGTGGCTGAGAAGGCCTTGGACCATATCGACGATGGCGGTGGCCTATGCATGGTTACAAGGTGATTTCGAGGCTCTCCAGTTTTTTGAAGCATTCTCAGGATTGCTGAAGTCGACGCCAAATCGATTGCCGTTTGCATAGGCAGCACCAAATGTCTTTCTGAAGTAGTCTTGAGCTGTGATGCTCACTGCATCTTTGCTATTGACTGGTGCTGTGTCGAGAACCTTGCCGTGGTAGTAAGTTTGGTTGAGTGGTCCGAAGATCTCAGGCTGCATGCGGTGCTACTGATCGAGCTCGGTGATGCGGTTGTCGGATTGGCAATATTCGTCCAAGAACAGTTGCACCATCAGGGTCTTGTCGGTCAGGTCGAAAAACTCGTTTCGTCCTTTGTTCAGTGCTCTGCCTCCCACAGGGACTGGGTCCCCAGCTAAGATGACATGCTGAAGGCTGGTCAGATGAGGAATGATGGGTGTCAAGAGGTCGCCGAGCACAGCTATGGCGGCATCGTCGATTACCAGAAGTGTCGGCTCAAAGAAGGCTTCCAGAATCGGGTGACTGGCACCGATCAAGGGAACGAACACGGCATCAACTTCATGGAAGTAGGCCTTGTACAAAGTCCTCTCAAGCTCCTTCTTCTTGTTGAACAACTTTGCTCTTTGTGCTCTTGAGTACTCCTCCTTCATGAGACCGTCAACGAATGCGTTGTAGATAGCAACGATCCGAGCTCGTGGATGGTCATGGCTCCAGCTAGCAATAGTCTTGTGGAAGTCGTGGATAAAGTCGAATTCCTTCAGATCGCTTCTCGACTTTGACTGGCCGCTGCGGGCATCGATATCCATCATGTGCCAGTACGCATTCTCGATGTCTTCACGCTTGATTCTCTCATCTTCTCCAACTTCGATATCGATTACGTTGCCCTGGTCCGAAAGGTTTGCGCCAATCTTGCCGCCGCCCTTGAAACGGACGAAATGCTGGTTGCCGAGGGTAGGGTCGAGCTCGATACACTTACGCAGAAGGTCATCAGTGGCCTGATCTGATGTCGCAGTCACCAGGATACGGTGATAGTTGCCAAGTTCCTTGAGGCCTTTGCGAAACTTCTTGTTTGTAGTCAGGTAGAGCATGAGTGCGACAGCAACAGTGAAGCTCTTTCCATTCCCAGTAGCTCCAAAGAGGACTGACACACCAGTATCGTTCTCGAGGAACTGCTTGGTGAACTCCATCTGCTTGGATTCAAGACCAAAGACTTTCTCTGCCTGCTGGAAAAACTCTTCTTTCTGGCCCGGCTAGTCTGCCATGGAGCGGCCCCATGAGTTGTGCTGAGTATGCCAATCTGGGGACATACAGTTAAGTAGAAAGCGATCCCAGTCAACGCCACCACCCCTCTGCGAAAGGCCTTTCGAAGCGCTTCTAAATGCGTTGTATTGGCGCATAGTTGCTCGATCCTCCCCTCCGAGCTGAATCGTGACCGAGATCTTCTGCTTGCCAAACTTACAGGATGGTTGTCCTTCAACAACAGCACAGAAAGCAATACTGGGAGCCTCGGCATAGTCTTCGATGACGAATCCGGCATAGAAATGCTGCGACTTCTGCTGCCTTTGCGTGGCACCATCGGTATCGTGGTCGGCGAAGGAGATGATGATGGGCGTGCCAGGCTCCGGGACAAGGGACATTCCTCTCAGCTGAAATGCGCGTAGGTTGCAGTAGATGTTGACGCGAAAGACGGTTTCGGTGGGTGAGAAGTCTTCGTGGATTGGGTAAAACATTGCGAGAATCTGACCGGCCTCCTCGTCCAGGTGCGCCCTCCGTGCCTCCTGCATGATTGGTGGTTTGATGGGTATTGTGATTGATGGAGTGGAATAGCAACGAGAGGGATGATAGATGGAGCGGAGCTGAACGAAGCAAGTGAGATGTAGTGAAGCCGCGTGGAAAGAATTTACCTTACGAACAACCTGGAAGCATCCGCGAGAAAACTAGCACCATCCACTCACTTACCAGCACATCACTTCATAGTCAACAACAGAACAGCAGTGTACGTTGCCTTCTTTCATTCCACGAATGACCCTTGACATAAGAAGAAAAGAGGAGCTATGGCACGACACAACGTTATCAAGAAGCAGAGAGATGTCCAGTGAGAGCGCATGAAGAAGGTGCTTTCACTGAAATGATCAGTTGATCACAGAAACATCTTGTCTTGCGTCAGACATGTTCCGACAACCCTTGAGGAATTTCTCTTCCGGTGCAGTTTCCTTATCCCTGTGCCATCTTCTATTCATCTCAGGCTATCCGAAGATCATGTCCAGAGATCGATCTCGTCTGACCACGTTCAAAAGAGTCCTGGCAGAAGGTAAGACAGAAGTGGAGAGAAGAAACGAAAAAGAGGTTGGCTGGCTTGGCTGGTTGGAGAGGAGATCAGGGTCGGCGTTCGGAGGTTTGTCTTGGCATTCGCGAAGCTCAAGGGCTGTTTTGGTGCAAGTCAAGGAAGTCGTCGACTGTGCCTCAACTTTCTAGAAAACGTCACTTATACCGCTATTACAAAAATGGCATCCATGTTCGAAGCCCCGAGGAATGCTGGTACACTTTGTACGTATCTGGAAGGAACCGCGCTTGGAAGGAGCATCTACTGATACCAAATACTCTGTAGTCCTTGGTGGAACAAAAATCAGCGGCAGCGATGTAAGAGAACAATGTGTGCAAGCCACTCAGGCGATATCGAACGTAGTCAGATCTTCATTCGGACCTAGCGGGTTGGACAAGATGATGGTAGACGATATCGGTGATGTGACGGTTACCAACGACGGCGCAACAATTCTCTCCCTGCTCGACATTTCCCACCCGGCCGGCAAGATTCTGGTAGACCTGGCACAACAACAAGACAAGGAGGTTGGCGATGGAACAACATCAGTGGTGCTCATCGCCTCGGAGTTGCTGCGTCGCGCAAACGAGCTCATGAAGATGCGCATCCACCCCACGACCATCATCACTGGATACCGCCTGGCCCTGCGCGAGGCTGTCCGTTACATGAGCGAGAACATTGCCACCAAGGTCGACACTCTGGGCCGCGAGTCGCTCATGTCAATTGCAAAGACCAGCATGAGCAGCAAGATTATCGGTGCCGACTCGGACTTTTTCGCCAACATGGTCGTGGATGCCATGCAGAGCGTCAAGAGCGTCAACAGCCGTGGCGATGTCAAGTACCCCGTCAAGGCTGTCAACGTCCTCAAGGCGCACGGAAAGAGTGCTCTGGAGAGTGTCCTGGTCAAGGGTTACGCCCTCAACTGCACCGTGGCCAGTCAAGCCATGAACACCCGCGTTGTTGACGCAAAGATTGCCTGTCTCGACATGAACTTGCAGAAGGAGCGCATGAAGCTTGGAGTACACATCACCATTGACGACCCGGCACAACTTGAGAAGATCCGTGAGCGTGAGGCTGGTATCGTCCTTGAGCGTGTTGACATGATCCTGAAGTCTGGCGCCAACGTCATCTTCACCACCAAGGGTATCGACGACTTGTGCTTGAAGTCCTTCATCGAGAAGGGCGCCATGGCTGTTCGCCGCTGCAAGAAGGAGGATCTCCGCCGTATCGCAAAGGCCACCGGTGCCACTCTGGTCAGCTCTCTCTCCGACTTGAACGGTGACGAGAAGTTCGAGGCCAGCAACCTTGGTCACGCTGAGGAGGTTGTCCAGGAGCGTATCTCAGACGACGAGTGCATTCTTGTCAAGGGTACCAAGGTTCACACTTCTGCTTCCATCATTCTCCGTGGTCCCAACGAGTACTCGCTCGACGAGATGGAGCGTTCCGTCCACGACTCGCTCTCTGCTGTCAAGCGTACCCTTGAGAGTGGCCGTATCGTTCCCGGTGGTGGTGCCGTCGAGACTGCCCTGCACATCTACCTTGAAGAGTGGGCTACCTCTGTCGTACGTATCTTTTCATGTTTCTCCTCCTATCCTCATGCTAACTTCATATACAGGGCTCGCGCGAGCAACTCGCCATTGGTGCCTTCGCCGCTTCCCTCCTGATCATTCCCACCACCCTCGCTGTCAACGCCGCAAAGGACAGCTCTGAACTCGTCGCACAACTCCGTAGCCGTCACGCTTTGTCACAACGTCTATCCGCCTCCGAGGGCGGTAGTGGCGACGCCCACACCGCAGCCACCGTACAACCCGCAACCGAAGACGAGAAGTCACTCGCCAAGAAGAAGAACTACAAGAACTACGGTCTCGATCTCACCAAGGGTCGTGTCGTCGACAGCTTGAAGATGGGTGTATTGGAGCCTGCCATGAGCAAGGTCAAGCAGTTGAAGAGTGCCGTCGAGGCCTGTGTGGCTATCATGAGAATCGACACGATGATCAAGCTCGACCCTGAGAACCAGGGTGGTGATGATGGTCATGGTCATTAAGCGAAGATGAAAAAGCATGTGTAAAATTATCACGGATTCCCGGTCGTTTCTAGCGAAACATTGAATGAAAAGATGCCAATAGACTGTTATGTTGTGATTCTCTTCCAAGTACTGTTCATGAGTTTCTGTCGAGTGCTTATAACCTGAGAAGGCACGGGGTGGATTGTTCCATCTAGCTCTTTCAAAGAGAAGTTGGTATCTGACATCGAAATCACGACTAACGTATCAAGTACTGACAGCAACAGATTCTCGAACCTGAATCATGACAGAAGCAGCGGAATGAGCAGACACAAACTAACTCCTCATTTGATTTTTGGAATCCTTCCGTCCGTAACATCTTTCGATCTTCCGCGGGTTTTAGCAACACATTGCATCGCAACACATCCTTCGACC
>Ga0115848_100019_pt1 | contig 34184 bp, 33 predicted proteins | sample InSIn3gowninarea_FD_83862 | JGI IMG/M metagenome (GOLD analysis project Ga0115848, IMG submission 83862) | reverse complement strand
TGCAAGAAAAGAAAAAGATGGGAAGGGGAAGAAGAAAGAATGAAATCTTCTTCCTTTCAGTATTGTATGGTTCATGAGCCACTCCTAAAGAGCAGTGTGATAAAGCATAAGAATCATCCGGATTCATTCCGGATTGAATGGATTCGGTTTACGAAAAAGAGAGCTTCGGGTCGATGAAAACTAAGGAAATTGATTCTGATGAATTTAGAGCTCCATTGCAGAGGGAAGACCTGAACATCAATTTAAAAGCTGTGAGAACGATGGAACTTGTGACTGCATAAGATTATAAAAGAATCTTAATCATCCATTGGATAGGATGGCGAAATAAACCAACAAGGAATTGATTTCAATGGAGTCTATGAATCGACCCATGAAGCAAATACTGAAAGAGCCAATATTCGCCTGTGAATTTTTGACAATCTCAACTGAAATAAAAGAATTATTCCGTCAATGATATGCATAAATTCTAGCCTAATTTGTTTGTAGATCTAGGTTTATTGCTATCTATATAAAACATGATGTCAATATGGATTGTCCCATTTTTGGATAGACTCCTTCACGAGGAGCCGGATGAGAAGAAACTTTCATGTCCGGTTCTGAAGTAGAGATGGGGCCAAAATAGTAATATTTGCTAGAATAGAACCATCGACTAGAACCCAAAAAAAACGAAATTTCGTCACCAACATAGGGGAAGAATGAAGGGAGTATCTTATCGGGGCAATCGCATTTGTTTCGGTAGATTTGCTCTTCAGGCACTTGAACCTGCTTGGATCACATCTGGGCAGATAGAAGCAGGACGCCGGGCAATAACTCGTTATGCTCGTCGTGGTGTAAAAATATGGATACGTGTATTTCCGGACAAACCCGTTACAATGAAATCTGCTGAAACACGTATGGGTTCGGGGAAACCCAAAGGAGCTCCTGAATATTGGGTATCTGTCGTCAGACCTGGTCGAATACTTTATGAAATAGGTGGAGTGTCAGAGACTGTAGCTAGAGCAGCTTTTCAAATTGTTGCATACAAAATGCCTATACATACTCAATTAATTATTGCTTCGTCTATATAATACAGAACGAAAGAGCTCTTTTTGGTGGAAGAAGATTAATAGTTTGTAGATTCTAAATTGTTTTTATTTATGCTGGGGTAACAAAATTTTTGGAGGAAAAATGATTCAGTCTCAAACTTATTTGAATGTAGCAGATAACAGCGGAGCCCGAAAACTAATGTGTATTCGAGTTCTAGGAACAAATAATCGTAAATATGCTCATATTGGTGACGTGATCATCGCTGTGATTAAGGAAGTAATACCTAACATGCCCCTGGAAAAATCAGAAGTAGTTAGAGCCGTAATTATACGCACGTGTAAAGAACTTAAACGTGACAATGGAATGATCATACGATCTGATGACAATGCAGCAGTTGTCATTGATCAGAAAGGAAATCCAAAAGGAACCCGAGTTTTTGGTTCAGTTGCTCGGGAATTGAGACAATTGAATTTCACCAAAATAGTATCATTGGCTCCCGAAGTGTTATAAATATTGATAGCTAAATTCAATAGAAATAATGGCATAAAAACTTATTTATTTTGTACATCGCAGTAGATTGCATTTCAGGCATATTCCTCAAAATAAAAAAGAAAACATGCCTTTTATATTGAGATGGGGAATTCCTAAAAATTAGTTCGTCACGGGTAACGATACTATTGCCAATTTAATGACTGTTATAAGAAACGCTGACATGGTAAAAAAACGCACAGTTCGAGTAGCAACTACTAATATTACTGAGAAGATTGGAAGAATCCTGGTACGAGAGGGTTTTTTAAAGGATGTTAGGGAACATCGGGAAGGCCAAAAATCTCTTTTAATTTCAACTTCGAAATATAGAAAAAGGAAGAAAAATACATATATAACCGCTTTAAAGCGTACTAGCAAACCTGGTCTTAGAATCTATTCCAATTCTCGGGAGATCCCTAAAGTTCTAGGTGGAATGGGAATCGTAATCCTTTCTACTCCCCAAGGAATTATGACCGATCGAGAAGCTCGGCAAAAAAAAATTGGTGGAGAAATATTATGTTATGTATGGTAATTCGTCTGAATTTTATATGAAACTATTGGGTCTGTGAGATATGAAAAAGTGGCAGAACGAAAATACTATTCTTAGCTCTAAATATGATGCTTACTCCCACTTATCGGGAGTTATTTTATACTAAAATTAGTACCAAAACCCTATTTATTATGAAGAAGGATTCCAATTTAATCAATGCGGAAGGTTTGGTTACTGAATCACTTTCCAATGGTATGTTTCGCGTCCGTTTAGATAACGAATCTGAGATTATAGCCTATATTTCGGGTAAAATTCGACAGAATTCTATACGAATATTACCAGGAGATAGAGTCAAAGTCGAATTAAGTGCTTATGATTTAACTAGGGGGCGTATAGTTTATAGACTTCGCAACAAATCTGCAAACGATGAGATAACCTTTTGATTTTTATCGAATATCTGATAGAGAGCAGTATATAGATCTTATTAATTAGATGAGCTCCATTTTTACAGAAAATGAAATGGAATATGAGCGCACCCATTCCAAATTGAAGGACCACAGACATGAAAATTCGTGCTTCTGTTCGTAAAATTTGTGACAGTTGTCGCCTAATTCGTAGGCGGGGACGGGTTAGGGTAATTTGTGCCAATTTGAGACATAAGCAAAGGCAGGGGTAATCCTTCTCTATATCAAGAGACAAATGTATAAAATCAATTTTGACATCCAATCTATCTAAATCTATTTATACAGATAAATTTAGATAGATTTCTTTTTTCTCTCATAGATATGAAACGATTAATAAAACTATTAATATGTCAAAAATTACAAGAAGAAGAATTGGTATTACAAGAAGAAGAATTGGTATTACAAGAAGACGAATTGGTTCACGTAAGAATGAACGTCGCATATTCAAAGGAGTTATTCACGTTCGAGCAAGTTATAATAATACCATTGTGACTGTTACAGATATACGGGGACAAGCGGTTTCTTGGTCTTCTGCTGGTGCCTGTGGATTCAAAGGCAAAAAAAGAGGTACAGCATTTGCTGCTCAGACTGCAGTGGAAAATGTTATTGGTACATTAATGGATCAGGGGATGAAACGAGCGGATGTCCTGATAAGCGGCCCTGGCTCGGGGAGGGATACAGCATTACGAACCATTCGTAAAAGTGGCATAATTTTAAATTATGTACGTGACGTAACTCCTATGCCACATAATGGATGTAGACCTCCCAAAAAGAGACGTTTGTAAAAATTGAATGAATTTGAACAAAAAAAAATGATTAAATAATCTATTCAAGTAAAATGAAATTAATATGATTCAAGATGAGATCTCAGTCTCCCTTAAGAGACCACAATGGAAGTGTATCGAATCCAGAGAAGATAGTAAGCGCCTTCATTATGGCCGTTTCATTCTATATCCGCTTTGCAAAGGGCAAGCTAATACAATAGGTCTTGGAATGCGAAGAGCCTTACTTGGAGAAGTAGAAGGAACATGTATAACACGTGCCAAATTTAAGAACATAACACATGAATATTCTTCAATAATAGGTATTGAAGAATCGGTACATGATATTTTGATAAATCTGAAAGAAATTGTACTTAGAAGTGATCCGTACGGAATTCGGGAAGCATCTCTATGTATTGTTGGACCAAAACTTGTAATCGCTCAGGATATCATATTACCACCTTCTGTAAGAATAATCGATACTATGCAACATATAGCTACTGTGCATAAAAAAATTACTTTAGATATAAAATTACAAATTGAAAAAGGTCGCGGATATATTATACAAAATACGAAGGATTATAATCCTAAGGATGGCGTTTATTTAGATGCCATGTTTATGCCCGTTCGAAATACAAATTATAGTATTCATTCTTATTGGAATGGAAATGAGATACAAGAAGTTCTTTTCCTTGAGATATGGACGAATGGAGGAGTAACTCCTAGAGAGGCGCTTTACGAAGCTTCTCGGAATTTGATTGAGTTATTGCTTCCTTTCCTGTCTGCAGAGCAACAGAGTATTGATGGAACAAATAATCCCCTTTTGCATATATCGACAGACACGAACAGAACAAAAGAAGGAGTGGATTTTTCTAATATTTTTATTGACCAATTAGAGTTACCCACTAGGATCTATAACTGCCTCAGAAACGCCCATATAAATACATTATCGGACCTAATGAATTACAGCCGAGAAGATCTAAGCAAAATCCTCGCGGAAAATTCTGTCAAACAGATATTAGAAGTTTTGCGCAATTTTGGGATTAGATCCATCAAATAGTTATATTTTAACTCTGTATTTATCCCGCTTCCCTAAGTTATTGTGTAAAATAGTTTGAATAACTAACTTAGGATCCGTCTTCGACATATTTCTTTCGTAGAATATGCAAAATCTCTGACAAAGTGGATATATCTAGGGAGAGTTAATTTGTCTTGAAGCAATGAGTCCCTAGATATATCCACGAAAGATTTGTTTTAATATTTTTAAATTCTAAGTTAGATCAAATTGGAAAAGGCCCAAACTGAAAGATTTATCGATAGGTAACGTTGCTCCAATACCTAGCCAAAGGGCTACTGCAGTACCAATTAAAAATACTGTTGTAGCTACTGGACGACGAAATGGATTTTGAAATTGATTCACATTCTCCAAGAAAGGTACTGTTAATAGTCCCGCAGGTACTGAGGCCATTAAAAGTACACCTAATAATTTATTAGGTACTGTACGAAGTATTTGGAATACGGGGAAAAAATACCATTCGGGCAATATTTCCAAAGGAGTTGCAAATGGATTTGCCGGTTCACCAATCATTGACGGCTCTAGAACCGCTAAACCTACGGTACATGCAATAGTACCTGAAATTACTACTGGAAAAATATATAAAAGATCATTGGGCCAAGCGGGCTCTCCATAATAATTATGCCCCATACCTTTAGCTAATTTAGCCCTTAATACAGGATCATTCAAGTCAGGCTTCTTTGTTATTGGGATAAGGAGATCTTTATGGATCTATCCCCCGAAGGAACCGGACATGCCTTTTTTTATCATCCGGCTCGAGCAATAAATGAATGGCGTATCCTCATAATAAGAACTAAGAATGTTTATACCATTCTTGCTCATTTTAGTATTTCGGATTAGATGCTCAGTACCCAAGTAAGCTTAAATTTCGATCATGATCAATATACGTTTTGGACTATCTCATTCCTTGTAATCCGTATCTATCTCCACGAATAGACCTCCATAGCATACAAGGTATTGACTTGTTACTGATCCGGCCCTTCTCTTCCCTTAGATCTCTTATTTTACTCCGATAGTTTACCTTATTGAAATGCAAGGGAAATGGATGCATTTTCATACTATGAAAAGTAATAATATTTTATTCAATATCGTACACTATTACCTGGATCTCACGGAGCCCTTCCTAATTCGGATTCGATCATAGAAAAAATTCTCTTGAAATGGAACAAACCGACGGATGTCTTTTACCCAAGTTCTAAACTTCTTATTTCTGATAAGAAAATTGGGGCAGAGACTTCGCCATGAATCTTTATAAGGCAGATGAATTTATCTGCACAGCCTAAACAATAGTTCAAGTCACACACTCCCATAATCCATATTCTCCCTCTGAGCTGAGGATGTACTTCAATTGTTTGTATTGGATCAATAATACTTCAGAATTGAAAGTAGAAATCCGGGGAACTCCGAGGAGCATGGTTTCTTATTTCCATATTCCCAATATGAAATATTCCCGGCAACGATCTAATAATTATTAGTCGTTACTCAACAAAACGATAGATTATGACTACTCATGGATACTCGTTCAAAATATATCTTTCCTCTCTATAAAGGACCTGAAATACCCTGCTTACGAATCATTAGAAAGTGCATTGGCATAAATACAGCAGTAAGGAGGGGTAATATAAAAGTGTGTAAACTATAAAAACGAGTCAAGGTAGATTGACCCACACTAACACTTCCGCGTAATAACTCTACCAAAGGAGATCCTATTACAGGAATGGCCTCAGGCACACCGGTCACAATTTTGACCGCCCAATAACCAATTTGATCCCAAGGCAAAGAATAACCAGTTACACCAAAAGATACGGTTAGTACCGCTAGAATTACACCCGTAACCCAAGTTAATTCACGAGGTTTTTTGAATCCACCTGTGAGATAAACACGAAATACATGCAAGATCATCATTAAAACCATCATACTTGCTGACCATCGATGAACCGATCGGATTAGCCAACCGAAGTTTACTTCGGTCATTATGTATTGAACAGAAGCAAAAGCTTCTATCACAGTCGGACGATAGTAAAAAGTCATAGCAAAACCAGTAGCTACTTGTACCAAAAAACAAGTGAGTGTTATCCCCCCTAGACAATAGAATATATTCACATGAGGAGGAACGTATTTACTAGTGATATCATCCGCAATCGCCTGAATCTCGAGACGCTCTTCGAACCAATCGTAGACTTTATTGAGATAGGTAAACTGCAATTCCCCCTCTGAAAACCGTACATGAGAATTTCCTTTCATACGGCTTAAACAAGAATATTCAAATACTTTTTGAACGAATATATTAATTGTTAAATATGGAGATACTCTCTATTTCGTTCTCTGGGGATATGAATGAACAGAATTTGAAGTGATCCAGGAGCTCCCACAATAAATAAGAAGGAAAACTTCATAATGCTCGAATTTCAAGTCGGCTCATTCTTATGCAGAAGAAATTGCTATAGGCCTTTTGAAAAATCTTTTACCCTATCCGTTATATAAATTGTTTAGGGAACAACTAGTATCGACGACAATAGGAATTTTCTTGTTGAGATCTCAATAGATGAATAAATGTAAACCTAAGATTTATGTCCTACCCCGATAATTTTATTTCATTCTAAAAAGGTTCTCTGGATAATAACCTTTTCATTCAATTGTGGGCTTTCAATGAAATATGCTAACTAAGAGAGATGAAATACTCTTCAGCCAAAGTCAGCTGAAGAAGGACGGGAGATCTCTCATTTTTGATCATACTTCTTTCAATTTATTAGAACCCTGGTGACGAGGTTTAAGTGACAGGTATAAGCCATAGTTCAGATCTTGTTTAATGTATCTATTAAACATCTCGTGCTCCGGATATTCACTTTTTATCAATATCCAACGAGGTAAGACCATCTTTATGAAGATAACAGACTGGTATTCTGTATTAGAATAGAGATCAGATTTGACAAGTCGCACGCCCATATTCCAAAAATCCTTAGATAAAAGTAATTACACGATCAAACTACCGAAACGTAATAACTTAGAAACTCGAGCTATCCAATAGCTCGCCTTTAATTCCTTAGTTTTTTTTCTGAAGAACTCGGGATCCGAGCGGATGTTCTGGTTTATTTAGACCCAACTAACTGGAATTCCGTCCAATAAAACGGAAGAATTATAAATTTCCAATATGATTGATAGGAATATTGCAAATAAGGCCATTGCAATACCCATCAATGGAGTAGTGCCCCATCCGGGAGCTACTTTACCAGATTCTGTATTAAGTGGTTTTAAATAATTTCCTACAATAGTACGTCTTGGTCTGGTCTTAGAAGTATCATCAAAAGTCTGTGTAGCCATAAGAACTATTGCATCGGTTGAGATCTGCTAACTTTGTATACTATTCTATGTGTATATATATATACATGAGATTACCTAACAATGGAAACTGCAACCTTAGTCGCTATCTTCATATCTTGTTTACTTGTGAGCTTTACTGGTTATGCCTTATATACCGCCTTTGGGCAACCGTCTGAACAACTTAGGGACCCTTTTGAGGAGCACGAGGACTAGTGGAAAGAAAGACCTTCCCACTAGGGAAGGTCTTTCTTTGATGATAATAATCAGGAGTAAAAGGATAAGAATTATTTCCCCCCTCTATCTGGAATTTTTGGGGGGTCCCGAAAGAAAATAGCAAAAAAAATTATTCCTAAGGTTGATACTAAAAGGAATGTATAAACCAATGCTTCCATAGATTCGATCGTAGTTTACAATTATGGAGATAGCTTTCGTACTAATTAGAACATTTTTCATAAAGATAAGTAATCAAAAGATTTTTAATCATTCTTAGTTAGAATGAATATTACACTAATATTTTTATTTTTATTTATTTGGTATAATCTCTCTGATTAAACACCGGGAGCAATGTCATATTATACCACTTGTTTCTTAGTAGTGGGATCCCCCAGTTTTTGGAATGCCCCAAATTCGACTTGGGCATCCAAGTCCGGATCAATACCAGCAAAAACATCTCTGAATAGAGTTCTAGCGCCGTGCCAAATGTGTCCAAAAAAGAAAAGAAGAGCAAATGTAGCATGTCCAAAAGTAAACCAACCCCTTGGACTACTACGAAAAACACCATCGGATTTCAAAGTAGCACGATCTAATTCAAAAATTTCACCTAATTGCGCACGTCTAGCATATTTTTTAACTATGGCAGGATCGCCAAAACTAACCCCGTCAAGTTCACCACCATAGAACTCCACAGTGACACCTACTTGTTCAACACTATATTTTGATTCCGCTCTTCTAAAAGGAACATCAGCTTTCACAATTCCTTCTTCATCAACTAGAACGACTGGAAATGTTTCGAAAAAGGTAGGCATACGACGTACAAAAAGCTCACGCCCGTCTTTATCTTTGAAAATAGGGTGCCCTAACCAACCAACAGCTATTCCATCCCCATTGTCCATCGCACCTGCCCTGAATAACCCCCCTTTAGCCGGATTATTCCCAATGTAATCATAAAAAGCGAGTTTCTCAGGAATTTTTGACCAAGCTTCTGATAGACTGAGATTCTCGGCCAGACCGGCACGAACTTGTCGATCTATTTCTTGTTGGAAGTATCCCTGATCCCATTGATAACGAGTGGGACCAAATAATTCGATCGGAGTCGTTGCGGAGCCATACCACATGGTTCCAGCGACAACAAAAGCTGCAAAAAACACAGCAGCAATACTGCTGGATAGGACAGTTTCAATATTCCCCATACGTAATCCTTTATACAAACGTTGGGGAGGACGAACACTGAGATGGAATAGACCCGCTAATATACCCAATATACCTGCTGCAATATGATGAGCAGCTATTCCTCCCGGAACAAAAGGATCAAAACCTTCAGCCCCCCACGCTGGATTTACAGGTTGTATTCTTCCAGTTAGCCCATAAGGATCAGACACCCATATTCCGGGTCCATACAATCCTGTTACATGAAATGCTCCGAATCCGAAGCAGGCTGCTCCTGAGAGGAATAAATGAATTCCAAAGATCTTGGGTAAATCTAAAGAAGGTTTCCCTGTACGTTCATCACAGAATACATCTAGATCCCAATATACCCAATGCCAGATAGCTGCTAAGAAACACAAGCCAGAAAACACAATATGTGCCCCGGCTACACCTTCGTAACTCCAAAGACCTGGATTAGTTACAGTTTCTCCAGTGATGCTCCATCCACCCCATGAATCCTTTATTCCTAAACGAGTCATAAAGGGTATAACAAACATCCCTTGTCTCCACATTGGATCAAGAACAGGATCGGATGGATCAAAAATTGCTAATTCATAAAGAGCCATTGAACCAGCCCAACCGGAAACTAAAGCTGTATGCATTATATGCACAGCGATTAATCGACCAGGATCATTCAATACGACGGTATGGACGCGATACCAAGGCAAACCCATGATAAATACCCCTTTATCAGAAAAAGTGGACACTATGTAACTTTCTCGCATTAGAGAAGATCATGCTATGGAACTAAAAACCGTGTATGACAAAGATGAACACGTATTCAAAGCCATTAATGGAGAAATAGTTTAAAAAAAATGTTATGTTCATAATAGTAGCAGAAGTGGAACTAAGATACCTTTTTTGTGTACTAATACACAATGTGGGAATTGGTCCCATTTTACCACTGAGCAAACACATAAAATACTTGGAACGTGAAACTGAGACATTTGCACGACAAAGAGGTATACGAACCATTATTGTTCGAGTAATGTATGCAGCTAAAGAAGCGTTTGGTATCTAACTAAGGCATTATAATAATGTTACAATACTTGATTTTATTGTAACAAATAAAAGTTTAACAAATAAAGGTTAGTTATTGGCAATTAATTATACTATTTGATAAATACGTATACCATTAAATACGTTTTTATTGAACATATTCAATAAGATTATCAAAATAGCATTTTACTATTACCTAAAGAAGTAATTTCATGAGGGTGTTCAAAGACTTGGCATTCCAAGTATATTACTTGGACCGTATGATCTTTAGACCGCAAGGCGGTCTTTCATTTCATTTCTTTTCTATTTTTAAAATAGAGAAAATAGAATAATTTTCTCTATTCTGAATATTTTTTTATTCTATTATGGGGTGTTGAAAGACTTGGCATTCCAAGTATATTACTTGGACCATATGATCTTTAGATCAAGGCGGTCTTTCATATCTTTTCTATTTCTAGAATATATAAAATAGAAAATTTGCTTTATTCTTAATATTTTTTTATTCTATAGGGGGTTGAAAGACTTGGCATTCCAAGTATATTACTTGGAGCATATGATCTTTAGATCAAGGCGATCTTTCATATCTTTTCTATTTCTAGAATATATAAAATAGAAAATTTGCTTTATTCTGAATATTTTTTTATTCTATATGAGGGGGTTGAAAGACTTGGCATTCCAAGTATATTACTTGGAGCATATGATCTTTAGATCAAGGCGATCTTTCATTTCTTTTCTATTTTTAGAATAGAGAAAATAGAAAATTTGCTTTATTCTGAATATTTTATATATTCTATATAAGGGAGAGGGCCCTTCATGCCATTGGGCGTTCCGAAAGTACCTCATCAGCATTTCGAAGAAGAAGATGCTATTTGGATGGACTTATATAACAAGCTTTATGAGGAAAGACTCCTTTTTTTGGTTAAGCCACTTGACGACGAGATTGGAAATCAACTCGTTAGTATGATGATCTATTTAAGTCTTGATGATGTAACTCAAGAGCAGTTTTTATTTATTCATTGTACTGGTGGACCAATAATACCGGGACTAGCTATTTATGATACTATGCAATATATAGCACCAGAAGTATATACAATGGTGCTCGGGATAGCTGCTTCAATGGGATCTATTATCCTAAGCGGGGGGTATCTTGGTAAACGTATAGCATTCCCTAGTGCTACAATTATGCTCCATCAACCCGCCAGTACTTGGACGAATGGAGTGTCCAGGATGTGTACAGAGAATGCTGAGGATTTAAGAATGATTAAAGAACTCATTGTGCAAATTTATGCAGAAAGAACGAACGAAAAAGAAAAGTTCGTCATTTGGAATCAGTTAGACAGAGATTTTTTTATGTCAGCAGAAGAGACGCTGGAATATGGCCTTGTTGATCTTATAATTGGCAAGAGAAGGACGGCACCCTCCTGGCTAAAAAGAAAACGAAAACGGGGTCCTATGAGCAGGATTTTGCACGAGGAAATAACTTCAAACGAGGATCCACGTTTAAATTAAATCCCATGACGCTTTTGATAAGCGATATGTAGCTCCAAGGGGCTCCTCGAAAAGAAACGAATGAAAATGGAGGAAATGGAAATCGAGCCCCGTCAATTTGAAATCGACGGACTTGTTTCTCAATCTCAATTTTTGATTTCAGGATTTACCGGATAGGGCCATCGGTATAGTGGACTTAAACTAATCTAAATCTTGACAGGGCGGTACTCTAACCAATTGAACTACAATCCCAATAGATCGCCTGCCAACTAATCTGCAGTAATACATTATGTTACTCCGAATCAATAAAACATTGGATGTTCATTTCCTCGAAGAAGTATCACTTCGTTCCATTAGGTCTATGCATATACATGCATATATGCATAAAACACAGATACATCAGGAGTTAAAAAACGAACTACGCTTTCTCGATGCCAGAGACTTACATAAATCTATTATGGAGGGACCATGTTTATATTGGGTCAACTGGATTTGAACTAACGTTGGCCTATTGACAAATTAAATAGAATTCAATAAAATGGAATAAAATTAATTCCAAAAAAAATGCTATTGTTACTATTTAATTCAAATTAAATAGAATTCCAAAGAAAGTTACTATTGTTACTATTGACCATTTTAATATAATTAAATTTTTTATGGTAATGCGCCCAAATTAAAACTTATTATTTTTTTTGTATTTGCAGGGAGGAGCAAATGCTAAATACATTTAGGACCTTGGTATTGGCGTGGTTAGAAAGATACAATTGTGTTTTGTTATTTGGGTTATTTTACGGGTTCCTTTCCACATTACCGTTGAGCCCCGCTCAAATATATTTCACGAGATCCTTTATTTTAGAACACGACGCAAGAAGAAGAAGTGAGTTCAAGAGAAAATATCTTGGGCAAGAAAAAGGCTTTAGCTTGCGCAAAAGCCAAGTAATTTTCAGTGGTTCTCTTTTCGCGCAGGCAATAGTATTTTTCTCCATTTATTGCACTCCTATCTATTTGGCGTTTTTCAACCCCCATGTAATGCTTTTTATCGCTGCACCAATCGTGTGCGCTATTTTGGATAAGTATATACACGAATTATCTCCTAATCGTACAAAATTGTTACTAATTGGAATAGTTCTTCATTTAATGAATCCAATACTATTTTTTTCGGACTCAATTTTTACAAGATTAATCAATATATTATTGTTTCGATATACCGAGAATTTAGTATTTCTGATAAGTGCTTTCATTGGTTGGTTGAGCGGGCAAATTTTATTCATCAAGTTGGCAAAATTTTTTTGTTTGCGCATAGAGCGCGATTCTACATTCTTGGGAAGTAGATATGCGACATCAAAACGGTATATAAAGGAGACTTTAAAGATTTTCTTCTTTGGATACTTTTTCCTATTCTGTTTTAGCGGGAACACCCCAAATGTTTTTTTTACTAAGAGGTTCAAGGAAGAACTTTTTGGGAAAAACGTACTCGTAGAACCCTTTTCTACGATTCAAAAATCAATTAATAGATTGAGGAGGAAAGAACAAGGAAACAACACAAGAGTGAGATTGTTGACGAAATCTAGTGACAAAAAAACGTCTAAGAAAAAGTATGATTTCGCCCCACTCCCGAGTGAAGCTGAACTTGATGACAAAGTATCTGAGATAGAAAAGGAGCAGACCAACGACGGCGGAGGAAAAGACAAAAAACCATACCCTATTGAGTATGTACTAGCAACATGGATTGGGAAAACGTGGCTCAATATGTTTTATGATTATCGCAGATGGAATTGGCCAATACGATATATTGAAGTGGACCCTGAAAATTTTGTTCAGGGGCATTTTGTCGGTCCTCTCAAGTCGGAAGTTGCCGACTATTTCTTTGATACGTGCATCAGCGATGGAAGAGAAAAACTTTCTTTCACATCCTCACCGGGTGTTTTCTGGTTTGCGGAAATGATCCGCCAAAATATGGGGCATTCAGAAACCCTTTCAGGGTTAGAAACTGATTCTTCCAATGAAGATAATTTTGCTAAATGGGTTGTAGCAAAAACAAGTAGAAGGGATCACTTAGGCAGTGAGCTTGAAGACCGAGTAAAAGCTCTAAGCAATGGAGCACCTATTCTAGGTGTGATAGAGAAGAGGGTAAAATTCTCCATGGAAAGTGGAACGTGCCTTCCCGAAATAGAAGATCCTTTCCTGAGTGGGCCCTTTCGGGGAATAATGGAGCATTCGAGATCCGCATGGATTCCCCTATCTAAGAATATATCCGATGAGGATAGATTAGCTCAAGAGCTATCTAAACAGCGACAGAAAAAGTCGCGTACTCGCGAAGAAGCAAAAAAGGCGAAACTTATAATTTATGAAATTTCAAGTATATTGAATTTACTAAAGAAAAATAAGAGTCGTAAAGAAACAAGAACGACACTTATTAGGGGAAAAAAGATTCAGTTTCTTCTTAAGACTGTCTTGAATAAATTGAAGAAACTTATTCGGTTCAGTAATAAATTATGTTTATTCTTTGATGAGAGAAAGTTATCATTCTCGGAGAAACATGGGAAGAACGAGGGGATATCTAATACTCCAGAGGAAGAACAAATCTATGATAAAAGAGAGGGTGAGGGTCTAATTGGAATAATGGAAGAATTAATGGGTGAGTTCGTATTATCCCTTAATAAAAAGGAAAAAAAAGATTCTAATATTGCTGATATAGATGTAATCGGCAACCTCGAAGAGGGGTCTCTTTCAGGAGAGGATGCTTTTGAGAAGTTCATGGATCAGTTCTTTTTGTTCGTTGAAAATAAGTTATTATTCTTGGATAAATCGGAAAAGGATGAACAAATTTCTGATCAAAAAAAAGAGAATGATCATTTTGAAAAAGGGGTCTCTGCTCCTGTTTTATTTTTTCCAGAAAATAAAAAAGTAAAATTGATTTTCAATTTTTGGCTCCCCCTCTTCGATCTATTTCGAAGAAGGAAGGTTGGGTTGAAAGAGTTGGAAAATTTAGTTGTTTCCAAAAGAAAAGCTGGAAAGGCCTTAGATCCCAACATTTCTGCGGTTTTCAATAAAATAGTTTTGAACGAATTGAAACTTTCGGAGATTAAGAGGGATGCACCTTTTTGGGCTTCCAAACTTCATACTGGTTTATTTGATGATTTTGGTGAGACAAACGACCTCGATCTTGCCTCACCAGACGCTCGGAGCGCCATGCTTGTGGACCCAGTGTTCGACGATCCAAATATAGTCAGTTGGATCTGGGAGGCGGATGATGACCGAAACGTAATAAAAGGATCCATACGTGCTCAAAGACGTAACCTTAATACATTGATGGTATATGATATACATGTACGTTCCTCTTTCTTCGTGAGATTTTCTGAAATGGGAGTGAAAAGCGAACGAATAAGAAAAAAACGCGGAAGAAGAGATAAAATAAAGGTAAAGTTTTATTCGAAAGCAAATTGGTTGCAGCATTCTCGTGGTCCTCTTCGTGAAATGTATAAACCATTTCAGACTAACACAGAACGGACTCGCCTGGAAGAATTGACTTGGATGGATGAGGAATTTATCCAAATCATAAGAGGTGTGTGCTTAATCATTCTTCTTTATATAAGAAAATTTATACTAGTACCTTTGTTCATAATAACGAAGAATATTGTTCGTACATTATTATTTCAGTTTCCCGAATTGAAGGAAGATTGGAATGATTGGACGAGAGAAATGTATGTCATATGCGATTATGACGGTGTTGAATATTCAGAAACAGAATACCCAGAAGACTTTTGGGAAGTTGGAATGCAAGTAAAGGTTCTATCCCCCTTTCGCTTTAAACCTTGGCATGAAGAGCACTCTGAAGGCGATGCTGGTTATTTAACGATGAATCCCATGGTATTAACTGAAAAACCTTTCTCTGGCACAACCTCTGATTCTGAACAGGAGAAGAGTGACGATCTGTCCAAAGTTTGGGAAGAATTCTTCGGACCTATTAAAAGATTCTGGGGACCTCGTATCAAACAAATGATACAACGTATTAATTCGTTGATACGACCAGTGATAGCACTTAGCAAAGAATTAATAAGACGTATTAAAGAATCGATAGGGCGAGTAATAGGGCGTATAAAAGAGTTGATAAGATTTATCAAATTCGATGAATGGATAAGACATATCAAAGAATTAATAGGGCGAGTGATAGAACATACGATAAAATGGATAAGACGTATCCAAGAATCGATAGAACGAGTTTTAGAACGTAGCAAAAAATTGCTAGGGCGAGTGCTGAAAGGGATTACATGGATCAAAAAATCCGAACTTAAACCAGATCAAAAGGTTATAAACGATGATGAAATGAATGATCGAGTTCCTTCTCAATTACGGATTCCTTCTCAATTACAGATTAAGGCTAAACCAAGGGTTAAGCATGAATTTGGAATGAAAACTCGACTAAATCTTAAACAAAGGACTGAGGAGAGCAAGGTTAAACAAAGGACTGAGGAGAGCAAGGTTAAACAAAGGACTGAGGAGAGCAAGGTTAAACAAAGGACTGAGGAGAGCAAGGTTAAACAAAGGACTGAGGAGACTAAAATGAAACAAAGAAATGAGGATATGAAACAGATTACAGAAAAGTATCTGTTGAACTTAGATATTCACGCCAAATTGAAGAAGGAAATTGATCAATATTCTTATGATATAGGATCCGGATTGAAAGACAAGTTGGTCCAAAAGAGGATTCGGGAAATAACTGCTCGAAAAAAAAGCGTTCGATTCGATATTGATCGAAATTCTCGCTATTTCAAGAAGCTTTTTTTGAGAAAAAAACTTTTAGTCATTAATTTAAAACTAAGTGTTATGAATCTTGTCGATTCAATTTTCGATTTTTTTAATTTATTAAAAAGGAAAATTGCAGCAATTCCGAATAATGATTCAAATACATTTTTAATTCCCGAAAAGAAACAAGATTTCAAAATTGACCCTGAGAAAATTTCTCAAGCATATGTATTTCACAAGATGTGGCAAATAAGGACAATGAACAAGTCTTATGCTAAAGATTTACTAAAATCTAGAACATCATCCCCCTTAATTAAAAAAAATATTAAGGAATTACTAGAAATACAAGGAATATTGGAATCTAAGCAACCCCAAGATTTAAGGATGAACCACTGGAAACAATGGTTAAATTTTTGTTATGGGTATAGAGTAGTAAAACCCAAAGGTTCTCGATTATCACAGATATGGTCTAGAATAGCACCCCAGAAAGGACGAAATAAACTTAGTAACCAATGTACGAATAAGCATAAGTGCGAATTTGAATCTTTTATAAGAATGCTCCAGAAATGGAATAAACGTTATAGATATGATTTATTAGCCTATAATTATTTAGATTCCGAGAAAGACCATATTCACAGACATTTAATACAAGATATGGTGGTAAGAAACATACCAGATCATATTAATACCAATAAAAAAACTCGGAAGAGTCTCATATCAAATTTCTTCACATTGGATAAAAGTGATTTAAAATTGCACAAGGAAAAATGGAATAAAACAGAATTGAGGAAGAGTGATGGGAAAAGTGACATCAAATTGGATAAGAGTGATGGGAAAAGTGACATCAAATTGGATAAGAGTGATGGGAAAAGTGACATCAAATTGGATAAGAGTGATGGGAAAAGTGACATCAAATTGAATAAGAGTGATAAGAGAATTGATAACGAACCGGATAAAAAAGGAAAAAGTAAAGGAATTGGAAGAGGAAAATTGTATTACATAGATATCTTTGCCAATGCAAATGAAACCGATCGGTTTCATGAAAATGAAACCAATCAAATTGATCAAATGGAACCCGATCAATTTAATCAAATTAAAACCGATCAATTTAATCAATTTAAAACCGATCAATCCTTAGATGATTTCAATTTTGAATCGAATGAGAGTAGAATAGATATTGAATCTAACGAAAGTAAAATGGATGATAATTTGCTGATTGATTTTTTGGATGGTTACAAATTCTTAAAATCCTATTGGTTTTTCCCAATATTCGCCGAAAATCTAGAACTTTCGGGGGTGATTCAAACTATTCGTTCCGATATAACTTCCCTTATTGAGTATTGTCAAATGCGTTTGCCTGTAGATCAATATTTATCCAAGCTCAATTCCTATTATTCCGAATTATGTAAAGAGAGAGCGAAGAAAGTGAAAGATCACGATAAGATAAACAGGATTAGAAATAGCATAAATAAACTAAATGCTTCTTTGGATAATCTGAGTCCCCATATGGATAATTTTATAAATAAAGTTTACGCTAAATCCGATCTGAAATTGCCGTGGTTAAAACCAGAGGTTTCTTTTGCATTGGTAGTTAAAAAGAAGAAGATTTCTAAGAAGCTCCTAGAAGGAGATAAGAAGGTCCTAGAAGAAGATAAGAAGCTCCTAGAAGAAGATAAGAATCTCTTAGAAAAAGATAAGAATCTCTTAGAAAAAGATAAGAATCTCTTAGAAAAAGATAAGAATCTCTTAGAAAAAGGTAAGAAGCTCCTAGAAAAAGAAATGAAACCACCGATTTTCAGAAAAACTGAAATAAGCCCAGAAGAACCTGAAGTAACTCGAGAAACCCAAATCCGATTGATAAGAGAGGAGATTTCCAAATTGATAAGAGAAGAGGCGCAGATTGTCGAACAACCAACAACAGCAGAAGAGAATGAGATTCAAACGGAGTGTGAAGCTGATTATGAAGTACCTCTGAGGGATTATCTACGTAAGGACCATACTGTCTTTATTCCTTTGAATAAAGTGATGGAAAAGGATAAACTAACAGCGGAGATTATAGCATATAAGCAAAAACTCGCAGAAGCAATTGATGCTTTTCATTTCATTTGTCGGAAAAGGGCAGGTATGCCTGAATTGTATTTTTGGAGGATTGGGCTTTGGTTAAATTTCAATCGTATACTGAATGAAGTAGCGGAGCTAGATAAGTTTCCTACAATACAACTGAACAAACTTAAAACTTTCAATTTTGTGTTTACAGATCTGAAAAAAGCGATAGAGAAACAACCAAAAAGACAAGGTCACGAAGAAAAAAGGAAGGATAGTGATAGAAATGTATACAACGAGTTGAAGGTTCAATTGAACCCTGGATGGGAAAAAGGGGATAAGAAAAATATATGGATACAGGCCAATAGGGTTGGTGCAAAAATAAACACCGAACGTATTAGTAGAAATGGTGGTCTTCCCTTGCTTAAGAAAGAAGTGTGGTTTCTTTCCCAATATGAATATATAGCAAATACAATGGAATTTTTACTTTTTGATGAATCTCAAAAAGATCAAGCTAAGAATCAGAAATCTGAGAAATCTAAATCAGATAAAGCTAAATCTGCTGAAGAGGATAAAGGTTCTGCACCAGATAAAGCTAAACCTGCTGAAGAGGAAAAAGATTCTGCATCAGATAAAGCTAAATCTGCTGAAGAAGATAAAGGTTCTGCAAATCAAGAGGAAAAAGATTCTGCAAATCAAGAGGAAAAAGGTTCTACATCAGATAAAGCTAAATCTGCAAATCAAGAGGAAAAAGGTTCTACATCAGATAAAGCTAAATCTGCAAATCAAGAGGAAAAAGGTTCTACATCAGATAAAGCTAAATCTGCAAATCAAGAGGAAAAAGGTTCTGCAAATCAAGAGGAAAAAGATTCTGCATCAGATAAAGCTAAATCTGCTGAAGAGGATAAAGTTTCTGCAAAAAACCGGAAAGTTCATAAAGAAGTTCCACTTTCAACAAGGGCGCTACGTCACCTAACTAAAATTTGTAACCTAAATGACGCCACAGACGTGGTTGTATTTCTCCATAAATTCCACTCCAAAAAGTATCCAGAACTAGAACACCTAATGAATGAAAAGAAAATATTAAAACATGTGGCGAATTGTCTTTGTTTCAATGATTGCCCTAACTATTGGGCATTATTAGGGTGCAACAACGACCGATCCCTAGTCGATCAAATGTTGTTCAATATGTGGTTAGACCCTCTTGTTTGTCTCTCTGTGGTATTAAAAGACATTAAAGTATTTAAATCAAAAAATAGGATTCGGAAAGGGCTATATGTAGATCTTTCTGATAGATCTGCGCGATCCATTCTTAATGAAAAAATTTCAAGTTCCCTCATTTTCGAAGATATTTTGCTTCCAAGACGCCGCAGAGAATTCCGAATTCTTAATCGTTTGAATCTTGAAAACAATCTAGCTGGAGGAAGTACGGGATATTCCAACGGTAAACAATACGTACAGAGTGATGAGGAGTTAATGGAAAACGACCAATGTGTTGGCATAGATACAACACAAAAAATGAAACGTTTTCTTTGGCCCCGCTATCGAGTAGAGGATCTTATTTGCATGAATAGATATTGGTGGAATAGCAATAGGAGCCGTACTGTTTTGAAAGTACGTATGTATCCAAAAATGGATAATTGGAATAGTTGGGAGAATTTCTTATGTTTGATTACGAAGTACATGAGAAAACTGCTATTTTTGATGCATTCTGTAATAAAAAAACTCATATTTTATGCCAACTCTTGGAAAGCAGAATAATGTTATACTTTACACCATGTTACTGCTTTGCAACAGAAAAAAAAAGAGCGTTAAAGAAAGAATAACTTTTTTTAAGTTTTGTTTTGATTAATAAAAAGGTTGTTCGGTTAGAAATACAAACCATCTAATCCACTACTCTTCTCTCTTCCAAGGAAGAGTAGTGGATTAGATGGTTGAACAGAAATCAAATTTGCCTAGAAAAGCAAATAAGGTGACAAAAAAAGGGTAACCGCTCTATCCTGAGCAGAAAATGGCAAATTGGATCTGGGCGAGTAGAGAAAAAAGTAACCCTAGGTTGGAAATTTAGGAATAATAGAGTATATTTAATATGTACATAATACATACCATTACAAAAGTTTGAGTGAGCTACGAGAGGATCTGGTAAAAAGGAACCAATGATACTTTGGTTCAGCCAGTCCCAACTAATGGGATTTCGATGTTAAATTGGTGTGTCAAATCGAATGGAGTTAGAGGCCTATCCAACAGCAATAGCGTCACGTTATTCAGATGGAGATCTTATCTACCCATAAAATAAGAAATTATCTATTCCCGTTGGAAAAATTGGATCAACAGCCAAACGCGATACTGGAAACCGGGATACTCCAAGTTTATCAAACTATTTCCTTAGTCGCGTTTGGCTGATAAAATATCGGATTTATCGACTGTATCGAGGACCACCTCAACTCCAGACCCCCCTTTAAGGCGTAATCCACGCCCGCCTCCTAGATCCAAAAATAAAAGGATCTCATTCTTTTTTTCTGACTATAAATCCATATTATTTGAATAGGAGGAATTATCTTTTTATGATAAAAAATTTGTCCATTCGTTTATCTTTAGGTCCTAAAGAACAGAAAGGATCTGTAGAATCTCAGGTGGGTTATTTAACCAATCGAATTATAGGACTTACCCAGCATTTGCAACTGCACAGAAGAGACTATTCAACGCAAAGAGGTTTGCGTAAAATCGTGGGTAAACGCACGCGACTTCTTGCTTATCTGTCCAAAAAAGATATACTTCGTTACAATGATTTAATAAGTCAATTAGGTATTCGTGGACTAAAAACACGTTGATTTTAACGAAGTTCTCAAATTCAATTTTGGTTCATTAAATTTCGGATCCTGACTAAACTAATAAGTCATTTTTTTTCTAATCGATTTCTAAAACAAATCGGAGGATATTTATTATTATGCTTGCCACAGAGAAAGACCCCATGAGGGTAAGTATGGGTCCTCATCATCCATCAATGCATGGTGTTCTTCGACTTATGGTTACTCTTGATGGTGAAGATGTTATTGACTGTGAACCCATATTAGGTTATTTGCATAGAGGAATGGAAAAAATTGCTGAGAACCGAACAATTGTCCAATATCTCCCCTATGTAACACGATGGGATTATTTAGCTACTATGTTCACAGAGGCTATAACGGTAAATGCACCAGAAAGATTGGTGAATATTCAAGTACCTAAGAGGGCTAGCTATATCAGAGTGATTATGCTAGAGTTGAGTCGTATAGCTTCTCATTTGTTATGGCTTGGACCTTTTATGGCTGATATTGGTGCACAGACTCCTTTCTTTTATATTTTCAGAGAAAGGGAAATGATATATGATTTATTTGAAGCTGCCACCGGTATGCGAATGATGCATAATTATTTCCGTATCGGGGGGGTAGCTGTAGATTTACCCTACGGGTGGATAGAAAAATGCTTGGATTTTTGCACTTATTTTTTACCGAAAGTCGCGGAATATGAAAGACTTATTACACGCAATCCTATCTTTTTGAAACGAGTGGAGGGAATAGGTATTATTGATAGAGAAGAAGCAATAAATTGGAGTTTATCAGGACCCATGCTACGAGCTTCTGGAATCCAATGGGATCTTCGTAAAGTGGATCATTATGAATGTTACGATGAATTTGATTGGGAAATTCAATGGCAAAAAGAAGGAGATTCATTAGCTCGTTATTTGGTACGGATCGGGGAAATGAAAGAATCCCTAAAAATCATTCGACAGGCTCTGGAAATAATTCCAGGGGGGCCTTATGAGAATTTAGAGGCTCGACGTCTCAATAAGAGAAAAGATTCACAATGGAACGATTTCGAATCCCGATTTTTTAGTAAAAAAGCTTCTCCTACCTTTGAATTGTCAAAGCAAGAACATTATGTGAGAATAGAAGCTCCCAAAGGAGAATTAGGAATTTTTCTAATGGGAGATGACAGCATTTTTCCTTGGAGATGGAAAATCCGTCCACCTGGTTTTATTAATTTGCAAATTCCCCCTCAACTGGTTAAAAAGAGGAAATTGGCCGATATCATGACGATTTTGGGTAGTATAGATATCATTATGGGAGAGGTTGATCGTTGAAATGGTGATTAATATAGCGGATTTCGAAGAACAAGCAATCAAATTCTCTTCTCGATTGGGGTTTTCAAAAGAAATCTCTAGTCTTATATGGATTTTAATTGACATTACTATTCTTCTATTGGGTATTACGATAGGATTATTAGTTATTGTATGGCTCGAGAGAAAAATATCTGCGGCAATACAACAACGTATTGGCCCTGAATACGCGGGTCCTTTAGGAATTATTCAAGCTTTGACAGATGGGATTAAACTACTTCTAAAAGAAGATATTCTTCCATCTAGGGGGGATATTTATTTATTTAGTATTGGACCAGTTGCAGTGGTTATACCTATTTTCCCAAGTTATTTAGTAATTCCCTTTGGCCGCCACATTGTTCTACTTGATCTTAGTATAGGTGTTTTTTTTTGGATCGCTGTTTCTAGTATTGCCCCCCTTGGCCTGCTTATAGCAGGATATGGATCAAATAATAAATATTCTTTTTCAGGTGGTCTCCGAGCTGCCGCTCAATCTATTAGTTACGAAATTCCTTTAGCTTTATGTGTATTATCTATTTCTCTACGTGTGATCCGTTGGAATATGAGATTGCTTTTGTCTTCTTTCTAGAAGAAAGAAGGGGAAATGAATGAATGGGATGAGTATTGATTTTTCATCCCGGTCGAAAAACTAGATGGTCATATGGGTGAGATCGAACAGTTTATGAATCCGCAGTAAAATGATTGAGTCCCATTCCCCATGTACAAGAGTGAAAGCATGTGCAATCAGTGAAAACTGTATACCCCAGTTCATATATTGGTCATCGGGGCCCAACAGCGGGGAGGCAAAACAAAAAAATGTATGAAATTACTATCATACATACCGAAAAGTGAGCAAAGGTAGGTGATGAGAAACACCAAGATATAAGAAAGATTAGTGAGAAAGATCAACTTCTTTCCAGATCAGAGATGTTTCCATCGAAATGGGATGACAATGAGGACTTGTCATTGGTAGGGATGATCAAGTAGTACTTCCCCAGAACCCCGATCTAAAGTATGTTTCTATCTACTGTAAAAAGAAGGACTATCCAGAACGAAGTAATGCTTTACACAGTTCCCCCTCTCCCAGAAAAAAAAAATAGTGAAGCTTAAGATAGGTTCAAAAGCTCATAGCAGACAGAATCTCATTGGTCCAAAATGTATTAACATTCTGATGCTTTTTTTTACTGTTATTTTTATTCCCCAATGGCCATCGAGAAGCCGTATGAAGCGAAAGTTTCACGTACGGTTTTGGAATAGAGAGGAGAACAGCGATGTTCCCGTCGACTATAATTATCCAACAGCTCAAGTACAATTGATATAGTTGAAGCACAGTCCAGATATGGGTTTTTAGGATGGAATTTGTGGCGTCAACCCATAGGGTTTATAGCTTTCTTTATCTCATCTTTAGCAGAATGTGAGAGATTGCCGTTTGATCTACCAGAAGCGGAAGAAGAATTGGTAGCGGGCTATCAAACTGAATATTCGGGTATTAGATTTGGGTTGTTCTATGTCGCTTCTTATTTGAATCTATTAGCTTCTGCATTCTTTGTAACAATTCTTTATTTGGGCGGATGGAACTTTTCCATTCCATTAATACCCATTCTGGAACATTTTGAATGGGATTCTATTTCTGGAATTAGCGAGATCATTAATATAATGATGGGGGTCCTTATTCTATTAGCTAAAGCTTATCTGTTCTTATTTCTCTCTATCACGGCAAGGTGGACCTTGCCCAGGATAAGAATAGACCAATTATTGGATCTCGGTTGGAAATTCCTTTTACCTATTGCTTTGGGCAATCTATTACTTACAGCTTCTTTCCAACTTTTTTTGTTGTGACCCAATATTTCTTCTTCGCTTTTTGGGTTTTGCAATAATCCAAAAAAATGGATAGATAAAATCTATGAAGAGAAAGAATTCTCTAGCAAATGATTATTTAAGGAGATTTGCCACATGTTCTCCACGATGACTGGGTTTATAAATTATAGTCAACAAGCAATACAGGCTGCGAGATACATTGGTCAAGGGTTTATGGTTACCTTATATCACATGAATCGTTTACCTGTTACTATTCAGTATCCCTATGAAAAATTGATTCCATCAGAACGATTTCGCGGACGGATTCACTTTGAATTTGATAAATGTATTGCTTGTGAAGTATGCGTTCGTGTATGCCCAATCAATCTACCCGTTGTTGATTGGGATTTTGGAAAAGATATTGGAAAAAAACGATTACAAAATTATAGTATTGATTTTGGAATTTGCATCTTTTGTGGGAATTGCGTCGAGTATTGTCCCACAAATTGTCTGTCAATGACAGAAGAATATGAGCTTTCAACCTATGATCGCCATGAATTAAATTATGATCATGTCGCTTTGGGGCGTTTGCCAATATCGGTCATTGAAGATTTAACAATTCGAACAATTCCGAGTTCAACTTATTTGTCTGAAGGAACTAGGGAAAAAAGATTCTGATTCAAGAACTAATACCCATTATTCAGATTGATCGAGTTCCAGGGCTCATGGAGAAATAAGATACCTTTTTTGGATGAATCGGGGATTCGGAATCTTATTAACATTCTATTAATAATTTAACATGTATGATTGATCAAAATCTATGATGGACCGATTCAATTAGGAATCAGTGCTCTTACTGCACTTAAATATCTGAAGTATTAATATTTATATAGAATATACCAAATAGGTATAGGTAAATGGGGTCACTTTTTTCTTTAGTGAATGAGATCATGAGGAATAATATTCAAACTTATTAATGCACATAATGAATCAACCTGAACCCATATATGATATTCTTTTGGCCCCTCTAACGCTAGGTCTCATATTAGGAGGTCTAGGAGTAGTATTATTTACTAATCTAATTTATTCTGCCCTTTCGTTGGGACTAGTTCTTGCTTGTATATCTCTATTCTACATTCTATTGAACGCGGATTTCGTAGCTGCTGCACAAATCCTGATCTACATAGGAGCTGTCAATATTTTGATTGTATTCGCTGTTATGTTGATAAATAACCAGAAGTATCTAAAATCTGCTCCTCCCTGGACCGTAGGAGATAGCATCACTTCAATAGTTTGTACGATTCTTTTTTGTTCATTAGTGACTATTATACTGAACATATCATGGTTCGGAATATCTCTGACTAAAAAATCAGATCAAATTTTGGAACGAGACTTAACGAACAATGTTCAACGTATTGGGGCTCATTTATCCACTGATTTTTTTCTTCCATTCGAACTTATTTCTATAATTCTTCTAGTTGCTCTTGTAGGAGCTATTACTATAGCTCGCCGAGAAGAAATAGTTTGAAGAAAAAGTTGCAAATAAAAGTTCTCTTGCGTGTTATTAGGATAAGTACGATTCTTATAGATCATGGAAAAAATATTTGAATTCATTGGATAATCAAAATAATAAACTTGAAAGAACTTTTGTTTGTATCTAAAGAAACCGAGGTATGAGGAGTTAATCTATTATGCTCGAACATGCACTTATTTTAAGTGCTTATTTATTATCTATGGGTATTTATGGGCTAGTAACAAGTCGGAACATGGTTCGAGCGCTTATGTGTCTTGAGCTAATACTGAATGCGGTGAATTTAAATCTAGTAACATTCTCAGATTCTTTTGATAATCTGCAAGTAAAGGGAGATATCTTCTCGATCTTTGTTATAGCTATTGCAGCCGCTGAAGCAGCTATTGGATTAGCTATTGTTCTGGCAATATATCGGAACAGAAAATCAACTCGTATTGATCAATTTAATTTGCTAAAATGGTAACATAGCAATATTCCCAGATTTTCAATCTGTCTCTCTATTTCATTCAAATAGATAATAGGTCTATTTATCTAATAATGAATCTACATATATATCCTATCTGGATGTTGTACAGATAGATATAGTGTTACGATCAATCGGGAACATTATTGATATTGAACAAATTGCCTGGATGATGCAATAGGGACAACAGAGATAGTACAATCAATGATTTTATTGATTTTCAATAATATCTTGTTATTTGCCATCGTTTTGTTATTGGCCATTTTGTTATTGGCCATTTTGTTATTGGTCATATATTCATTATATAACCTTCTATAATGAAAACTTTTTACATAAAAACTAATGGGAGTTCCTAGATCCAATGGCACATTCAGTCAAAATTTATGATACATGTATTGGTTGTACCCAGTGTGTACGAGCTTGTCCCACAGATGTATTGGAAATGATACCTTGGGAAGGATGTAAAGCTAAACAAATTGCTTCTGCTCCAAGAACAGAAGACTGTGTAGGTTGTAAGAGGTGTGAATCCGCTTGTCCAACGGATTTCTTAAGTGTACGTGTTTATTTATGGCATGAAACAACTCGTAGTATGGGTCTAGCTTACTGATCCATATGCACAATGAAAATGGTTAGATCTATCCCATACCTATTTTGAATTCCTCCTTTTTTCTTTCACTGATCAAAACCCATACTCGACCAAGATCTCGAGCATGGGTTTTGATATCGGAAGTATCTTTGCTTGCTATTATGAGCAATTTACCTTGGTTAACCATAATTGTGATTTTGCCCATATCTGCGGGTTTGTTAATCCCATTATTTCCCCATCGAGGGAATAAGATTATTCGATGGTATACTCTGGGTATTTGCTTATTAGAGCTCCTTTTAATAACCTATACATTCCGTTATCATTTCAATTTGGATAATTCATTAATCCAATTGGAAGAGAATTACAATTGGATAGATCTTATTCATTTTCATTGGCGACTGGGAATTGATGGACTTTCCATTGGACTGATTTTATTGACGGGGTTTGTTACTACTTTAGCTGCTTTGGCCGCTTGGCCAGTTACTCGAAATGCACGATTGTTGCATTTCTTGATGTTAGCAATGTACAGCGGCCAATTAGGATTATTTGCTTCTCGAGATATTTTACTTTTCTTTCTCACGTGGGAGTTAGAACTAATTCCCGTTTACCTACTTCTATCCATGTGGGGGGGTAAAAGACGTTTATATTCGGCCACAAAATTTCTTTTATACACTGCAGGTGGTTCTGTTTTCATTTTAATGGGGGCTTTAAGTATGGGTCTCTATGGCTCTGATGGGCCCACATTTGATTTAGCAATATTGGCTAATAGACATTATCCCATAACACTCGAAATAGTTTTTTATTTAGGATTCTTTATCGCTTATGCAATCAAATTGCCAGTCTTCCCTTTACATACCTGGTTGCCGGATACTCATGGAGAAGCGCATTATAGTACATGTATGCTTTTGGCCGGAGTCCTCCTGAAAATGGGAGGATATGGATTGATCCGAATCAATATGGAATTGCTACCTCATGCGCATTCTCTATTTTCCCCGTGGTTGGTAATAATAGGGGCGTTGCAAATTATCTATGCAGCCCTAACTTCTATGGGTCAACGTAATTTGAAAAGGAGGATAGCCTATTCATCAATATCTCATATGGGTTTTGTAATTCTAGGAATTGGTTCCCTGACAGATATAGGGCTCAATGGAGCCATTTTGCAAATGATTTCTCATGGATTAATTGGTGCTGCACTTTTTTTCCTGGTAGGAACAAGTTACGATAGGATACGTACTCTTTTCCTTGACGAAATGGGAGGAATTGGTATAGCAATTCCTCAAATATTTACTATGTTCAGTAGCTTTTCAATGGCTTCTCTCGCATTGCCAGGAATGAGTGGTTTTGTAGCAGAATCTATGATATTTTTGGGAATAATTAATAGTAATTATTATTCTTCAATCTTTCGAATCATTATTATTACAATAGCTGCAGTTGGCATGATATTAACCCCCATCTATTTGTTATCTATGTTACGCCAAATGTTCTTTGGATATAAGGTTTTGAATGTCCCGAACCCCTATTTCACGGATTCGGGACCACGCGAAATTTTTATTTCGATATGTGTTTTTCTACCCATATTAGGTATTGGTCTTTATCCCGATCTAGTTTTATTCCTATACAATTATAAGGTAGAAGCCATTTTCTCTGGATCTTTCTCTTTCTATGAATAGCCAAAAAAATGTACCGGAGGATAGATTTGGTATCTATCAAAAAATCTAGCTGTGTTCTTTTCTTTGTGAAATCTCAATAGAAAAAAATGGAGAGTATTTTCTTTCTAAATAGAAAGTTCAAGTTATTTCAAGTAGTGATTCTACGATTCTATAATCACCTTTTGAAATAACTTGGACAATTTAAGTATTGATCTCAGTTATCAATAATAACTGAATAATTCTATTTATTCTTTCCTGCGGGGATTTATTCCATTTATGGTTTTATGCTAAACTAGCCACCCATAGCTGTGTAAACCTATTCCTAATAGATCAACCCCCAAATAACAGATCCAAACTATAAAAAATCCTAGAGAAGCCACAATTGCCGGTTTCTCACCTTGCCAACCCCTATTTATTCTAGTATGTAGATAAATAGCATATATAGTCCAAGTAATTAATGCCCAAGTTTCTTTGGGGTCCCAGCTCCAATAAGATCCCCATGCTTCATTGGCCCATACTGCTCCAGAAAGAATACCTATGGTTAGAAGAGAGAACCCTATACCAATGGTACGATAACTCCAATGGTCTAATTGGGAAGTCAATTGATATTGACGGGAATTCGTCAATGGAAAATTAAAAGCGTTTTCCAAATCATTTTCTTCTTGATCGCGTGAATACCCATTTTCATGGGTAAGGAACGACCGTAAAAAGCAATTCTTTGTAATAAAAAGAATTTTTCGATTTATTTGAGACGTAATGATCAAATACGCTATTGATGATAGCGATCCACATAAAAGAGTTGCATAACTAAGCAATATCATACTTACATGCATCATTAACCAATGAGATTGTAAAGCGGGTACTAACATTGCAGATTGCTGCATTTTTTCCGGAAGACCTAAAGTAGCAAACCCTTGAGTCAACATAGCACTTGTTGCAGTTATCGCACCTAACCACCGAGTATCCCGGCTCCATATATCTATAACTATATGAATCAAAGAGGAACTCCATGAAAGAAACATGAATGACTCATACAAATTACTTAATGGTAAATGTCCCGAATAAAGCGAACGAGTAACCAATGATCCGGTTATACAAACAAAAGTAACTATCATGCCCTTTCCCCCTGAACTACTTAGTTCTTCAATTTGATAAACTAAGGTTACCCAATAAATGGCAGTAACAACAGAAATAAGAGAAAAAGAGACATGAGCTGGTATATGTTCTAATGTGATTAATATCATAATAAACCCATTTCTTAATTTGATTTTGAATAGGAACGATGAGACAAATAGCAAATCGGCTGATTTGTCATGAAACTATAGACATAGATCTAACAATGATAGTATGTCTAATCTAGAGGCCAGGGATGTAATCCATGGTATCTTATACCCAGAATGCCGCCACTCGGATTCGAACCGAGATGCTCTAGCACTGCTTCCTAAGAGCAGCGTGTCTACCAATTTCACCATGGCGGCTTGTTGGTACTCAACATTATAAGGATATATATGACAAATTGTCAATATATTTGCACACTTTGGTGTTTTCCAATCGATGCTCTTGATTGAATCAATGTAATATTGGTCGTTATAACGGGGCATGGCGCAGTTTGGTAGCGTGCCATCTTGGGGTGATGGAAGTCGTGGGTTCAAATCCCGCTGCTCCGAAAGACGAGAAATAATCCCATTTAGTTTCGGCATTAAAAAATAGATATTATCTAGATGGAATCAGAGCAGCTAGATTTCAAACATGTAAAAATGAGAAGGGTTAAAATTTTTATATTCTCCTTTTCTCAGGATTTTTTTGAAATGGTTGATAAATCTTCTATGTACAAAAATTGGTCGGTGAGGGCGGCTGTACTATACCTAATTTATGACCGTGTCCCTTTCGTCCGACTACCCTTGCAAGTGCCTCGACCTTGAATAAATAAAAAAGGTTTCCCTTCCCATCGCTGTTCGTTGTTCAGGGTCCTGAAGGGTGTAGTATATTTGCTGGTGTTACGCACAATCCAATTCATTGATGGATTTCTATTTTATTTGGATGATCCAGAGGGCTCTTCCTTTGCCGTGTAATAAAAACCTTTTGAACGACCCGTCGAGATGGATTTAGTTGTCGTAAAACCTTTTGGACGGCCGGTCGAGATGGATTCAGCTGTCGCAAAACTTTTTGAACGGCCGGTCGAGATGGATTCAGCTAAAGAAAAAGCTTTTACTGCGGCTCGGTATGCTTTTCCCTTCCAAATATTTCTACGAATTCTTTTTCTGGATTTAGAAGTACGTTTCTTTGGAACTGCCATAATGAACAATATTTTCAGCTATCTAGTTCGATGTGAAGGACATCTATGTGTATATCCATATTATATAGTTCTTTTTGAGGGAAAAACTTTAATAAAAAACAACTGCCCAGTAAATTACTTCATTCAAAAATGAAGTAATTGATTCATTTTTATTCTTTTGGGGAACCGATTAGTTTAATCCATTGGGGTTTTTCACTTTTGGTCTCAATTCTTACGTATATATTCATTATTAAGTTTCGGGTGGAAAGCAATTATGTAATTTTAACATATTCAATCTATTAATACCCTAGGCTATGGAATAACCATAATAGTCTACCCAAGGGGTCTTGTTAAGTCTCATTAGAAACACTACTATTCATCTTCAGTGTAATAAATTGATAAAACCTCTCCATTACTCTAGTTCATAAAACTAGATGATAGGAAGTGTTTTTGGGGTTACTGGATGTACGCAATTCTCTCTATATCTGAGTACCTAGACTGAAAACTAGGAGCTAGAATTCCTTCTGGCTCATCTAGCTACTATTTTATTAGTATTGATCGATGCAAATCTGGTATTTGCAGGAAATAAGAGTAAAAGGGGTATGAAATGGATGGGATCCATATTCTATCGTTCTTCTTGGTTCGGGACCTCTTCTATTTACTATTTAGAACATTATCTTCAGGATCTAGTGGATTCTAAACCAAGAAGGGGGGGGAATAGAAAAATATCTTGAATAATTATTTGATCTTCCTATGGAATTCCTATATAAATATGCTCGGATCGTGCCTTTCCTTCCACTTTTAGCTTCTGCGGCAATAGGATTAGGATCCTTACTTTTCCCAGTAGCAACTAAGAGTCTGCGCCGTATATGGGCTCTGATTAGCATTTTTATGATAAGCACAGCTATGCTTCTTTCTTTCAATCTGTTCTTACAGCAAATTACCGGCGGCCCCATTCATCGATATTTTTGGTCCTGGATCATCAATAATAATTTTTCTTTAGAGTTGGGCTATTTGATTGACCCACTTACTTCCATTATGTTAGTATTAATTACTACTGTTGGAACCATGGTTCTGATCTATAGTGATAATTATATGTCTCATGATGAAGCATACGTGAGGTTTTTTGCTTATCTCAATTTTTTCAATGCATCCATGCTAGGGCTAGTTATTAGCCCCAATCTGGTACAAATCTATATCTTTTGGGAATTAGTAGGAATGTGCTCTTATTTATTGATAGGATTCTGGTTTACGCGACCCAGCGCGGCTGATGCTTGTCAAAAAGCCTTTATAACAAACCGTGCAGGGGATTTCGGACTCTTATTAGGAATCCTAGGGTTTTATTGGGTAACAGGTAGTTTTGAATTTAACTATTTGTCCGAAAAATTAAACGAATTCATTGCCAATGATGGAGCTGGTTCATTCTTTGCTACTTCGTGCGCTTTTCTCTTATTCCTAGGTCCAGTAGCAAAATCCGCACAATTCCCACTTCATGTATGGTTACCTGATGCTATGGAAGGACCCACTCCTATTTCAGCTCTTATACATGCCGCTACTATGGTAGCAGCAGGAATTTTTCTTGTAGCTCGACTGTTTCCCCTTTTCAGAACTCTACCTTTAATAATGAATATCATCTCTTGGATAGGGGGAATAACGGCTCTATTGGGAGCTACTATGGCTCTTGCTCAAAAAGATCTTAAAAAAGGCTTGGCTTATTCCACTATGTCTCAATTAGGTTATATGATGTTGGCCCTGGGTATAGATTCTTATCGAGCTGCTCTTTTCCATTTGATTACACATGCTTATTCCAAAGCATTATTGTTTCTAGGATCTGGATCAGTTATCCATTCCATGGAACCTATTGTTGGATATTGTCCCGATAAAAGTCAGAATATGGCTCTTATGGGTGGTTTGAGAAAATATATGCCAATTACAGGCATAACTTTTCTTTTAGGGACACTTTCTCTTTCTGGTATTCCACCTTTTGCTTGTTTCTGGTCCAAAGACCAGATTCTTAGTGATAGTAAGTTATATTCCCCTATTCTCGGGGGGATCACTTGGGTTACAGCAGGATTAACTGCCTTTTATATGTTTCGTATGTATCTCCTTACTTTTGAAGGAGACTTCAATATAGATTTAACTAATTCATATAACGACAATATTACGTTATATTCCACTTCTATATGGGGACAAGAATCCAGCACATTCAGTAGAACTAGAATTGATTCTCTATCGTTTCCATTTACAAGAACGAATAACTTCTTCTCCAAAGAAGTATTTCAAATTTCGGAAAAAATGGAAAAATTTTATAACAATAAGACAAACTTTGTTGCCACTTATCCCTTCTTCGAGAAAGGTGATTTTGCATATCCGAAAGAATCGGGCCATATAATGTTATTGCCTTTAGTTTTATTAGGCATATCAACTTTGTTCGTTGGATTGATAGGAGTCCCTTTTTTTCGAGGAGGAGTGAGTTATGATATATTAACTCAATGGTTGACTCCATCGATGAAACTTTTCTATAAGAACCATCCGGAGAATTGGTCCGAATTTTTCACAGATGCAATCGCCTCAATTGGTATAGCATTTATAGGTATATTAATAGCCTATGTTCTATATAGACCTATTAACTTCTTATTGCAATATGTGCCCAATAGAGCGCATCCTCAGATGAAGAGGATTTCTGACCAATCAATTAATATGATATATAATTGGTCATATCATCGAGCTTATATAGACAAATATTATGGCATAATCTTCACTAAAGGTATACGACGATTAGCTGAATCAAGTCAATCATTTGATCAATGGGCAATTGACGGAATCCCAATTGCAGTTGGGATTATAGGTCTTTTTGTAGGAGAAGGAATGAGATATCTAGGAGGAGGGCGTATATCCTCCTATATATTCGGGTGCTTATTTGGTGCATTAATATCTGGATTAATCTATTATTTCTCATTTTAACAAGGAGGATTTCGATTCAATCCGTATCATTAAAAAGAAGGATATAAATATTTCTACTATTTTGGCTGATCGATTATCAGAATTATCGTGTTGTGTCCATAAGAGAATCCCAATCTTTATATGATTGATTGATTCAATCAAGGAATTCACATGGGACAGATATAGAGATCTATATATTCGAAATTAGAAAAGGAATTCGAAATGATGAGAAAGCAAATGAAACAAAAATAGTGATTGGTCCGTACATTAACGGCACTGATTGCTGATACGAGGTGAATCCTTCTCATACCACCTATGCAAATTCCTGACGGAACGAATCACACTTTTACCACTAAACTATACCCGCTTTTTTTGCGTTGCCAAACTAAAGCGTAAATAGGTATACTATTTACCGGAGTAGGGGATGCTCTTATCC
>Ga0115848_100016_pt1 | contig 34917 bp, 38 predicted proteins | sample InSIn3gowninarea_FD_83862 | JGI IMG/M metagenome (GOLD analysis project Ga0115848, IMG submission 83862) | reverse complement strand
TGGAGAAGGTGTGGTCGTTGTGGTCGTAGTATCAGGAGCTGTTGTTGTTGTGGTTGTGGTGGGAGACGGCATTGTAGTAGTGGTCGTTGTATCAGGGGCAGTTGTTGTTGTCGTTGGATCGGGACGAGTGCATGACCGCTGTATGGCTATTGTAATGTCGATATGGATAGTAAGGGATAGGGATGAGCTACACTGGATAGGCTTGCCTGGATTAGCAGATCTACTACTTCCACCTGATAAACTTGGGCTTAGACTGTGATCTGGCACATGGCAGCCCCTGGTTTCGGATCCGTGACTTATGGATGCAGTGTGATCATGAGGGTGTCTAACCTTCAGCCTCTGGAAGTCCGGGTCATGTTTCGGAGAGTCGGAAATCGCCGATCCCAGTGTTCTGCCATCTCCTGTGGACCACGACTCCACCCCACGTAACTATGTCAGAGGACGGCCAGAGAGGGCGTACATGTGGAGACACGGTGGGTAAGAGATTCTATGTCTGTCTCTTGATAGTGGTGCGGCTGACACGTCTCCAGGTGCCTTGAAACGGAAGCCGTCAAACGCCTAGATGGTCCAGCGTCAATCTGTGGCCCAGTGTCAGTCTTCGACCTACTGTAGCGTCCGTCTACATGCGAGCTCGAGCAAGCACTCCAGCGAGCTCAAACCAGACCGCCTCCCTGTGTGCTTCCACTTGGTTTAGCTACTTGCCTGTACCGTGCTTGAGCAAACCCTAAAGCAGGACAGGTGGCTGGGAAGAATTAAGGTGAATTCATGGAGAGAGTGTAACGCGCCACCGGTGCGAATGCGCGGCCAGCATCCCTCGTGTTCTCCGGAGCCGCTTGGCTCTGTCGAAGATGGACTCCTCACGTTCAACCGGATTCGATTCGTAGGATCTTTATGCTCGAAACCGCCGATGGACCTCACAAAGCGCAGCGGGATGCGGATTCAACAATACTGCTTCTCGGAAAACCTCAGTTTAGCAGACGATCTTGCATAAACAGGCTGCCTCTATGTTGCTCCCGGAGTTTGCGGCGAGACGCGAGAAGTGCCGAAGAACCGTGTCCGGAATGCTAATCACCTCTTGTGGAGCTGACTGCCGTAGCAACCACGGGCTTACCTTCCGGCCCGTCGGAAGGCTCTCACGGTGACGGCCGGATCTTTGTGGACTAGGTATGTATGAACTGAGGTTGGGCTCGCCGCGTGAATGGAGGCCTGCAACCTTCATTGGCATCTCTCTAGCAAACCGCCTATTCCAGAAGCGACCTGACGCTCACTGGCTGTGTCAATGGTAAGTCTTGCGGTAGGATAGCCCAGTGCAGTCTACAGACTATACATTGGGAGCACAATTCTCTTCCCGTGACACAGTCTTGCAAAGAGCCGCTGCTTTCTCGCCGTTCACCTCAATTTATATGGTTAGCAGTGAGCAAGTGTCCATCGTTATCTCTAGAACAAACTGCGTCTTTCATTCCCAATTCGCGCATCTTCTTCGCAGAGTGATGTTGAGTTCGCGTGCATTCCACAAAGGCATGCCAGCACTCTCCGATCACAACAACACCCCTTTCCACGCGCCAATGCTGAGATGCGCCGCGCCTTCTCAATTAAAAGGGGCCATTCCGTGTCCGTTCATCTTCTGCACTGATCTTTTGTCACTCGTTGAAATACTTTTACTCTCCACGGTCCTTTAAAAAATAATCAGGTCCAGCTCCGGTCTTTCTTACGTGCATTATATCCAATACCTCTTGTCCAGCTTCAGCAACCTTTCTGCCTACACACTCTTTTCACGTCCAGAACCGTGAAGGGGAACGATCCACGCAAAAGAAGCCATGATCCGCTCTATGGCTTCGAGGCTCCTTGGCCTGCTCGTATCGCTGCTTTTCGCGGGGATGGTATCTGCAGTACCCACTGCTACTGTGGAGGGCCTTTACGCTTCATCGACTCCCTTGTGCCCTGCCAGCCCGGCAGCCAATAACAACGGAACCATCTGGGTTGGCGCCAATGGATACCATTACCAGATAGGATGCGATAGGATGTATGCCGGCGCCGACCTTACAACCTCGACTGGGAACACTGATCTCAACCAGTGTCTTACCCAGTGCGAAGCTTACCCGAATCGCGCCTGTGTTGCGGTCACCTTCGATGAGATAGCTGGCTCAGCCAATACACCGCAGGCAGCGGGAACGTGCCGCCTGAAGGGTTACGCCTTTACACCGCTTATTCTGGACACAAGGAGGGACGGGGCGTACTGTATTGACTGCCCAGATCCGTCGCGGACAACCTGCACTGCAGCAGCAGCATCACCTGTCACTTGCCCCGCTGGCACCCCGGCCGTCAATTTTCCTCACAGGCCGTCTTGTCTCAAAAACGACTACCACGTTTATTGCAGAACGGTTTTTGAAGGCATTCAAGTCAATGGCGTATCCTCTAATATCTTGTTAGTCACCGATATCACTCCGTACCAAGGTTGGACCTTTGAGACGTGTGAGAGACTGTGCGATGTCACTGCAGAATGTATCGGTGGCAACTGGAACCAGAACCTCAAGAGATGCAATTTACGAAGGAATATCGTCAACCAGGCCGCTAATGGTACTACTGGCACTGACCAAGAGTGGGGATTCTTGAAAGGAGCGCTCCAGCCGTCCGGAGGGGGGGCCGCTCAACCAACCACTACAACAACGACAACACCTTCTCCTACTACAACGACAACGACAACACCTTCTCCTACTACAACGACAACAACAACTGCCCCTGATACAACGACCACTACTACAATGCCGTCTCCCACCACAACCACAACAACAACAGCTCCTGATACTACGACCACAACGACCACACCTTCTCCAACGACAACCGATCCTTCTGAAGGCTCCGTTGTTTATGTCACCATCACTTCCACTGCACCCGGTGCTACGGTGATTCAAACTCAAGTGGTGACTACCGCCGGCTCAGTCGAATACGTGACTGTGACTTCGACTCTACCGGGCAGCACTTATATTACTACGGTAAGTCGCCTGCAGTTTCTGCTCTCTGCTCCAAGCTAATGTTACCAAGGTCAGGAGCACCATTGTGTCCACGGCTGTAGAAACGCGAGAAATAACGTACACCTCGGTTTCGGTCTCTGCTGGACAGCCTGTCACTGTCACGGCAGTCTCGACCGTTGTCAGCACTGCTCCAGCCTCGACCGTTATTATCACCACCGATACGGACGAACCCACCGATACTGCAACAGTCACGACCACACTCACGAGCCCGACGAGTGAGTCAACTCCGTCGCCCACGAGTTCCATGGAATCCACTTCGTCTTCCTCTAGTGACATGTCGATGCCATCGTCTACTCCCTCGAGCAGTATGGAGAGCAGCATGACATCAAGCGATATGATGACGAGTTCTACGGAGTCTAGCAGCATGGAGCCGACGTCTTCCACCGAGTCCAGCAGCATGGAGATGACTTCTTCTACCGAGACTAGCAGCATGCGTATGACATCTTCTACCAGCAGCGAAATGACTAGCAGCACTGAAATTTCAAATTCGGAAATGATGTCCTCAACCACAACCGATACGAGCTCCACAATGTCCGAGCCTACATCCTCCTCCATGGTAAGCTCCTCCGCCCACTGATTTTCCAACCCAAGTCCCACCGCTAATACTGCCATCCAGGAGCTAACCTCAAGCAGCGCAACATCAAGCAGCGAGACATCGAGCAGCGAGACGTCAAGCTCGATGGACATGTCGATGACGTCGTCCTCCACGATGGAACCCTCGACGTCGTCTTCCATGACGGACATGCCCTCGACCACCTCGTCCTCGACGGAGATGCCAATGACCTCGTCAAGCTCGATGAGTTCCATGCCTGACAATACGCCCTGCACAGATGCGGTCACTGTGACTACGACAGCTTGGCCGAGCGGCTATACGCCGCCTGCGAAGATTAAGAGGGATGTCAAGGAGAAGCGGGAGGAGGGGAAGCAGCTAGATCAGAAGCGGAAAGCTTGGTATTGAGGGAAGAATTTGGATGAACGTTTGGGGTCCGTGGCTGACTAAAACCATTGTTGGCCTGGCATGTGGGCAGGAGGACTTGGACTGGGAAGATGCGTGGAGTGTTTCTGGTGTCGTATTTCTCTTCATCAGATATAGACTCCGTGCTTCGTGGTGGGAGCTGGCTGTGCTTAATCATTTTGCTGTTTCGGATCAATGGGTATTGCGATCGTTTCTGCGGAGACGGCTTGTGGTGCCGTGTAGTCACTTGTACGCGGTAGAGTAGCATTAGCGGCAGCATTCCAATCTAAAAGTCGGTCGAGAACACTGCTGTGGCCCTCTCTCTCCGAGGGCAGCACCATAGGGGTTCCGCTTTGAAGCGAAAGGCCTACGCTATCTCCCTAATACTGGACGTTGTCTCAGTGTAGCTGTTGCTTCGTTGGCCCATGATAATTCTCGACTGTACCATGAAGACTGCTTGTGTTAGCTTCCAGGAGTCCGATTGCTGTCATACGAGGGACAAGAGGGAATGACCCGTGTTTGACTTTGTAGATAAGCCGCACTGCATCGTGTGATGGCAGCACCTAGACCCTATCAGCATCCTCAATATGGATAGTTCTAAAGCCGACACCCTGACGCTACGGGTTGGCACGTCATGTACAGCGTCCACAGCGACTACCACCACTTCTCACAAAGCACCCTCCGCTCATTCATCCCCTCTACTCCCCTCAAAAACTCCACAAACTCGTCCGTCATGCGCGCCGGCCCGCATACATACATAACTGTGCGCTCTGCTTCACTCGGAGACCCAGCCGCAGCGGCTAAGTCTGCTCGTGCAATCCGCCTGTGGTGGATTACACCGGGGAAGCTGGGCAATTCAAACTCCGCTTTGGTGCCGCTATCGTCTGTGAGGTAGAGCTGCAGATGAATGCTCGACTTTGCTGTTGAGGAACTAGCCGCGAGGGCCATCAGGCGGTCGAGGAAGAGGATCTCCTTTGCCTTGAGTTTCGAATTGGCCGCTGGAGGGGGCTTCGTCGTGTACAAGAAGTGGACCTCCCGTGGCATTTCGCCTGTTCGCCGCAGATGCGCTAGGATGGAGATTAAGGGACTTTCGCCCGTTGATATTAGTGCCGCGTTCCCTTTCCGCGGAAACAAAGACAGGTGATCTTAAGCTCTTAATGATATCAAAATCAAGACTTACTTGATCCCCACGCCTCCGGCCACAAAGACCACCTTGTTGATACCTCTAACATCTATACCCGGAGGCGGCCAGACGAAGCTTCCCCCAACTCGAACGACGAGCCGCGCACCGAGGATCTCTGAAGCGGGCCGCCATAGCCATTTCGCCGGAGGGTTTGCCGTCTTCTGCACCGCGAGCTCCAAGTACGGCGCATCCGCAGACGCAGTAGTAGTGCGAGGCGGCGCAGCCTCTGCAGGCGTAGAAGTGATGGTGAAACCACCTGCTTTTGGCAGACCGGGGATGTGCACGTCTAGCCATTGTCCTGGGAGGAACTATACTGCGGATTTTTTCTGTTGGCAAATGCTCCTCTTTTGTCTTACTCATCGACGTGGTTTGCGGGCACGCAACACGTCGAGCTGGAATAACGTCGAGCTGGAATAATCGACTTGGGAGTGACAACTTGACGCGGAGAAAAGAAAAGAAAGTCATCAAACCTTGACGCTACGCTGCCTATCAAAGACATTTAAGCGCAGAAGGCGGATGCTCTTGTTGATAGGCTCGATATGGCTCAGAATGGCTCGATGGAAGCCACTGTCACGAGGCTCGCTCGCGGTGCGCTCTTCGTGGCTCATTTGCGAGCGCGGGGTGGTCATGATGGGTATATTGCGGAGTGTGGCGAAGCCCTTAGTGTGGCGAAGAGCATGAGTAGCGACACGAGATATACGGAGCAACATGGCACAGATAGCTGCTGCGGGAGGTGCTGGTATAGATGGGGATGCGAGATGTAGCTTGGACGAGTCATGTCACGGGACCCGGGAGGCAAAGAGCTTATTTCTGACTAGAAGCGGATTAAGCCACCATCAAAAACGTGGAGGGGCATGGTTATCACGAACTCTGTAGCGAAGGCATATGTGTGTAAGTCTAGCCCTGTTACGATCGCAGAAAGCTCCGCCAGCGCCTTGCTCCTTTCCATACTGACGCAATGCCCATCCTAGCGCTTCCCCAGAATATCCAAACGCCATGCTATGCTGGTATGCTACAGCTCGAGGAGAGGGAGAAAGACCGTCCATAATCGTCGGCCTGATCCCGCCTTCCCTCACTTGTTGAGCTTAGCCTTCTTCTTTGGCCGTTCCACCAGCTCAGGCTCAGGCTCACTCTCCCCTTCCGCGTCCGCATCTGCCATCTCCTCGTCGCTCCCACCGCTACTCTCATGCGCTGAATCGTACTCTTCAGCAGGGTCGCTGTCCGAATCGGCCCGGAAGTCCTCGTCTACGCTCTCATCGTCCTCGTCCGCGGAGCCTCGAGCGGCTTGCACTGCTTCTTCTTCGCTGGAGGCAAGGTCGTCATTGTCCTGTAGGGCTGCGGCTAGTAACGCGCCCGACTGCAGATGATAATATGTTGGTATATATAGTTTTGTATATAGTCAATAGGGGTGGATATAGGCTTACCTCGTCAAGCATCGCGTTCTTGAACTTGAGGTTCTTGGTCTGGAAGAAGTTCTCCAGAGGTGTTTGTTCCTCGCTAATCGTTAAGTGTCAGCGTGTTGCGTGCTTGCTGCTGTCACAGATATCAATGGAATTACCGGTTGATGTTGCTAAATTGGTGCTCGCCTTCGCCGTTCTTCAGCGTGATTGTAATGTCAAATGTGCGACTCGCAGATACTGCGCCACCAACTCGAGACAAGGTGATGAGCTGGATCCTGTCGAACGACACATATGTAGCTGGCTTCGGCACGAACATAAAACTCTTGTCCAGGCAGAAAAGGTGGCCTTCGTTCGCCTTGATGGAGCATTTCACGCCGGACTGTTGGTGGTGGCTGCTGAACTCTTTGGAAGGCGTGATGACTTTCTTGCCAGTCAACCCACGGAAGACAGATGCAATGACTTGGGCAACGGGTGCTTCATATCGTGTCTGGAGCTTGCCCTTGTACTTCTCTTCCAGAAGCTCGTCGGTCATGTTTAGCTCCAGGGTGATCTCTTCATCCCGCTTGAACTGCATAACCAAGAAAGGATACCTGGTCTGGCCTTGCCGTAAAGGAGGATCCAGTCCGATGGTGATGAGCGTATGCAGATCGTCCGGCTTCGGTAGCAGCAGGAACTTCTTTATCGACTCGTATTGAATCTTGTAGTCATACGTCTTGCCACGTAATCGGAAGGAGTTCTCGTACATGTCGATGTCGAATCGTCCTCTTGGCGTCAAATGCAAAATGTCGAGGAACGTGGAGTACGTGTCGCCGGCGACCTCCCCAATCTCAGCTTTCTCCATGAGGGTATCGTAGAAGAGCTGTGCCGCATTGGTTTCCTCGACTTCCTCGCCATCTTCAGCATCCTCACCACCCTCCTTCTTCTCCTTCTTTGTGGCGGCGGTTCCGGGAATGTAGAAACGCATCTCCACCAGTTGGTCTACTGCGCCACCTGCCTTCTTGCCCCGTCCTCGCGCGCCTCCAAGGTGTCCGTTGGTGCCAGTGTCCTCGCCGTTCGCTGGCAGAGAGAACTCGACCGCAACCTCGTTCTTGCCCGCCAGATTCGTGTTGGAGATCTCGCTGTACGGCACTTCGAAGGCTGGACGACTTTGCACGTTGAATGAAAGTTCCGCCTTTCCAAATTCCGCCTTGCCCCAGTTCCAGCCACGTAGTGCATGCTCCTTGCTCTCGACGTTGATGCTGTAGTAATTCTTGAAGGATCGCGCCACACGGTCGAAGTCCTGGTCACATCAGTCTGGAATCCTAACACCGCAGACAACAAATGTCTCACCTCTTGCTGGAAACCATCCAGCTGTATGACGCCAGCCTTGCGCGAGTACACTTTCAACTCGTAGCCTCGTGCTGCTCTACTCCACTGTGCCTGTGTGATGTCGCCACGGTCGAGTGTGAAGGTGTCGCCGCCGCCCGAGGGCTTCCAGCCCATTCCTGACTCTGCGAATCGACATTTTCCGGGCTGCTTGGAGAGGTCAAGGTAGATGCCGTCGAAACTTTCCCTGTGCGACTGTTAGACCAAGGCTAAGGGCTTCGGCATTGAGAAAAGAAGTTGTACACCCCCAGAACTGGAACCGCTACTGGCATCTTGTAGCGTTCGGTGATTCCACCGAGGCGTTGCAACTGCGTGGTACTCCTGGTGTGACGCAAGAAGAGACTCACATGATGGAAACGGAGCGCTGAGGCGCGAACAGTGTCGAAGGAAGGTATGTTCGGCGTCCAGTCTGGAGATATAGAAGGTGCTGTTGAGGAAGAGTCGTTCGGTAAGGTAGGGAAGAGCGACTGGCAATTGTGAATGGTCTTGAGTTCACTGACTGTCGCGACGCGCCGGAGTATCGAATGGAGCTCTGCGCCGGATTAAACTTGAGCCGACGTGGAAGCCTTATGAGGAGAGTCTTGCTGGTCACGTGCTACTATTTTTGCCGTACACCTGGGCAAGCAGAACACTGCTAGACAGACAGTGGTGGACTGTCCAAGTAGGCATGGATCGCAAGTGGTAAAATATCAAGCAAGCACACAAACAGCAAGCAGTTCTCCTACAATTCCTGGGGTCACACTAAGAGTAGCATTTTGATATCTCGTTAGTATTTGCCTAAATGTCACGTTCGGCCCTCAAAGGGACAGTTTCAAATGCTAGTGTCCTAAAGTAAAGCCGAACTCTCATTATTTCCAGTCACACAAGATAGGAGCCGCGGAGCGTTCGAGCGGCGTAGCGGAACGGAGACAAGTTTTGTTGTTATCAACCTCTTTTGAGTCTTCAAGTTGTTAGCTCACAAGTTGTGCAGCGAGGCTTCGAAGAGCAAGCCTTCTCTCATCTATATTTGCGCCGTGACGAGAAGCGAGCCAAAGCCGCATCTATCAAACAGCCAATCAAATGGTCCCAGATAGCGAATGGAATCGCTCCTCAGACTAACGCTGTGGATATCTCAGAAGTAGATGGAAGCCTTGTTGCGCCTAGTGAAAAGCCATCCCATCTTCAAGTCGCCTCCATCCCTTAGCTACAGGCTGCCCCTTCGACTAGGGAACTGCACTCCCTCGACAGCAGCAAAGTCCGTAAACCAACTCACTCTCTCCTGCGCAGACGTGTTGATAAGCCCGCATGGCAGACTATGACCCTCCTCGGTGTCAAAGATCTTCCTCAGGATCTCCTTCTTGCCCCCGCCCGTAGCCACGAACCCGATCTTGATGCCATGGCTCGCAACCGGCAGACTCAGTGTGATGCGCTTCGGTGGTGGCTTCGGGCTGTTCTCAATCGGCAAGACCCACGCCTCCGTCTCACGCAGCAACGGCGACTCCGGGAACAGCGAGCAGGTATGCCCGTCCGGCCCGCACCCGAGCAGCAGCAGGTCGAACATGGGAATCTTAACGCTGTCCCGCGCGGCGAAGCTCTTGACGAGCGTCTGCTCATACTGGTCTGCCATCTCCTGTATATCGTCCATGTACTTCGTGTCTATCGGGTAGACCTCCGGCTTGCCCATCTCCTCAGGGATCTTGTCCAGCAGCTCCTCCTTCACTAACCGGTAGTTGCTATCTTCATGGTCTAGCGGCACGGCGCGCTCGTCGGCGAAGAAGACGTGCCATTTCGGGAAATTGACCTTGTCGTCGTCGCCGGAGGGGTTTGCTAGCAGCGCTTTGGCGAGGGTTTTGGGGAGGGAGCCCCCGGAAATGCCGACGCGGAACTTGTTGTGTCGCTCGAGTGCGGCGTTTTGCGCGTCGATGACGAAGGCGCGCAGCGACTTGGCCAGCTCGTCGGTATCCGGAAAGGTGTAAAGATTTGGCGGTTTGCCCATCGTGAAAGCTGTGGGTTCAGGTGGAAAGCGTGCGTGCGAAGGAGTGCGTGAGTCGCGGGGTTGTTTGGTGGGGTTACTGGGCGATCACAAGCTTGGAGCTTGCGCGAATAAACAGGTAGAAGCTGCTGGCGGTAGAGGCGGCTACGGTGTTCTTGGTTGGGTTTTGGATGGAGCAGGTTGGAGGAAAGTTGCGGTAACCTTACAATTGCGGAGAATAAATGCTGAGAGGAAAAAGCAAGGTTGATTAAGAGCGCTGGGCAAAGTGGATATTCCGAATGGAAAAGGCCCGCATTCAGTCAATGACGGAGCGCGTTGCGGCGCTATCGTGAGGCTTGGTCTCCGAAGCCCGGTCGCTTCACTAAGGCCGGGGCAGAATGGGCGGTTTCAAGGATCTTATGCTGCTCTTTGCGGCGGATCCTCACGGAATCAGCGTCATCCTGTCGGTGATTGCGGCGGCTCAGAAGCATCGTCTGGCGTGAGAACTTTCGTGTGGCATGTGCTCTTTGGGTTTCTGTCAAGCATTCAGGAACGTCTCACGGCGAAACAAGCCCGCAATGTCAACGCGCGTGGCCGTGCCGTCATAACGCCTGAAGCCAAACGGTCCGCCAAGATGATATCATTGGCCGTCCAAGCTGTCCAGAATAAGACAGCAGTGCCTTAGGTGTTTTCATGGTTCTTTCTTAGTCAGCACATGCTGCTCGCCCGTCCACTTCAGTTTCCAGTCGTTCAGCTTTCCACTTCTTACAAGTCTTGAATCTCCTTCTGTTGCTGGATGGTATACTAACACGGACATCACGAGTGAATGTCCTTCTGTTGAGACGCGCAGTCGTCTCATCATTCTTTTTGTCAAATGATAAGCTCGCAGCTGTTATCTTCGGTACGGCTTGAGCCCATCAAAAGCATTTCATCTCTCAGCAGCCTCCTCTACGGAAGCATGTGACAAACGAGGAAGCATCATTCGTCAGCAGAGTTTTATGTCACATGCTGCACGCAGTAGCAGTGGGATCTTACTGCTCATCATTCAACAGCTTGACTGTTATTATGCATCGCCTGAAGCTAGGGTTCTTTTACGATAGTCTTCGAACTTCAATGAAGAGTCCAACGGACTCGAGTCAGGTTTCGATGCCCTAGAGCAACCACATAGTTGTTGTCGGCATTGAACAAGCGAAATGTATGCGAAGGAAGGTCCGAAGGAAAGGATCCTAGCTGACGAGAACCAAAACTCGGCAAAAGCGCTGTTCGCGTATTGTTGCAGACTAGGAGCTGTTCCACATCACTTGATGAGCAGCACTACATTGACCCTCTCAGAAATCGGGATTATACGAAAGCCGAGTAGAACCCCGGACCGGCCGATGTTCAAAGAGCTAGCTACCGAAGTGGACAATAATCTGGGAAGGATACGGAGAGATCAGTGCGTTTGGAGCTGCATAGAACGCTGTCGAGAGCATCTCTCAATGTCAAGGACTAGTCAAGGACAGGTGCTGTAACTCGCACCCTAAATTGAATTTACACGTTACATCTGCTGGATGTCTTGCCCTAGCTACTATTCTCTTGGCTTTCGATCTTCCATCTCAGGACAAGCATGGCGCGACCAGCATCTTCAGTCATCGCATCGTACAAACATCATCTCGAACCCGTGAGATATCATGAGGATACGACATTTTGCCATGCCTGGCTCCCGAGGCTTTTACCTCTCATGCAAGGCGCACGGCTATTCCGCCAAGGCAAGTCACGGGGTCGCCAGCATATCTTTTTGTCGTAAAGGGCGGTAGCAATAGCAATCGTGACTTCCCGCTACGAAAGCGAGCCATTTGACGCAAGGGCCGAGGATCTTTGGATAGCTGAGCGTCCAGAACATTGCTCAATATTAGAGCGGCTCCGGAACCAGTGCGATGCTCCATTTCCATGTCGATGGTTTGTCCCGATTCCTCCATACGCGCTGCGCGACAGAGCATGGATAGATATCTTAGGTCAAGAATGTTACGTGTGTCTGGCTTGAAAACATGCCACAGGCAAGACCCAAAGGATTCCATCTACTGAAGCCACAGCGGCATTTCCACCGTTCCAGCCGGGCCTAAAAGACTGCCGAAGCTCTCTCTCAAATAGCACAACCCTTCCTTCGGCGATGTGGGGACGGGCCCGGGTCTGTTGCGAGCCGCGATGAGAAGCGGCAAGCAAGCAGACAAGGCTCAATCTGCGGACTCTCATTCCAGCAAGGTAACTGCAGCGTAGTTGTAGCACAATCTGTTGCTTGGACAACCGAGAGCATAGCCAGATCGAAAGACCGGTCGAGACCACGCCTCTGCAGGCTCACCCCAAGTAATCTGAACATGCGCACTGGAATGGAGTGCCACTCACGGGACATTCGGCCGTATGCTGGCTGTGTGAACATGGTTCCTGCAATCGGTCGTTACTTTCACGCTTCTCGTACGTCTTCGCGGTGATTGAATTCCATAGTGATCGGGTGACAATCCGCCGAGGGCTATTGGAAGTCTAGAACTCTTGCTAGCGGACCGACCCGGGCTGGTACTGTATCATTAGTAACGTGACCTAGAGCAATTTCGTGTAACTTTCATATGCAGTCATCGGAATCTTACGTTTCGTACTGTCGAGCAGATTCGAGCAAGGAGAAAGACGGCGCAAGCAGATTGTAGCTCAGCACCACCCTTCCTGCTCGCCCGCTGCGGCCGCTGCGCCCGCAGGCAGCCGTTGCGGCATCAGCAGACCGTACTTTGACCGGCTGCGGTTAGCTGCGGTTCGTGGCGATAGCCTGGAGGTGCGTCGTAACAACGAGCGCTCTGCCGTGATAGGTGGGGAGCATCGCGCCGTTGGAAGCTTTTCGAGACGCTGGCTGAGTCACGGGCCGGAGCGCTGGGAGTGGAACCAGAGTTGGAGAGTTTTAAAGTCCGAGGCCGACCCGATAATCTCGGCGTGGCAGCCTGCGGCGTCGAGTTGTCCCGGTGAGTCAAACCGCGCAGTGTGGAAAGCACAGCAACACTGAAGGCTGCGTTGGCTTCTGACGCGTCGTCGCGATGCCGCGGCAGGACAGTCATCCAAGGGGCAGCGTTTCAAGCGTTGCGGTAGCCGCACTGTGACTGGCCGGCCAAGTGGTGAACGGGAACCGTGGCTGTGTCACGTGTTCCGCTCGATCTCGGCGATTTCGATGCCCTAGGAGAAACGCCAATCGGAGGTTAGGCATCGAACATGAACTGAGAAACAGCCTGCGGCCAGATTTTGCTGAAGCCCATGTAGAGAGCGGCAACTCATTCTTGTATCTTCCAGGGTTCCCTTGTGCGGGGTTACGATCAAGCCGACATCTTACCCAGAGACGGGATTTCCAATTGCCCTCCAGGGTTGTCAGATGTGTTGCTGCGCCTTTTCACTCGTACCGCTACACGTAACGCCAGTTTCGCAGCCCCGCTTATTCCCATCCACCGGGATGCTGCGAGGTAGAATGCCATTGCGGGCTGCGAGGCAGATGACTAGCAATCGCTGCTTGCAGAACCAGCGCCAAAACGTTGCCGTTGCCCAGTGCCCAGCACCCGCTGGTTCCGTGATCCCATAGATCGCTGCATCGCTCGCTCAGACGCTTCTTGCCTGTCATATAATTGCATCCTGATCCCCTCGATCCCCTCGATCCCCTAACGACATTAGCATCCGACAACTCACTACTACCACCTTCCCGCACCATCGACACGGTCCCTCGGCATTCATGCACTACTCCAGCAACATAAAGTGCGAGGCTGCCGCTCAACAGCAACCTGTCTGTTACTTCTCAATCACACCGGTCGTATACAGCAAAGCCTCTGAACACTTCTCTGTCGAGACGCCAGCCTGTTCGCCAACTACCGCTGCCTTCGATCCTGAGACACCGTCCGAGCCAAGCAACCCATTACTAGCCTTACGACTTCCACCTCCAACCCTCCTCACCGGCAGCAACATGGACGCCTCGAAGCTCATGTCTTTGCAAACAACCGCTGCTTTTTCACCAAATCGGCCAAAGCCCCGCCCAATCCAAGACGTGCTTGTCCTTGGAGACAGCGACTCTTCTGAGTCCTCCACCACGAACTACTCGTCCGACTCCTCGTCTTCGACACCAGCTAACCCCATCACACGCTGCTCGCGCTGCCACCGGAGCAGCAGCTTGGGTTCCTCATCTTCGACAAACAGCGGCATGATCAGCTTCGGTCCCAACTCGTACTACTGCCAACGCTGCGCGACTATTGTCGGGTATCTACGTTGAGACGCCGCTTCTAACGACTCGCGCGGCTCGTAAGGCCATACGGGCGTCAGCATACCAACACATCGACTAAACGGCTGTCGAGCACTGCATCGATATCAGCAGTGGAAACACTTGTCCTGTTACACGCTCTGGCGTCAGCGGCATCTAGGAGTGCAGGTTCGGTGGATTATCCAGCAAAAGCACTGCTTCAGTGTGAACATCATGGGGAGAGCAACGCGGGTGAAGGAATTCGCTTCGCTAACGGCAGTTGCACTCGGATTACACAAATTGGGGAAAGGCAATGGTTTGGGGTCCACCTGCTGGCAAGGTGGTATGGAAGGATGAGAAGGCTGTGCCTGGCTCAGAATCGAAAAGTTTGAGACGGGACGGTCTTCTGCACGATTATGATACCCCAATAGCGTCTTGATGGTTTCGATGGGGGACTTCCCTGTTCTTACGCGCGGTTCATTTCAGACCCTTATATGATCACTTGTCCTCTCATTGCAGAGGGGAAAGCTAGATTACAGCAATGCCATATCGTTCACGGCCGTCCCTCAGTCTCCTAACTGCAATTCCCCATGATTTGTCCTCCCAGAGTTTCAACTCCCATGCCGTCCCTCGCGCTTCTAACTTACGGCTCACAGCAACGTATCATCCCCTTGCCCCTCCAACCCCTCCATCCATCCCTTCCCAACATGACCAATCAACTCCACCATTAAGCAGATAAGAATCCTTAGCGTCGATCTGGGGCCTGCTGGCCCCGCTAACGCTCCCTAGCGCAGTCCTTGATCGACCAATCGTGCGGCAATAAGGCCGCTAGCAAAATGCCAAGCATCTCGGATACGGAGCGACGTCCTGAAGGAGTCTCAATGTACGCCCTGTAATTCGCGGCTTTGGCGCCATCGGAACACAATTTGCACTGCTGACAAGAAAGAAAGAGGCGCTGAGAGTCGACGGTGCCAATGAGATCCTCACCGTATCAATTGCCACCTTAGGAGGAAAGACAAGGCATCACAGTCCTCCAAGGCTAAGTCACCCACCGCCCAGCATTTCGCAATCGTATCCAGCCGTTGTTCCAAGTTAAACCCGCAGCGCTACATCCCTGCACACAGCCACCACCATCGACGCTCCCGCAACTGTATCAACAATCAAACGAACCGTGCCCAAGGTCGATGTAACACGGCCGTCCGCGTTCGCGGTGAAGCGGCCCCATAGTCATTGGGCTTTACCCATGTACATGCGAAAGTGCATCTTCGATGCGAAGAGGACCTTGTATCTCTTCGATGCCGGGCCTGAATAGATCGCCGGAGCCAGTGTGTCAAGCGTGCAAAAGCCGCTCTGCTGGATCGAGCCATCACTTCCCCTCTTTCCCCTGCGTGGCTTCGATTTCAACCGCAATCGGCCCTGTCTTGCGCTTTTGCCTTTGTCAGGTTTTTAGGAGCACACTAACGTCTCGGCGCACGCTCGGCGCGCTGCAAACCGATGACCAACCGGAAGCCCTAAACTGGCGCGAGACCAGAGGAAGTGGGAGCCCAAACGACCGAGGGAAGGGGAGGGGTCGTGCTGCTGCACCAGATCGGAAATTGTGGGCTCGATAAAGTTGTCCTGCCGCCCGAGCAGCGGGAGCACGATCTTATCGGCGATCGAGTGTGGGGCGGGGATTGGGACGAAGGGGCTAAGGACAGCGCTGAAGTAGTTTATCATTTCGGTGTGGGCGAGGGATTGTCGGTGACAGAAGATCGTCTCAGATGCAGCTACTGTGAAGTTCTCGGAGCACGCTCGCTGAACAGTGCGTGTCCCTGGCAGAGGATAAGAGTTGAAACACCTTGGGGAAGGAGCTCCGGTTTGATCGGTGCAAGTCGTGAGCAGCAGGAAAAGGTCATCCAGGGCGCCAAACGCCCCATGTCACTACGCGCTCTCTCTCTCGGTCAGGAATGTTTGGGTCGCCAAGAGTGTCAGGTCCCCAGTTTCGAGGCATCGAATGCCAATGGGTACAAAAGTGTGGTGGATTATCACGACTCCGAAGGACCACAGATCTGATATTTCGTTGCCGCCTTGTACGCGCCTCCATGAACATCATCGCACCTCCATAACGTTTGTAGCTGTCAGATGTCTATCCACACCGAGAAACCCCTACCGCGTCCGTAATAAAGCCCAGTGTGCAGGTAGATAGTACACTGCCGGGCGTCCAGTTTGACATTGTTCACAAACATGTTCACTATGCTGAGTCATGCGAAAATGGAAAGCCATGACAAAACAGCTCTGCTTCCATCTACTTGCCCGCTCTGACCCATTACATCCTCAATCGTCTCCATTTTCGACCGTCGGAGCGGGAGGGTTAGCCGTGTGTGACTGCGCAAGCTCACTTGGTTTGTCGCGGAATGGCAAATCAGGCATCGATACGTCCTGCTGGCTCATATCTTGCACAGAATCGAAAGGAGACAGTCCAGCGTGCGTGGAATTGTGGTTCGCCTCCGTTGGTGTATGAGCTGCAGCCGTAGGACTCTGGAACAACGCGGTTGGTGTTTGCTGCGCTTCACCTTCTGACGACGAAGGGGGACTCGTTGGATGATACGAGTCGCTCTGTGCCGGACCTGTGGGTTGCAGCGGAGAGGGAGAGGAAATAGCGTCTGAGCTAGTTGGTAACGGAGAACTTCCCACGGTTCCGGCAGTGGTGCTTGGGGTCCATTCCATGGCGTTTGGACAGAAGCCTTGATGCAGCTCTTGGATCGAGCCCCGAAGGCACCTGAGCTGAATCTGAGTTTCCTGGGCTTGGGCAAGGAGTCCCTGTAGCGCTGAGTAGGTCCAATGTGACAACCACTCAGGCGGGGCAAGAGGGTTGGCCGAGGAAGGTACGGAGCTCTGGCGGCGGTCGTCGCTGGGGTCGTCGCTATCGTTGCTGTTGCGCTGGCTACGGTCCACTGAGCGATGGCGAGGAGCGCGGCCACGATGTTTGAACCGGTTGTTCCAGCCACCACCGCGTCTGGGGCGACTCACCACGTGCTGGATTGTTATTTGTACCTGCGCGGGCTGGTGTCGTGGTCGCCGGGCTGCGTGCTTCGTTCTGCCACGTTTTCCCATGTCGCTGTCTTCCTGTTTGAAAGATCTTAATACCGTGCTGGGCCCTACTGTAGTTGAGCGAATCTCTGGATTAAATGGCCGGAAGTCTTGTCCCATGCCGGATTCTCCTGGGTGGCTCTGGCAAGCTCGCGCAAGGCTCACGAAAATCTGGAACTCTGCTGGAAACCGCACTGAGCCCGGGCTTCCGCTACCAGTCTTTGTCCACGTTTCAGCGAACATCCTCCGTCCTGTCGTTAGCCCATCCCCATTTTTCTAGGAGGTGCTGGACCCTGTACTCCGTCGCCCATCCAGTGTCTTTTTCAATATCTCGTAGCAGTTTCAGGACAAGCCTCCTTTCATTCTCTTCTGAAAGCAATTGCCCCGCCGTATAAAGCGGCTGCACGGAGTGGATGCGTACAGAAGCTTCCGGTCTTGACAAGGCGATGCCAACGATCGCTCTGCTATGCTTCTGCGACTCCAGCACGCTGTCACTGTACGATTTCGCGCGGTCGTACACCGAAAGCCCGTCTTTCTGCGTCGATTCGTGCGGTTTGTTGATCAGTAGCTGGACCTGTGCCATGTGGTAGGACTGCATCGTTGACGCGCACATTGGAATGCAATACCAGGCTTCCGGGACGGTAGTCTCAGCTTCGCCTATTCGAGACAGTCTGACTTCGGTGCAGGGCTTGAACGTTATGGGAAGGCCGTCGTACCATACTCTGAATTGGTGATGGAGGTGCTGCCAATACTCTAAGAGCAACTTCTGGCTGACTCCGTGACCTGGCCGGTCAAACACGAAAGGCGAATCTTCGCCAGCTGCGAGGAAATTTACAAGCTTCGACATGAGCCAGATCAGGGCATTGGAGATCATGTCCTCCCTCATCATTTCAGCGCCTTCTGGATACCCGGATCCAGTTGTGTTGCTTGCCTGGATGAAGCCCTCGTTGTCTAACAGTAAACCAGCGTCTCTCCACATCGGAAGGTCCTCTGTGTCAAGACGAGTATGAGTTCTGTTAATAAAAGCAGCAAGCATGTCCTGTCTAGCGAGATTCCAAAATGTCGCTTTCCTCGCCTTCGACAGCCCGGTTACGTGAGGTTGAAGGCTGTCCGGCGACGGCAGCTGTAGCGGCATCATGCCATCCTTTGCGATGTCAAGCAGAGACTTGGCGCCGTTCAAGTGTCTCGACCATTCCGGCCCAGACGCATCAAGGAATTCGTAGACGGATAAGATGGCTGTTGCCGCAAGCACTTCATCAGAATCCGTCCGGGAAAGTGGCAGGCTAGACAGTCGGCGTCTTTTATTGCGATGATCATCAGCTGATCCAGGACTGCGGGCCAAGGGTTGGTCCTGAAGAGCTTCGCGCAACAGTGAAAGCGCAACGTCATAATAGCCCGTCGCTTTATGGAACCAGTCGACGCTGGGTGCGTCAGGAAAGACCTCCGTATGCGCCAGATACGATGCGTTACCACCGAAGGTAGGCTTTTGGCCACGGATTCTGCCCAGCGCTTTGGCGGCGCAAGCCACGGCAGCGTACTTTAATAGCGGATTTGTTAAGGAGTTTGCAGGGACGTAGGAAGAGAAGTAGAGTCCTAGATCGAATAGATCCATCCACAGGCCTGGCGCTTCTGAGAAGTAGCGCAGCAGGTAGGCCAACTCATGCTGGGTCTCCGGTCCGTTTCCCACGTGATTCGCGCCATGCGAGACCTGATCCAGAGTAGACGAAGCTGACCTCGCTTCAAAATCACGTACCTGAGCCGGGAATGGAGGAGAATGCAGGTCCGGATCAACAGGTAGTGATGCCGGCGACGCCACCATGGGGTTTAGAATGAAGTTGAGGTTGTGTGAGTTCGCGGATCCAGGTTGGGAAGTTGGCGGATCTACCATCGAAGAGGCGGCAGCAGACAGAGCTTGCAGTCCATGGATCGAAGGACTGCCATTGTGATGAGTTGACCCTTGCCATGGAGAAGCGATATAGGGTTCGAAGGACGAGTGTGAATGGGTAGCAGGTGTGTCCACAAGGGGCTCCGGCTCTGGCGACGACGGTTCATTGTAGGGATCCGTCAGGTTCACGAAGGTCACTGCGCGCGGTCAGTATGCTTGTTACTTCCACCTGTACAGAGGGAATAAGCGGTACCTTGCTTCGGCACATCGACCCAAACGCTCCTCTCGTCAAAGGTGTTCTTATACGCATAGAATGCCTTCAGCCCAGCACCCTCACCATCACCGTTCCCCTGATTCATTGACGCATTATGCTGGTGTCTGAAGACTATACCAGAGCCGGCCACGCACTCTCTACTCGCCTTGGTGCATTGCCCGCATACCGGCTTCTGTTCATCGCATTTGAGCTTCCGCTGGCGGCATGTCAAGCAACCTGTTCTGGATCTCATCGCTTGGACTAGCTGCACTGCGGTTGCCTCGACGGTTCTGACCTTAGCCGCATAATGTAAACACTTTCGTTGCTGCTATAACACTCATGACTCGCGGCAACAATTGGCGTCGGAGGAGCGCTGTTATCGAGGTGCGGGTTTTCTTGGCTCATCACAGGCTACGGGAGACCTTATCGTTATCGGAAACCTCGGCATGTCATGGTTACGAACTGAGCTGTCAGCCCTCAAACAAATTGACTTGGAAGGAATCATCTCTCAAGAATCCTATTCACATCGCCCATAAGAGCATTAAGAAACACAGAAACTACCTCTCAGCAACCATTCCTCATATACCGTCTAACATCGAGTCCTAAGATGTCTTCCGAATCCTATACTACTACCGAAAGCACACATACGGTCTCCTCTCCAGACCCCAGCACCCTCTACACCAAGACCTGGAAACCCATTACCACCAGCCCGCCAACCGCCCTCCTCGTCTTCATCCACGGCTACTCAGACCACTGCAACGCCTACGGCATCCTCTTCCCCCACCTGGCCAGTCGCGGCATCGAAGTGCGAGCGATCGACCAACGCGGCTGGGGCCGTTCAGTCCGGAAGCCTACCGACAAGGGTGACTCCGGCGGGACGGCCAGAGTCCTGGGAGACATTACTTCCTTCTTGCGGGAGGTCATCGCGGACAACAACCGGGAACACAAGGATGTGCCAGTATTTCTGATGGGCCACTCAATGGGCGGCGCAGAGGTCCTGCACTACGCCGCCTCGGGCCCGGAAGACGTGAAAAGGCATATCAGGGGTTATCTGGCTGAGGCTCCGCTTGTGGCGCTGCATCCGGCAACCAGACCGTGGGGGACTACGGTTGTGCTGGGGCGGGTGGCAGCGAAGATTGCGCCGAAGACGCAGAAGGTGAATAAGCTTGATGAGAAGCTGTTGTCGAGGGATCCAGAGGTGCAACGCGCCTTTGTCGAGGATGAGCTGTGTCATGATACGGGGACGCTGGAGCAGTTGGCGGGGATGTTGGATCGGGGGCTGGCGTTGGAGAGGGGGGATGTGAGGATACCGAGTGATGTTAGGAGTGTGTGGATCAGTCACGGGACTGATGATGGGGTTTGTGAGTTCAAGGCTGCCAAAGATATGTTTGAGAGGATGGAGGTGGAGGACAAGGAGTTCAAGGCGTATCAAGGGTGGTACCACAAGTGTAAGTTATGCAGCGCAACTAAAGCCGGCGGGTTTTCAACGCTAACGAGCTACAGTGCATGCTGAACCAGGAGAGGACAAAACTATCTTCGCTGACGATGTTGCGGACTGGATTCTGGCACGCTACGACCAGCCATCTTCCATGCAGGCTAAATCAAAGCTCTGACGAACGCATAAGAACAAGCTCGTTGCCCTGTCGGCTGCCTTCCAACTCCTTACGTTTCTATTGCACGGTTGAATGATACCGTTACCAGGTGCATGAAGCAGCTTACTTTCTGCAGCTTCTCGATCTCAGAGCTGCGTTCGCGTTCTCCAGATCATCAATTCGCTTAGCCCTTTCCGCCTTCTTCGTCTCCAGGTCCGCCTTTTCTTTTTCAGCTGCGCCTTCTCCACTTCCAGTCGCTCCGCCGCCGCCGTGCGAGCGGTTTCCGCCTCGGTCTGGGCCTGCGTTGAGATCTCATTGTCAGCAGTGGTTCAAATTTCAATAGAGCCGGTCAAGCAAGGTCAAATCAACTAATCGCAAGGGTCTCGGAGCTCTATTGTTCTTGACACTTAAGCGGAGGGCGACAATCACGAAGTTTAGGACGTAATATATGACGGGAAATCCTCATCTGGGCTTGAACAGTGCCAATATACCTCAAGACCTTGTCGGAAGGTCGGCCCAAGGTAGTCATGAAGCTGGTATCTGCTAGGAATCTCCAGACTGCGGCGCGGACGTGATCGGAGAGGGTAGGCGCGCCGGTATTGGGCGGCGTGGTAGCGGCGGCTTGTCTATTGGTAGACGTATCGAGCTGCTGGATGCTTTAGGCTGTTGATAGAGAGGTTTCAACGCGGCAAAGAGGCGATAGGACGGCTTGTGAGGGTTTGAAGCTGGGTGCGAAGGCGATGGTTGCTCTTGCCAATTCAATATCAGATCATTTATAGTAGGTTATATTTTATAGCCGAGCGAGCCTTCACCTCATTTCCGGGCTTTCACTTCACTATCATGTGTGTTCCTTCCATCCCTAATCTTGCAACAACATCATAACATCGCCACGTCGAAAATCACAACACCATGTCCAACATGAATTCGCCTTCGTCGATCTTGCTAGGACATCGTATCAAGGAGCTCGTAGTGCAATTCGCATCCGTAGACAAACTCGCCGAATCCTTCTACCGTTTCCTTAAGAAGTCCTTCTCCTCCTACGAAGACCTCCACAGCGCCTCCGAAGCGTACAGCAACACCACCATCTTCCTCAACGCCGCGATCAGAGGCGCAGAAGATCTGCGAAGCGAGCTGGAAAGCATTGTCCGCGACATAGACGACGTCCATTTTGGGGCGGTCTCTGAGCGCAATGAGGTGGGTCACGTGCGTGCTTTGGCACGTTGTAGTTGTCTGACCGCAATAGCACCGTCCACGCAGCTCGGAAAGCTACTACGAAAGGAATGCTACAGATCGCACACCGCAAACTGCGTACGACAGAAGCACTCTCACGCCCATCATCCAGACCCTGCGATCCCTCACGCGCTTCTGCTACGAAGTCTCCGCCACCGTGAAGCGTTTCGAGGGGTCCGTCAGATGTCTACTAGAGTCTCCCAATGAAGCTACACTGGAAACCGGGGCCAGTGCCATTTGTGAACGACTTGCCGGCGAGGTAGAGAAGAACAGGATGCGTCTCGAGAAGATGCTCATGCTACTACGGAGTTATGCCATTGAAGCGGAGATCCTGACACCGCCTTATCCAGCGGGCTGGACCGTGGTCACTGATGGGAACGAGCTTGAGGCTCTTAAGTCGGTAAGTCCGGCCTCTCCGTCACCATCGCGCCGCGTACAATCACGCAAGTGGACAGAATACACGACTGACTGCGTCGCAGGAGAACGCGGAGCTCAGAGCTCGACTTGCAGAGGCAGGAAGCTGGCAGTCTGATGGCCCGGGCTCGGAGGATGGTCAAGAAGAACTGTTTCGGACAGGCTCACCGCAGAGGAATGGGGATTCCGGTGACAGGTCCGCTTTCAGGGCTTGGCTGCGTTCTACGAACTAAGTCTGTAGGCGCAATTTGGTCATGGGGTTCTGGAGGGGAATCCAGTTGGCTGGGCGTTGAGAGCATGGGGTTGTGGTGTTGTAGTGCAACCTCTGATTCTTTCCACGGACCTGGTTGTCTCCGTCGGCTTCGATAGGCCGCTGGTGCTTGTCGTCTTCCAAATCATGGGTTTATACAGAAATCGCTGCCATCCACACCGGTTAAACGATCACAACAATGCAGCTGAAGAACATTGTGTCGCTTGTATAATTCCGTATCAACGTCAAGCAAGTCTACAGCAAGTGCCAAAAGCCATGCGGAAAGTTCATTGCCGCGTCCATGCTCTAGCTAATTCAACACCGGATTCACGATTGAGCTGGCCTCGTGATCATGTCGATTATCGAGCAGCGAGAACGGTTGCATGAGATAGAAGGCATAAGATGCGCAGCAGTGCAGCCCTTTAGTGGATTGATCACTCAAAGTGTCTTTAATCTAGGAACTGCGCTTATGTGCTACCCACCTTTAGTGCGGCAACGAACTTTTCAGATGGCCTTGTGCCCTCAGAGCTCAGAGCGGCATGCGGACGTACCATGTAACAGCCACATGAGTATGTGAGGATGACATCCATCAGTTTCACGGTAAGCAGACATAGACAGCTAGATATCCGGGGATTAGGAGTGATCGAGGCATGATAGCGCTAACTTGCTGTAGTGTTTTGAGTCCAGCTCCGTGCAAGCTCGAAGCTAAGCCGGTCAAGTAGGAGGCGTCCCAAGAGCATTTTGATGCAATCGACCCGGATGAGTCTCCACCTCACGCACCCACATCCTTCACGGTCTGTCTGGTGTGCCCTCATTCATCGCTCTAGAGTCTATCCTCTTCCTTGTGCTTAGTTAACGGACCTGGCCCAATCGACCTGCTCCGGGCTGGCCGTCGCTATTAGCTTGAGACGCCAGTGCTATAGCATCCGTTTGCACGCGTGCATTGCTGTGAGCATATAGAGCTCGATAGACTGCCAGTTCGATGTTGGTGCCGATACACCATTCGGCGGACCACAGCGATGTCGATCGCCCGCTCGATTCCTCTCCATCCTCGGCGATCTCCCGGACCAAAGACACTAGCCGCATGTCTCACATATGCTTTCGTCCGGGTTCTGCTGCACTGAGCTTTGTACTGCTTTTTCGGCGGCATCCTTGTCGGTTTGATCGAGGTTATGTGGTTTGATATGCTCTGGCCTCTCCGGTTGTGCCTTCGTTGAACCTTTGCCGTGCTTGTCCGAATGTCCCAGGTCCTTTGAGGGGTCAAGGTGGTCGCGCAGGCGTTGCTTCAGTATTTTGGTCTCTAAGGTTGTGAAATGAAAAGACAAAGTCAGCCTCATTGTCGCCAATTAAGAACTACGACGACAATTGAGGACGGTGTACATGTCGTACCTGGGAACCCCCCCTCCGCTTTCCTGTCCCAGAGTAACACGTCCTTGATTTGTGCGGAGGGATTATCGAGTCCCTTCTCAGGCTCCGTGGCGGCAGTTGCAGGGACATACGTCTGGCGATCTTCAGCTAAAGCCCGCCGAGATAGCGTTTTAGTGCTGCTTACGAGGTGTACCTGGAAGATACCTCCCGTAGCCGGTTTGAGGGCGATTTCTCCGATGGTTGTTCCGAAAGTTGATAGCAGTTCCTGGGCAAACTACGAGGTACCCCTGGGGTCAGTACACATTATTCATACAGACGTTTAGATCCAGGAACAGCGAGGCTAGTGAGTCGAAGGAGTAAACGGAGAAGGTAATTACTCACGTACGCGGCCCGCAGCATCCACCGACACTGCGTGCAATAGGTTATGACAACCCGCGGCAAAGATATCTGCGCGCTCTGAGACGCGCCGGATGATTCGTTGGAAGTCATTGTAATTTTCACGGTCGAATTTGAGGAGCTCGCGAGCCCGAGGAAGCGTAAAAGTTGGTGCTGTTAATCGTCAGGGACCTTTAACAACACCAAAGGCTCGCCCAGTGAATTACGTCATACATCACCATCTTCAACCTCAAGTTCCCACAGAGCACAGCAGCATCCACTACGCCACATCGCTTCATACAGTGGACTGCTCGATAGATTCCATCAACAAGTAGTACTTTCGAGGTGAAATCAAGTCTCGACGCACAAATGCTGCAGCGGCCGTGCCGATTGCTACCTAGGCGTGTCGTCCCAGCAAATAGTCGGGACCTCCTTAATGTGTGGTGATACCTTAGTGGCTTTATCTCACGATTCGAGTTCTGTTTCGGCCAACCCGACCCCCTTATTCTATTTTCGTCAAATGTTTTCGCGAGGGTCGATTGCGGTTAGCTTCCCCTTCGCCGCGGCGTCAAGCGTTTATCACAGGAAAGCCATTCATGAAGAATCGCTGAGAATGCAGCGAGGCTTCCGGTTTCAGGGCTACACAGCCAGTTCTAATGTCGCAATTTTGTTATTGGGAGATGGGAGATCGAAGGCTTAAGGGAATGGGATGCGCGGCCCTGAAATGAAAACCCGGTGATGGCCATTCACTTACCTGAGAGTCATCTGCCATGAAATTGGGCAGGACATTTCATTTCCTAGTCAACAGCCTTAAAGCTTTTTTCAGCGCATCTTCTTCGTTCCTAAACAACCTACACCATGAACACAGAACTACCAGTGGTCAATAGTCCTCAGAGAACGACATCAACAACGGCATATAGGAGATTGATATCGTCTTCATGGTTCCAGCTCACGTCCGTCGCCCCATAAGGCAGCTTCGAGCAAACACCACCATTCCACCGGCTGTACGTCGCAATGTCGAACGAGTGTTTCAGTTTCTTCGTAAGCTAGTAGTCGCGCGAGATTGGGTAAGCCGAAAGCTTCTTACATGTAAACAGTCCTCTAGAAAGCCAACAAACCTTGTTGCTATTGGTTTCAGCTTCCATAAACACCATCCGTAGTGGTTTGGACTACTGCTGACCGTGGAAACGCATGCAGTGCAAGAAGGCGGCAACTCGTGCAAACGAGGCGCTGGAAGAGGCCCGGTAAGCGGCGGAAGATGCAGTCCCGGAGAGTCAGCTGAAGATCACGCGGTTGAAGGCGCAGGTTATAGATCTCACGGATCATAACACGGATAAAGATATACGCATAGCAGAGTTGGAAGATGTGAGTTTCTTCACTGCCATAACTACGCTACACATCTAACTGCAGGCGGGAGCTGATGCATTTGCAAGAGAAGCACCATCGCGTGGAGGACAGATATTTGACGTTGAAGAGGCATATGGCGGATGAGGAGAGGAAACAGAAGATGGGGTTTGATACTAGGAGCTCTGGGCTTGGCTTTGCACAACAGCAATTCCAACTTCACAGTTGATACAGGATAACTCTTCCTCAACACACTTCCCCTGCACGGCGTGGAGGTCATGAGCGTCAACACCGACCGCCTTCACATCACTCCGGCATAGTTTCACCTTTCTAGGGCTGTCGCTTGGATTATAAATCTCGTGTTACTTTGAAGCTCTTCACACCACAGAAACATGTATTGCACCGCACCGCTCACATCTCACACATCCGCCCAGTTGCTTGAAACGTAGATTTGTTGACGGTGATAAAGAAAGTGACCACACGTGGCATGCAGCACCTTTCCTTCTGGTGACGATTCACGAGAGAGCTCGAGCATTCTGGCACAGGATACCTACTTCAATTGACGATGAACCAGTTCCGTGACTGTGGCCGGACCAATAGGGTCCTGGTACACATACGTTGAACGGGACTCGTGAAATTCTGTGGGATGATGCGATACGCATTCACCACGTTCGTGCGCATAAACGTTCTTCTCCAACCCGTCGCCTTTCTTCTCCCAACAAACTCCACAGGCGGTCCAGGACAGGCGCCAGATTTCGCTTCCGAAACACCTTGGAATGTCCAGCAATTACTTACCGCGAGTCCTGCGAGGAGTTCCCGTAAACATCTAAAACAGAAAGGCCAGACCTTCCAGTGAGGTACAGCGCGTCTCCAACATTGTCGGCGGCGGCCCGAAAAGGTGGAACACGGATAGAAGGAGCCCTTCGGCATACCAGGAACGCTTGCACAGCCCTTGGAGAGGCTCGATAGGCCCGATATCTGTTGTCCACTCGCAATATGGATCCTATCGAAGACCTGGTTGACCGTTTGCTGCGGCACGCGGAGACAGTGCGCGCCTTCTCCTCCAACAAGGCAGCGCTCGAAACGGCAGAAAAGGAACTCACGGAACAGAAAGAAGCTCTGAACAAGGACAAAGAAGCGCTTGCACAAGACCGAACATCATTCGCCGCCGAGCAGGAAGCATGGAAGGAAGACAAGGACTCCTTGGCCAAGGGTATGGTGAAGAAGGAACGGGAAACTCTCCGCAAGGACGAAGCACAACTCCACCATGATCAGCAACTCTTAGAGGCGCAACGGCAACAGATTGATCGGGACAAGAGGTCTCTCAAAGAGAGAGCTCTGGCTGAAGAGAAAGCGGCTTTCGCTGCTGAGAAGGACAGCTTCTTTCGCACCCGGAGCGCGGAAGCGGAAGAGATCGGCAAGAAGAAGCTGGCTAAGCAGAAAGAGGCACTCAAGCAAGAAACAGAGGCCTTCTATGAGGAGAAGCAGCGCTTCATTGACCGAAAGGCAGAGCAAGCGGCAGAGGCACACGCCAAGGAGAGGAGGGCGATAGAGAAGCGGGAGAAGGCTCTGGAGGAAGAGAGGGAGAAGTTTAGAAAGGGGCAAGCCAAGGAGGCGAAACAGATTCACTACAACGAATGGCAAGAGGTCAAATCCCAGAGGGTTGCCCTGGAGAAAGCCACGGCCGAGGTGGATAGGATAGCGAAGCAATACGGCGAGGTTTCCAACCTAGCTGAGAAAGAAACCAAAGTAGCGGCAGATCTCAGAGAAGCCAGGGATATCAAGGCGGAGTACACCAAGCGGAACACGCAGCAAGCCATCAAACTCGCCAGCGTAGTGACAAAGCTACACGGCGGGAAGTACAAAAAGGAATCCTTGGAAGAGGCGGTAGACATGCTCGCAGCTGAGGTAGATGCTCTGCTTGCCGACAAGTCCAAGTATGGAGCCGAGGTAAATGCCTTCCTCGCGGACAAATCCAAGCATGAGGCTACGGTAGATGCCTTCCTCATTGACAGGTCCAAGTACGAGGCTGAGGTAGCTGCCCTCCTCGCCGACAAGTCCACATTTGAGGCCGAAAAGAAGAACATCGCAGCGTCAGTGCAGCGAGTGCTTTCACAAAAGAAGGCCGATCTAAACAGAATCATCTATGGATTCCTGCAACAGCTGCACGATGGAAAGGTGCCTGTCCAAGAAACCTCCTTTGAGGCTAGTCTCTCCGCTCTGGCAAGAGGAATACGAGGTTTCCTGGAGAAGAATGCCCAGTTCGTAGCAGACAGGAGTAGTTTCTTGGAGGAGAAGAAGAAGTTCGACTTAGAGAAGCAGTCGGTCGAGCAGGCCAAAGCTTTCCTAGAGGCGGATAGGAAGTACGTCCTGGCGCAGAGCGCAGCTCTGAACAAAAAGAGGGAGGAGCTAGCAGTGGTAAGATCCAATCCTCTAGTATTTCACCCAAGAATCAACGAAGGTGGTCCGTCGCATACCGCCCAAATGCAACGGCTGCCGGTTAAATCAAGATTCGACACTTCGAGTACACACATCAACACTAGTAGCGCTTCTCAGCCGCCTCCACAAACCGCTCCTCTTGCGCCATTTCGGTTCATTCGTAAGTTCAATGCCCCTCCCTCGCGGGAATGGAGCTTTGTCGCTGATTGATTCTCGTAGCTCCAGTTCCCACGAACACCTCAGTGCCACCTTGTGCGACGGCCATAGCCCAGGGTCCAACAGTGTCGTTCACAAAGCAACCGCCGGGCAATAGCAACGACTTCTTCGAGCCGGGTAACAGTAGTTCCCTCTTCAGACGACCGTCCAGCAACAACTCTGCGCAGCCGCCCACGTCTACCTCAGCCACCAAAGTCTCGGAAGCAAAGAATCTCTTCGGGAACCCTCATGCTTCAAACATCTTCCAAGCAAAATCAGATCTCTCATCGTCCACGTCTGACGCGCCGCAGATACCTGCTTTGTCATTGGATCAGCAGCTTTCATCACTAGGACGGCCTGGTGACCCGTCGACCTTCTTGCAAGCAGCGCAAACGCCTAGCAGATTCAGGCCTTACACCAATTTCCTCCGGAAGTACGCGTCTCGTCAGGCTCTGGCAGCGGGGACATACAGCTCTGCTCCTCTTGCTGTACAGCAGACGGTCTCGGCAAGCGTTGGAATGTCTGAGGCAGATACCGAGGACGATGATGGGGACGATGATGTGTTGTCAGAGTCGGAAATGAGCTTCCACAGCTGCAGCTCAGATTCAGGAGCCAAGTAAATGGCGGGTTTGCTTGAAGCAATCGTAGGGGTTACGGTATACATTGGAGAGAATGTGCTGCATCGTGCTGCTTTTTTCTGCAAGCTCGCGCCCTGTAAGTGTTTGGCAGCATTGGATTGAGGCTCTTGAGACTGATTGTGGGTGTATGCGATGCTTTGGAAGAAGTAAACGATGTGCGCAGACTGATTACTTCAAGATTGCTGGAGGTGTTCATGAGGTGGAGTTGGGGGTAGGGTTCAATGGAAAACTGTCACGGGACCATCGCTTTCTAGATGAGATTGGCCGCATCTTTAGATACTGGGCGTATACTGTGTCTTAACACCACTATCGCATACAGTTACGGCCTCATAGAGTCGCAAGGGGATGAACATGGAGGCTGAGTCAAGGGATAATACTTTCGTCGCAATGGTTGGAGAGCATTCCACGCCCGACAACAGCTGATATCCCTTCTTTCTGTTATGAGACGGACACAGATTATGGATATTTACCTTCTACGCGTGCGCGGTCACAGCAGCTGCTGGCTGGAGATCGATGGGAGACGCGGCAGAGGAGGCCAGAGGGGCTCTACCGCAGAGCAATGGCATCAGTTGATGTGCCTCCGTTCCGCCTGCAAGAATGAGCATAAGCTGATGCTGCGAAGAGCCTGGACAACAGCCTAGGCAAATGGCATCACGGGCTGGATCTTCTACCGACTGGTGAAGTGCACAGATGAGGACAAGCAAGATCGGGCCGCGAGGCGACTCAGCAGCTATTAAGAGAGAAGAGAAAAACTAATGCCTCGACAGGCAAGGGGTACAGGATATTCTGGCAGGTTGATCAAGGGAGCCACCTTACCGTACCAGGAATGATAGACAGATCCGAAAAGGGCGCGCCCGACGGCATGACGCTACGGCGGCACCGGGTAAAGCTGAAGAGACATACAGCACGATAGCGAGCTGCGTTGAGAAAGACTGTTTCAGTAATCTACAACAGGGGCTGGCTGATAATGGCTTAAGGCGGGTTTTTGATCTCCACACGTGTTTTTAGTACAGCCTCATTCAATTCTACCTATACTCAATGTAGTCTAGCTCGAATAGATACTCCAGCCCTGGCGCCCTTTCGGGCAGCTGAATTTATGTATAGAGGATCTCAGAAAGTAAAACACCGTCACAGCAAGAATGGAATGAATGGAATGCTGTCGCCTCTGCTCTCCCACTCGCGCGCCCGCGCACATCCTCTCCCTTTCTCCGCCTAACGCTCTACTTTTGCTACGCAGTCTTCGCTCTCCTTCACTTAGCCAAGAATATGCACCGCAACACAAGACCCGACTCCATGAATTCTGCTTCCGCTTAAAGGCGAGATGTATCCCCGCATCAACACCTCCGTGCCCCGCATCATGTCTCCACGCGGCCGTGGCTCCCCCATAATACCGCAATGGCTGCTCTCGCGTCCGGCAAGCCGCGGCTTCCTCAGCGGCTCACGCATCAAACTCTTCTTCCTCGCGTTACTCTGCATGGGCCTTGCCTACACCGCCGTGAACTTATGGAGCGTGGACAGCTCCATCGTCGACACCACCGCTGCAGATGATGGCTATGGCGAACACGCCAACAGCTTCCGGACCTCCGGTCACGCGACCTCATACGTTGGAAGGCCCGCAGGCGCTGAATTGATCGGAACGACCGACTTAAAGAACGGAACGACGACGAACAAAACAACAGCATCCGGCGGCGGCCGGCCCAAGAAAGCAGGAGCCCACTCCACCTGGACCGACAAACTAACCGATAAGCTGCACGCCTGGACGTCCTGGCGCCACGGCGCCGGCAGCGAGAACTCCACCACTGTCTCCGACTCCACCTTCTTTGAGCACGTCACGTCATCCGACACAGGCCGCATCTCATACCAAGTGCTCGATCCCGGCATCAAGAACATGGGCGAAGGCAGCGTGCAGCGCGTCGGAAAATGCACGATCCTCTTTGGCGCACGGAACCCGACATACGAGCGAGCTTTGCAGACGCACATGGCGCACAACGAGGCGCACGGCTACCCGCTGCACGTGCTACGCACCAGCATGCTAGACGATGTGTGGAGTAAGCCGGCGTACATCCTGCACCTGCTGCTCGCGGAGCTGGCCAAGCCGGCGGAACTAAGGCTGGAGTGGCTGCTGTGGGTGGACGCGGACACGATCATTTTGAACCCATTGATCCCGGTCGAGGTCTTCTTGCCGCCAATGGGCGAGTGGGACCACATACATATGCTTGTAACGAACGACTGGAACGGGCTCAATAACGGCGTGTTTCCCGTTCGCGTCTCCTCATGGAGTGTGACACTGTTCAGCGCCATTGTTGCCTTCCGCTACTATCGCCCGGATGCGCGTTTGACGTTCCGCGACCAGTCGGCTATGGATCTGTTGATCCAGGACGAAGGATTTAAAGAGGGCGTGGTGTACGCGCCACAACGCTGGTTCAACGGCTACCAGGGCGAGCACAACGAGACGCTCGCCCCACATCAGGTTCGGCGTGGTGACCTCTTAGTCCATTTTGCCGGCGTCGGGAACAGAGAAGAACGTATGCGGTATTGGCTCGAGAGGGCCGAAACACACGATCCCTCCTGGGAGGTCGATGTCAAGCATACCACGTATCCGATGGAAGTTAAGGACTTTTGGGCTGGCGAGCGTGCTCGGCAAGCGGATCGGAACCGGGAGATCCAGACCGTGAGGGCCGAACTCGAGGAGCTGATCCAGAAAACTGAGAGCAGATTGATTGAGTTCCGGCCGACTTTGGACTCGAAGGTCGCGGAGGATATCAAGGTCAACGTAGATGCCGCGACAGAAGTGATGGATGATCCAAAGAATAAGATGAAACCTGGCAAGTTCAGGCAGACGCTAGAAAGGTTGCGGAATGTAGGTGCTGAGATTTCCTCCACGGTTGAGCCAGGCAGCCTCGACTACCTGCTTGGGCTCTGCCTCAGGTGGAGGAGCGTGTGCTGACGACACATGTACTTAGGCTGTTAGACCAATCGATGAGAAGATCAAAGAGGCGAACAAAGATCTAGTCAAGCAGGCTCACGACGTCATATTTGAGGCGGAAGTGACGACGCTGGATGAGGAACTCCGCCAACTGAACGTGGCTGCGGAGCTCGCCGACGTCGAGTCAAGGATTGCCAGATTGAAAGAAGAGATGTACCGGGAGCAGCCAAACGAGACTGTATTGAAAGATCTCATGGACCAAGTAAAGTCCACACACCGGGTCTTGAAGAGCAAGGCCAAGGCGGAGTACGAGAAAAAGGAAGCCAAGAAGAAAGAGGAAGAAGAGAAAAACAAGGAAACGCAGGCAAGGTGAGTTAGCGTGGCGTAGCTGAAGCGAGTTTCTTTGGATTTGTTATAGTGCATGGTGTTGGTTTGGTCTTGGTTTATGATTCAAATAGGACATAGAGTAGCCGCGAAGCTACAACCATCTGCCCACTATAAAGGCCATAGCTGACCCAACTGCTGTCACTGGTTTCTAAGCTGCGAGCGAAGAAATTGCTAGAGTGGTGCGAGACAGTTTTGTGTGAAGAGCCCATCCGTGGCTTGAATGCAAGAGGGCCGATAGCACTCAGAGTTCAACAGTTTGATGCGCAGCGTTTCAGTCTAACGACGCGGGTTTCCCATAAAGGCGCAGCACGTGACCGGACTTTCTACTCTACCTTACTCAACACTGCTAGGTTCCAGGAACGCGCCGTATCATGCAGTGGTCGACAACGGTCCACGGAAAAACGGCCACCTAGCACTCCTTCGCGGAGACTTATCACACTTTCGCCGGAGCCGGTTATGCAGGAGCCATTGCAGCAACGGGCGCTTCTGCAGAGGACTGCAAGCTTGAGATGACTTGAAACACGCTTGACAGGAAAGAGTGGGATCGATGATGAGACCGGATTCAGACGATTGCGCGGACAGCATACTGAGCATTCGCTGGTGGACATCATGCAGGTGGTCGTTGAGCGTCAAGGAAGTATCCATGGTATGCTCGGAGTCCGAGAGGGGAGTTTGTCGGAGCCCGCAACACCACGGCATGGGCGGTTTTTGGCACCCGCGCTGGGCGTTTGATGAGTGGTGTCATGGCTAGATACGCGGTATGGCCGATTGAGACATCTGCCAGAAGGTTTAAGGCCATTCAGCAGATAACTATTGGAGATGAAGAGAGAGAAGACCTCGGGAGCATTGCCGTCCTTGGATGGGGTAACAAGTAACAATCCTGGCTTTTCCGGGCGGGTGTTCCCGCTACAGAGCATCCGGGCGGATTTCTTCTTCCAGATCGAACACCCATGTGTTCTTCAACGCGATCGTGCGATGATGTTGTTCTACAACAGTATGGAGATGCTTTGGGGGACCATTCTCTGCAGTATCACCTACTCTCCGGCCCTCCGTTCTCTAACTGCGCCAAACAATGAAGAGTGTGTGCTACGCGCAGAGCGTCATGGCGACAAGCCTCAAGCTCCGTCACGCAGAGCCGTGAAGCCTACCGTAGCTTCGACCGCAATCTACATTCGCGCCAGCAAGGGTGGAGAGTGTCAAAGTGTGGGCTGTCGCCAGTAGGGAGGACGGTTTCTTATCATCGTCCGCTCAGAAAACCTGATGACGGGAGTAAAGAGTCCGAAGAGACGCGTACTCGAACGCCGCGGCGGTGTGCTGGTCGCGTGTCTTGTTGGGCTTCCGTGTCCCATAATGACACATACGACGCACATCGGCATGCGCGCATCTCTGACATGTTGGCTTGATCCATTGCGCAACACGACTCTGCGTGTACTCGAAAGCGTCAGAAAACAATTCAGTGGAGACTTCTGCGCTTGAGCGACAGGACCAGCACCAAGCAAGGACGATCACCGCCGTCGATGCGCCGCTGACAGCTTAGCACGAGTCTAGTTGAGCTAATCGAGACGCTTATCTCTCGTCGGGATGGAGAGATCCCAGTCGATCCTGGGTGCGACCGTGCAGGGCGCATCGAGGCCAAACGCCTCTTTCCACCAAGGCGTGCCCCACAGTTCAGCTGAAAGCCGGCTGATCGCTACGGCATTCCGGGTCAAGCGTGAGCCAACCCGCCAGCCCCGAAGCATCAGCGAAGCTCTTGTCAGCACCTGCAGGATAGAAGTGTTTCGTGGATTGCGCATCCAAGGGCGCGGTCACAGCATCAAGCTTTGCTATGATACGTCTCGAGATCACCACGGCCGGCAAAGCCTTCAAGCCGGAAAGCCGGAAAGCAGGACATGTCAAGGTGCTCCGATGGCCCTACAAGATTTATGTCCAGATGTTCAGCCGGCTGCCCAGGGTCCAGATTCAGGTCCAGGCAGCCCTAGTTTTCCCTTACTGGAAGAGCCTGGATCGTCGTACTTTAATCGGAGCCAGCCGGCCAGGCGCAGCATCTTTGTGCTAGGACTCCCGCGATTTGTGTTCGTGCTCCACCCGAACCAAGTTGATCTGCAGCATGGCGTCCATATTACTACTCGGGGCCCCAGACAGGCTTGATAAATCTGACAGCTCTTCTTCCCTGCGACTTGTACAACGCTACAGCCGGGCTTTTGGCGACACAATAACCAGCATAGGCGAGCATCAACAAGCAGCTACAGCCACAGCTCACTCGGAACCCCAAGACGCAGCCAACAATCAGCACCAAGAGCAGGATTGTGGAGGCCAGGAAGCGGGGAGGAACTGGGCCACCGAAGCTCTTCTAAAGCTTGAAGGGAAGCCACCGGATATATCGGAACCGACTACAGCTTCTCCTAGCTATCTCGCCGCAGCATCCTCTGTGG
>Ga0115848_100015_pt1 | contig 35026 bp, 24 predicted proteins | sample InSIn3gowninarea_FD_83862 | JGI IMG/M metagenome (GOLD analysis project Ga0115848, IMG submission 83862) | reverse complement strand
CGGACCTGAAGATCATGTATAGCTCAGCCAAACTGGGGTACAAGGGAGGGAATACTAAGGTAAACAAGGCCCCTCAGGGAAAGGAACACCAATAGCACGCATGTCCGGATGTCAAACATCTGCTGTCGATGAATCATATACCGCTCTCCTTAAGAGGAAGGCATAACACCGGAAGGGATAGGAGGCGAATCAAAAAAGAAAGTCAACAGCGGATCAGTATGACCATGAAGGTGAAACTCGCTAATTAAGTATGGTTGCTACGCTCGGGATCCGTAAAGATGGCTATAATCTTGTATATAGAGTGTCTTATGGGCCGATTGCGTTCGGAACTGTTCGGCTATAAATGCCTTGGGCCCTACATGCTACCTTTGTTGGTTGGCCAAACTCCCACTCGCCTTCTCTCCTACGGCTTATCGTATCAGCCTCCCTTGGCATGACTATAGAGATAGATGGATACCGGCTCTTGGAGGAGTTTCACTATTGCAGTCCTATATACGTTGCAGGTCGACCAGGGGAATGTGTCATTATATCCGGCCACCTCGATCCTTCTGCCCTTTAGCTCCTGTGCAAAGAGTCGGCTTGGATGACTTGGATTAAGTGGCTTAAAGCTCACGTATTATGATCTGTCAATGGCAATGGAGAATCTAAGCTGCAGGGATAAGTGCTGAGCCTACAGCTGTCCCTTGTGCTTATACTAGGTACGGACGGACCAACTGCGAAATTGGCTGGCGTCAGCGAAGCTTCCTACTCTCTGGCATCTTACTAGGTGGCTAAGCGTAGTCATATGGCGGCGGCTCATGCTGTTTCACGTCCAGCGGCTCATGCTGTACACTGTAAGTCGGTTAACGGGTAGAGCTGTTCGTAGACAAGCTGAAGTGGATGTGGCAAGGTCTAAGTGTCAATTTGATCGAAACTGATTAGCGGGTACCTTTGCCTTTGTAGGATCCGCTGCTGGACCGACGAATGATCCACTTTAGTAATTCAATCTACTTATAATGTCTTATCTCGGTGCGAAGTGCGAAGCATGCATCGTGAAAGAAAATATATGCATATTTCTCTCACTGAATTGAGACTGGGAAAAATCGATCGAAATGAATAAACAATGATGCTCAGAATGCTGAGTATATAGAGATTGATGTGTTTTCTTTTCTCTTTATATCAAGTCGAAATTAGGAGATTGAAAGTCTCTTTAAATGTATGATTGTGTTATTAACGATGCACCTTGCTTGATTCCATGAGGCATAGTTTAGATGTTTCTTCAATGACTGGTTGTTTCAATGACTGAATAATCCATGCCATGTAATCTTTGTGATAGTCCATCATGTCTTTCAATAGGATAGTTATTGCTGATCTTGCTGCTATGTGAAAGAATATATGGCTCTCTCTGATCTTGCTAAGTGAAAGAATCTAGGGCTCTCTCTGATGTTGCTATCTATGTGAAAGTGAAAGAATATATGGCTTGATCTCTGATTCATGATGATCTAAAATATTGATGACGTAACAGGCAAAATAGGATGATGATCTCCCTTTGCTAACCTACTCATCTGTACATGCGGTAATGAATATATGTTTGCATGCCATGATTCACAACATGAATATTTTAATGGTTCGTATTGCCTCCACCAGGTGATCTTAATGCTGAGTCTTCCCTGCTGCTTCTATCTTAGACCAGCTTATATAAGAAAAGGTCAGTTCGCAGTATAACACCTATCTTTCGGTCGTCCTGTACAAGCAATGAAAAGAATATCTTCCTGTGAAATCAATGGGAACAAGTTTATTGAGTTAGCCACAAGCCATGGGAACAAGTTGACTAAGCAATGAATGGGAACATATATCTATATATATAGATATCATCGTGGAAACAAGTTGAGTTAGCAATGGGAATAGCCGTGGGAACATTTCCAACAAGCAATGGTAAATAACTCTTAGTCTCGATCAAGCAGCAAGGAAAGAATAATAGTTGTGGCAAGCAATGAATGAGAAATAACTCTAAGTATCGCTGCTTGTCTCCGAATCCAGGAAGAAAATAACTACAGAAGCACAGTCTTGAACCCTATAGTGGTAAGGGATATTAGGGGGAATCCTCAGTATAAATAATATATCCGGCCTATAGTCTCGCTAACGCTTACACTAGTCCTTACCAGAGGCGGTAACAAGTAGAAAGCCCGTATAAGAGCCAGTATAAAGCCATCAGTATAAGGAAATAGATTCATTTAGATTCTGTTTAGAGACCGATGGTTAGATACCGAAGGACTTATACTTAAAGGTATGGACTAACGGTAAGGTACGGTACGGAAGGATATAGGGATTATACTGTCAGAACTTTCCCTTTCATATGAGCTGGACTCTTATCTTATCTGTAGTAAGGACCTCTTGAGGCATGGTTTCTTTAAGCGTATCCCCTCTATATATTCTCTTTTCCCGTGGCTTACCCCTTGCCCGATCCGGACAAGCTACTTCGTTCCTTCTCATTTTCTCCTAAAAGGATATACTGAATAGTCGGTAGGGATTAGCCCGTCTACTTCCTTTCTTGGTTCTCGTTCCCATCAGTATTTCTATTTGGCTCAGCCCCTCAATCAACGGCTCTCGTTCCTCCTCTCGCCACGCTCAGGAAGGTGGTCGGGGCTAAAGGTCGGGCTCTTTCCCACTAATTCCACCAGATTGGCGAAATCTTGCAAAAACATGAGCCGAAAGGCCTCCCGTAAGGGTTTCCGAACTAGTAAATACACTTTCTCAATTAGAGACCTAATTTCTACTTCATTTCTACTCGTTCCAGAAAAGAATGACGCTCTTTCCTTATGTGACATCGGGAGGGCAAGGAACGTTAAGTGACTCGACCTCTGAAATGACCACTAAAATGCAAATAAGGGCTTTGACCAAAACCAACGGTAAGACCTATAGAGTTTTATAGTACTTCCAATGTGTATGTGAGTATAGGGCTAATAACGGCTTACTTATTACTGTAGTGTATAAAGCCCCTGCCCTGAAAGAGGACCCTTTAGGGGGCTCGACTGTTAAGGACCTTTAGGTGCTCGACCATAAGGACCTTTAGGTGCTCGACTGATAAGGACCTTTAGGTGCTCGACCATAAGGACCGGTAGGGGCTCGACTGTTAAGGCCGCCATCGATTTCTCGCTCGACCATAAGGGTTTTAACGCTCACTCATCATATGGGTGAGGGATTTCTCGCTCTATTTTCCTAAAATAGAGGGACGGAGTCACTCACTATTCATATGGTGAGGGATTTCTCGCTCGACTGTTAAGGCCGCCATCGCCGCCATCGCCGCCATCAGAGGATGCGTTAGCATGCTCGACTGTTAAGGCCGCCATCACCTTTAGGTGCTCGACTGTTAAGGCCGCCATCGAGAGGATGCGTAAGCAGGCTCGACTGTTAAGGCCGCCATCACCTTTAGGTGCTCGACTGATAAGGCCGCCATCGAGACCCCCCCACCCAATAAGTAAATTGAATGCGTAAGCAGGCTCGACTGTTAAGGCCGCCATCACCTTTAGGTGCTCGACTGATAAGGCCGCCATCGAGAGGAGAGGAGTTCACAAGCTATTGATCTACTATATAAGCAGAAAGGGGTGATGAAAAAGCAGCTCGAGACCTCATGGACATAGAGCCTTCCTCTCCCGTTGCTGTTCGGGCTCGGCCGTTAAAGGACGTACCCAAATAGAGCCGTTTAGGCGATGGAATCCTTTATCATGTTTGCCTATCTGACATGACTAACGTTGGTTTTTCTTTCTCAAATAGGGCCACTGGATGCGTTTGGGGATAGGAGGAGATTGACCACTAGGGGGTTCACATGACATGATCTGGAACGGGTGACTCCACTAGCAAGGGAACGGCGGATTCATAATCCACTCTCGCTAATTAGACAAACGGGAATCGAACCCAATTACGAGAGCCTACTATCTCTGTCCTCAACAGTCGCTTCTTTTCTTGCTATCCTTTTTTCTTACCAAATTGCTTAGGTAATTATGGGTGATCGCTCCTTCTTGACCAGGAACTATAGATGCAACTCATATCGTTGAGGTATTGTTCCCTTCGATCGAATAGATTTCCGGAATTAGCTAAACTAAAACAGAGTGTTTTGAATTTACCTTAGCACAAGCGCTAAGCGATAATAATACCTTGCCCCCGGAGGGACAAGCGGCTTCGCACCTTGAGTTTATAAATCTGAGTTATAGGCGCAATTACCACTCTCTATTTGTATTTGTGAAATGATTTGTAAAACAATATGAGCAAGCTTCTCTAGACTCCCCTATCCCCACCCCGTTTGGCACTTCTTTTTATTGAAATCCAATCCTGTTAGCTCGAGCTCAAGGTATTTTGGAGAGAGCCTCTCACCCTTCGGCTTTCTGGGGTTGCTCGCTTTGAAAAGCTTCTTGGGATTAAGATCAAGCAAGTGGCTTAAGCGCTTCCAAGAACGTACGCTCATCAAAGGCTTGAGATCGTGTACCTGTGTCTCGAGTCCTAGGAAAAGGGCCCTAGCCTTTTCTTTTTCATTTTCCAAATAGGGGGGGGAAGTGGGAGCTTATCGACTGAAAGGGCCAAACCAAAGAGGATTGACCCCCGGAAGATAGAAAGCAATATCGGAATGCTTAAAGCGCTAGAGTCGGGAGCTGCAACAGGCTTGCTCTTTTGTCTTTTGTTTTGGGTGGGCCTATCTAGCTTCTTGTCCTACCCACTATGATTTGCCAAAGAAGGGCTCAACGGGGCTGAGAGAGAAAGCCCTAAATAACCATATTTCATATTCCCCTTCCCAAGATGTTAGTAGAAATCCAATCCTATCAAGAAGGGTTTTGGGGCACTCAGGCTTAGAAAGCTGAAGCGTATGGTGGGGTTGCTTAAAGTATGCCTCTCTCCTGGACGAAGTCAAGAAGAAATGGGCTATCTGTTGAAAAGTCCGGAACGATGGTTCTCTGACTCAGTAATTCTTTTGTTTCACAAAATGAGTTATATAGGGCGAGTCGAGTTTCACTCTGATAGGGCAATGAATTCCATTTGGGTTTGGCAAAGCCAATATATGTGACAGGAAAGGTCGTTCAGAGAATATAGAATATGGAGAGTCTAGAGATTTCAGCTTTTCTGCCTAGCTCTACAGAAATGGAAAGCCCTATGCAGCAGTTTATGATTTTCAACAGGGACAGCCTACAATGAATTACCATGGGCATTGACATATAAAAAAAGTGTGTCTCGTTTCCCTTTGAGCAGATCAGAGCTGATGACAAGAGAGAGACCAGTTGATGAAATTAGGGTGCCCGGGGCATGCGCTCTAACTTTGATAGTTGCACAAAAAAAAAGGGTAAAGCCCGACTCAACTTAACGCAAGGGCTCGTTGCAGACCTCTATTAGGGCGTAAAGCATGGAATTCTGCCTAACTAAGTTTGATCGGGCCTTAAAGCCTACCCATAAAAGGATAGCCTCGCTTCGCCTGTTTAGGACACAACAAGGCCCCTTTTTGGAATGGTGTGCTTTCATTCCATTTATGGGGATTTCACTTACTTATAAGTAGGGAGAAGCGCTAACAGTCGAGCCTGACGCTTCTTCACTTTGGCATCATACAAGCTACCCGCGGTTCAATCAGGCTTCGAATACGCAGATGTAGGAGTATGCCCTTTTGCGCCTTGGAGTGGGCCTAAAGAGAGTATTGCTATCTAAATAAAACACGACAGGAGATCGAGCCACAAACAGGACAAATCGCAGAAGCTGTTCTAATCTAAGACACTCGACCAGGAGCTTCTACGCGGATTAGACACCCACCTAGCCTACCTGGTTCCCAGTTCCTAAAGGGGGCTTTGTCTGCTGTCTTGCTCTGAGTGGAGTAGGGTCGGCCAGCATGCTAGGCATTGGAAAAGGAGACCGACCTTCTGTACCATATCCTGTTCCCAGACCCATTATATAGAATCGAAGTGTAATGGCCCTGATAGAGAAGGAGGATAAAAGAGTAAGAAATAGTAAGCCAAGCAGTAACTAATCATGCTAGATGTGAAACACTAGGAGTGGAGATCCATTTGGGGATACAAGGGCCCGACTTCATCTCAAAAGAAAAGAGAGTACTCGCGAACGCCTCCTGTGTGTAAGGCTTAGCTTCCCGATTCACCATTTCACTCCTCTTGCCAGAAAGTCTCTCCTTCAGTTAGGCTTTTCCAAGCGCATAAGACAACTGTAGCAGAGATCGGCTAAGCCATAGCGCTGGTTCTATTCGAATGCAGGGTCTATAGAAGAGAATAGTTCCGGATAGTTGGCCTTGGGGCTTTTCATCCATAATGATATGGAAGGGGTCCTCCATCACAAGAAAGAAACCATGTCGCCTCTGCCCGGCCCTTCTCCCTATTATTCTCCGTGGTCAAGCCGAAAGCTTCTCTCCCCCCCTATCCTTTAAAGCGAGGTTTGACACGGGAGTGGACCTCTTTTTTAGAGACCCGATCCCGTTAGTATGGTATATGAGATCGCAAATACAAATTTTGGAATGAAAAAAAAAAGCATTTATTAGCATGGCTGGTTGTCCAGTCCACCCAATATAAGCCGGCACTCCCTATTGGTTGAGCAGGCAGGCATTTCTTATTATCTCCTGTACCCGTTCCGCCTTAAGTATTCCTCGATAGGCGGCTTGATTTTCCTTTCCCTTGCTTACCCGTCTGTAGGAAGCCCTTCTGTTGGAGCCGATTACTCTGGTCATTGGAACATCTATCGTTATGGTGCCTTCCGGAGCATCTTTAGGTGGTAATCGGAAATTGGCTCCTAATAGAGTGCCCTCCCTCTTGATCAGCTTGGTTCTAAACTCCTGCTCTCCCAGCTCTTATTTCATAAAGTCACTCATCTGCCGCAGTCTCTCTAGAGCAAAGGAATCAGAATTGGCCCTTGTAGCTAGATGAATGATCAAATAGTTTAGTTCAAATAATCATCATCATCAAATAGCAATGAAGTTCATTCTATTCGTAATTGGTTCCATTCGTTCCCAATGCAGAAATGAGCCTCTTTCTACTTTCTACTGAGTGTGATTCCCAATTAAGCCCATGTAGCTAAAGGTTGATCCCAGATCCAAAATTCCATGTATTGCCAGGAGCTTCTCGGGTCTGGGCAATAACCACTGAAAGTCGATTACTTGATGGTCTCGTCGCTAGGGAAATGCATTACGTTATGTTATTATACGATGTATTCTTCGCAGTGAGATGAGAACAAAAATGGAGAATTCGAGTCTCTTGTAGCGATTAGATACCAATTGTAGTGATAACGACTCCGCAATTGATCAGTGACTTGATAGCGATGACGCGACAGAGAGATAAGCAGTGGGTGGACGGCTCACACGGTAAACTATATAATGCATATATAACGCGTTTAACCGGGCCCGGATAAAGAGCGAACCTCGAATTTCGCTCTTTGGTGCAGGAATTCAGGTGCTATACCTGCTAAATAGATTGATCGATTGAAGAGCATTCCCAAATTGATTTATAGATAATAACTCTTTATATTGAGGGTCCGAAGGAGAGAGAGAAAATAGGGGTGAGTGGTTGGGCTATCTTGTGCTTGTGAAGCCAGTATTTTTGGTTGGCAGCAGCAGGATACTAGGAATGGATTCCCATGGACCCAAAAGCGATCATGAGCTATTATACCTGGATGAAACTAACCAATGGCGGTACTTATGTGAGTTCTGCAAGCCTATCTTTTTTTTGTTTTCATAAGGGGTCCTTTCCCCTATATCCGTGGAAGGAGCCTTTCCCCTATATCTTTGCCCCATATATGTATTGGCCTATTGGGGTCCGAGCTATGATCGTATGGGGAGTTAGCTGGGGAATGAAGGGTACGTGCTTGTTGCTATTGGCAGATGGTTCAGTAGTCACTTGCCTCCCCATAAGACTCATCATTTTAGAGAATCCATTCATCAATCACCTTGCCTCCCCAGGATCCTCATCATTTGTCTGCCCGGTGGGCCGCATCACCTTCAACTATGTTCTTTTTTAAGTGAATCAATCTAATCAGTTGCTGGGGCCCCACCCACCCCAATTTTGGCAGTAGCGGCTTTAACTGAAAGCTATGTTGTGTATGCGTACTGTAGACGGGTATGTGGGAGGAGTCAACTCTATAACAACCGGGGGCCTAGATGGAAAACCAGTCATCTATCTATCTATATGAACCAGGGTCTCTAAACACTACCGGGGGAGTCTATATGGAACAACTAGTCGTGTTTATAAACCGGGGTAGTTGGCTTACGGGGACTTGGCGAGTGTCGGTGGGAAGTGAATGATTTGTCCGTCTGTTGTGTTGTATGGCCTCACCTAAAACGAAGTTCTCCCTCAATCTCATCAATCGATCCTTTCTTTGCCGGGCCTCACCGCAAACTAAGGCTGTTTCCCTCCGTCCGTTTTTACACCCCCTCTCCTCTCTGCCGATGTGGGACTGCAAATATGTGACAGCCATAAAATAGGGTACTGCCAATGTGGGAAAGAAATACCTACCTTGGTGCCCCTTTCCATTGCTGACTGCCATTCTCATACAAGCGTGACAGCAACTGAGTGTCTGTCGCACAATCTATCCTCATCGCTAGGTGATCGTAACCTACCTACCTTCCTCCTGGTCGCCTTGTATTGAGTCCCGGCCATTGAGTACCACCACCATCATTGTGTAACCTCATAATCGCATTGTGTAACCTCTACGTGTATCTCTATGTGTATTTTTAGTAGCCCCATTGAGTACCATTTATTAGGCTCCTTCCCTGTGTACTGTCCCGTCCTGTGCCGTCGCATGCTGTCCCCCCATGCTGTCGCGTACCAGAGTATGTGGCGTGTTTTTTGATGCCAGTTTCCGCCGGTGGGAACGACTATAGATAAGATGAGTTGTTGGTGGGAACGCTCTTATCGTAAGACTTCATCAGTTTAGAAATCCAATCGAATCAGTTCACTCGATCAATGCCTCTCCCGGAAGGCTGGGGCTATATTGTTGTAGTAGTTGTTGTAGTAGTTTGGAGTTAGGGAGTGGGGGAGTTGGGCTTTCTTTTTCTGCGGATGTCACCTCGTATCGGTACGTGAGCTGGGGAATGGGAATAGAGATTAGCATTATGAAGTGATAGAGCTTATTGGTCAGTGAATGATGGCTTTTCCCGTAAGATGGTTTTTTTTGTTGGAGTTTGGAGTTTGGAGTTTGGTAGTTTTTGTGGATGTGTCTACGTATTGGGCCGTGAGCCGTGCATGATGGGGAAGTGAGATATTGTGAATGATGGGTACGTGAGATAAGGATCAAGCGAGAGATCTAATTATTCAGTGAACGATGGGTACGTGAGATTGTCCTTCCCTCAATGGGGACGTGTGATTGGGTCAGTTGGAAGTCCTATCCCGGAAGATGTGGTAGTTGGGAACTTCCCTCTCTGGAAGACTCATCAGTGGAGATAATCAAATTGAATCTACTTTCCTCCCCACCGCCCATCATCAGTTGCTTGCGAAGCGACCTCCCCCAGAAGCTGCCCCATCCAAGTGAATCAATCTAATCAGTTGCTTTCGAAGCGGCCCACCCCGGAAGATGTGTTCTATCAAGTGACTTAATCAGTGCTGGTACACCTTTCTCGGAAGATGTTGTCTGTTGCGGCCAGAAGTGAATGCAAATTGAATGGGTAATGTGTACTGGGGAATCTGGGTAAAGCGGACTAACTGGATAATGCAATAATGGGAGAATGGGATATGCGGGCGGGAGATAATGGGAAAATGCTGGGGCCGTGAGAAGGGTAATGATGAATCAGTTGGAACGCCTCTCCCGGAAGATGAAACAGTGGGAACTCGCCTCCCCAGAGTACTAATCCGTTGATAGAACCCAATTCTAAATGCCTCTCCCGTAAGATGGGTCATTTTATCAGCGTGCATTATATATGTTATTATATACCCGTGCATGATCAACTTCTCCAGGTGCATAACTAAGTAATACCTCGTTAATGTTGTCCAATCTAGACCTCCGTTTCCGTCTCGGTAAGCTTGCCATCGCGTAGGTTTCCTTTTTTCTGCCCTTGCCAACGCCCCTTCCAATATAAGCGGTTCTCCGGTATGCACATATATAAAGCAATTCACTGTGAAGAGCAGCAGGTGAGCATGAAGATTAAGTCGCTCTGCATGCACTAATTAATAAGCTCGTGTATTATATATGCGATTCTAAAAATAGACTACTTTCTCTGTGTAGCTCGAGGTGGTAGCTGTTCTCCTGTGAGTAGGCCCCCCTTCCCTGTGTCAACTTCCTGGTGTGGTGCGAAATTCATTTCCCCCTTTTGATTATTGCTTTCCAAAATATGGATCAGCTGTGTACGTTATTTGAATTAATAGGGGGCCAAATCTGTTTTTCATTTTTCTAACTGAAATTCAGATTGGCTGCCTTTACTGCTACACCTCTTCCTCTGTTCTAAATCTCTATAGATCCATATTCTATAGAGGGCTTAATGCTTAAGATCTTTAAGAGAGCGGTCCACCAAGCTCTGTCGTAAATCTCTATAGAGAAATCCAAAGAACTGCAATGGACCAGTAACTTGAAGAATGAGACCATTGACAAGCACAAGGCTCCCGTTTTCTACCACACCCTTTGTGACTTGAAGACCTGTCACAGCCATAAAAGCTTATCATATTTATGTCCAAGGTTTTCAAAATGAGAAATAAGTGTAAGCTTTTCAAACAATTTTTGTCGATCCAAACTCCGAGGTCTTTACCCTAAAAGAGTTATCAGGGAAAATGGAAGGCATTTTAGTGAATTCGCAATAAACAACATTGAACTTGAACCATTGCACCAGTTTCTCACTTCTGGAATCTCATGTTCTCCTTGTCCAAAGTGTGAAGCATAATCATTCCTTGAATTCATAGTGTACGATTCTATGCCCTTTCAGTCTAATTAATCAGCTATGAAAGATGACGTAAGAGGTGCCGTTAGGCCGCTCGACCATAGCCCCCCCACCCAATAAGTAAATTGAAATTTTCTTTTCAGGGTGATGTACGAGAATTTGTCCTTTAAGTAACACCCCACTAACTCCTTTCCTTCCCTCTCCATCTATCTATAACGGGCACCTTTCAAGCCGGGTTTAGATCCAAAGCTAGAACCCATTGGAAAGCCATAGCCTCTAGGGATATAGATTCGGAGCTAGCGGTTTCAGTGGACATCAAGAAATCAACACACAGAGAGAAGAGAGCCTTACCTGATCTTGACCAGTACCAGCAAAAGCCGATCCGGAAGTCTATCCAGTCAAAGTAGATTCGGTTGAAGCAGCACCAGTACCAGTAGATCTAGCAGCAGATGATCCAGATCCAGCTTTCTATTCTGTCGGTTCAATTGTCGGCGCTAATCCAGACATTCCCTTAAGAAAAGAGAATCTTCCTCTCCTCTCCTTATCAGTCGAGCCCCCTAAAGGGTCCTTATCAGTCGAGCCCCCTGTCGGGTTAGGGTTTACTTATTGGGTGGGGGGCGCTGGTCGAGCCCCTACCGGTCCTCTTCAATTTACTTATTGGGTGGGGGGGCTTTTGGTCGAGCACCTAAAGGTTCAATTGACTTATTGGGTTCTCAAATAAGTAACTAAAAGGCGTTGGTCGAGCCTGCTTCCGCATTCAATTTACTTATTGGGTGGCCCCTCTCAAATAAGTAACTAAAAAGCCTGCTTCCGCATTCAATTTACTTATTGGGTGGCCCCTCTCAAATAAGTAACCAAAGAGCAACTAAAGTTCCTCCAGGGTGAGGTAACGAACGCTCGACTAAAAGGCCGCCATCGCTCGACCAACGCCATCGAAAGATGTTCAAACCTCCGCCCCCTCCTAATTGGGTGAAAATGACAAATCTCGTAGGGAACGTAGTCGAAAGAATGAATGCATAATGACATGTATTGCGCTTCGGCCAAGTTACGTAATAGCATATATAATATATGCATTGAAGAAGGGTTGGGTACCAACGCTAAAGTAGCGAGAAAACGCACGCAAATGGCCTCCCTATCTATATTCCACGGGGCTCTACCGACGATTCATGCATCTGGAAAACTACCGCTACTGGAATGTGAGCAATTTCTTCATGCACCATGTAAGAAATGACATATCTAATGTATGCTTGGAATCTCATTCATCAGAGTGGGATGGGCAAGAGCTTTATTCATTGAACAGGTGAGCCTTTTATAGATCTACTCATACAAAATGCAAATTGACAAGGTCTTCTTAACCCATCTTTTGGTAGCTTCTAACAGCTAGTTACATTAAGCTCCACTTACTTTCAAACTATCTACATGGATAGTGTGTGCTAGTTGAAAGGGAGGGCACAGATGCTCTTGGAGGCAGTTTACATGGATTAATGGCATTGACTGTTGGAGAAGGCGCCTCCTTGGGAGGTGCACCATTCTAGTTTGGATGGGTCAATGAAGGGTTGAGCCCTTCACATTGGCCCAATTCCTTCCTGTTTAGAGTTGGAAGCATCCCTACTTCCACCATAAGATGAGGAAAGTGAGTCTGCAGTGCTAAGGAAGAGAACCTCTTAGCCTGAGCTAGTGTTTGGCCTTGATGACCCACAAGGTAGGAGATGTGTTGCTGATGACGAGTGGTCTTGAGTCAAGTGTCCAACATAGTGTCCGTTCCAAGGGGAGATTGAAAGTCAAGGTGCGAAGCCGCTTGTCCCTCCGGGGGCAAGGATTTGATCAGCAGGATGAGTGACTATAATAGCTTCTTCCAAGAGAGGAGGCTCAAAAAGCTTCAGGTTGTTTACATTGATTACATCATGTATCCCAAGCTGAGGTGGAAGGTCCCAGCAATAATCATTCTCGCCAATCTGTTATAGAACTGTGTAAGGGCCATAGCGGAGAGGATGAATCTTATGATGATGGTGTCCCTTAAAACGTTGCTTATCCATACACACACGATCCCCTAGCTGGAAATGAAGAGGTGTGGGATGAAAATCATGGCTCTTCTTAGCACAATCTTGGGCGGCCTGAAGAGCAATGGATTCTAATGCGGCCATGGAAACCATTGAGAAGTGAATGAGTAACTCCACCTACCTCGCTACTATGCTTAACAAGATCCATGAAATCATGATATCATGCAGTACATAACCACCGACACACAAGAGAGGATATGCCACGCAGTGTTGCGATGTCGATAAAGGGCAAGGACGAGGACACAGATAATGCCCATAGCCAAGCGGAGACCTCAATGTAGAACATCTTTCCCTTTGCCATCATGAACCCTTTAGTCAGCCTCCACTCCAGTACTTCACAGTTAATGGAGACTGGCACAATGTCCTCGAAGGATTTGGTCAGACAACATCAATCATCGGGCATGGAGATTGGCAGCCGGCTCCTTGCAATAAAGAAGCAAGCTGCAAACATAGAGAGGGAGCTCCACGATCTGGAATATATTCATCTTCCATCTCGTCTCCTTCAGCAAGATGACGCCTCATACGCCCTCTCTCAACTTCTTCAGCAAGCTCCTCATACTCGTGCCTTCTGCTCAAGTATCTTGTGATAGCCTTGAAATCATCATTTGATTGTTCACTGCCAACACCCTCCTAAACCGAAAAACAATCAAGAAGGGTCTTGATACACCCGACTATTTGGTTTTATGGTGGTTGGTTGGGTGTAGCACTACACCATTCTGTCTCCAACACTTTTCCATCCCCCAAATCCACAACTTCCGCAATCACCAAAGGTGCGAAGCCGCTTGTCCCTCCGGGGGCAAGGATCCTTTCACTCCTTTTGCTTCTATTGTATCTTCTTGGCTTGCCTCTTAGCAGAATGACTAAGCCCCTTCTTTCCCAAAGGTGGTTGAGTGACCTCTAAGATAGATGTATCTAAGTCCTACAATTCTTCCAACACAATGTAAACAACACCCTTGACTTACCAGTCATCACAACGCTGAAGTGCTCCCAAGATAGGCTTAGATTCACCAATCCTTCCTGAAACTGAACCACTGTCTTGCAACTGATAGTCCTACTGAACAAGTGCCTTCACGCACTACTCACACCCAATACTGGGTCATTTTCCACTAAAAACTTGGCATCCGTATAGACTGCTTTCTCTAGTGCACTACCTATAGTGCCACAGGTCACATCTTGGTGAGTGCCTTCGTCAACAACCTCTACAACTACTGGTGCTTCCTCCGTCTTGCCTCCAACGTCCTGCTTCTGGTCACCCAAAGCACACAACATAGTAGTATTTTCTAAGACTCTATCCACCAAAGTCTCCATCACTACCAACATGTTCTCTGTGTGGACCACACTGTTCTGAGCACCCAAGGTTCCTCCGCTCGGAACCATCTCTTTTTGCTACTATGCAACGACATAAGGTCTATCTACAAGCTCGTTGGTTGCCTCAACCAACTTCATGGCTGTCATTTTAGGCATCCACCCCAACTTCCTTCTAGTCATCACAGGCACACCCCAACTCTTGGTTTCATCCAAAAACATCAAATAGTTATCATGGGGCACGGGAACTCCTTTAGCAAGCCTGAGAAAGTCCTATCCCAAGATGATTGTATGTTCATCCAATGGAACCATTGTGAAGTCTAAACTGTCAAACCATTGCCCAACCTTCAAAGGTGTAGAACGAACCACTCTTGTTGTCGACTTCATTGCTGAGTTCACCACCTTAAACGTGGTCTTACTGCTCCCAGGATTACAATGAAGTGATGTAGCAATCTGTTCACTTACAAAAATGTGGGTCGCACTAGTGTCCACCAAGGCTACCACCTTTCACTTACTCATTGTCGCATTCACAAAACAAAGCTCATGCATACCTTCGTCTTGCAACTCATGTTCTTGACCTCCTGTCACAAACTCACCCAGACCTACTGTCAAAGCATATAGCAAATCACAAGATCATGCAGCTGAAAAAGCACTTTATACCAAAGGGACTGGTACCCTTAGAACAGTGATTTGATCAGAATGATGTACCATCCAAGCCCTCTGTGTCACCTAAAGCTGAAGAAGTAGAAGAAGGTGATATTGGGACTTATAAAGAGCCAAAGTACATTAAGATTGAAAAGGTCTTACCTAAAGATCAGACCCCCTTCTTTTCGCCTTCGTATCTCCTCTTCCTAACTGCTTCTGAACTGCCCCATTCCCATCGCAGTAATTAGGATTTTTTCTCAAGCTATTCCCCTAGAGAAATGTATCTAAACTGCCCCACCATAATTGCAGGAATTAGAGTCTCTTTCCAACCTATCTCCCCTAGATAGCTACTCCAGAACTGCCCCATCCAAATAGTAGTAATTCGGAATGTTAAGCCAACTTAGTTCAAGGAAGGAAATAGCTAGTTAACGGTATTACCTCGTCTTATAAGATCGGTACTACACTACCCGACTTAACCCGAAAGGTCTGGATTCGGTCTGTCAAGATAGGCGGTAGAAATCCGAGTGAGGTAGAAATAAGGATTCGATGCCAAAAGCAAGGTGTGGTCTATCAGTCTCGGTTCGGTATGTATCAGGAGGACTCAGGATGGTAGCCGTCTTGGTTCGGTGTGTTCGCTTAGTGAGTGTGTGAAATTTGAGTGTGTGAAAATCTAGTGAGTGAAAAGACTAGTTTCACCCATTGCAGGTATCCTCTCTTATTTATGTTCATGCTCTCCTCGTTGGGTTTATAGATTGGAAAATGAGTTAGGTTATCCTCCACACATACAGTATGGACTCACTTACGCTCCTACTCGCCTAAAAGGCTCCTCCCTCTAGAGCTGCTCTTTCACCGCATCGTAACGTTAGCAATACTAATGCTCACCGGCTCCTCCAGGCACTTATCTAGGCTCCTCATAATTAGTGTTCTGTCATTGCTGTTCTTGGCCCCTTAGTAGGAGAATCCCTTATGCATGGGGCAGGTCGTTGCTGTGCATTACTATACAACTCTGATCATTTATTAAGTTCAATAATAGTGCTTTCGTAGCCAATTCCTAGTCCTAGTAGCAGAGTCCGTTCGAAAGCCAGTACCCGCGCTAGTATCCATCCCAACAGCGGAGCCATCAAATCTTTTTCTAAGCCAATTATAGTTTCTAAGCCAGTTAGAGATCGAGCATCCCAGCCTAAATTTTAGCCCTCGACGCACAATGGTATATTTATTGGTTATAGTGATACCTCCAAGGCTTACCGAATCTATATTCCAGTGCAACGAAAGACAGTAGTAAGCAAAGATTTTCTATTCCTCCCCCCTAAAAAAGCATTTCTATTTAAGAAAACTGTTCCAAGCTGATTGGCACCTGCCCAAAAAGGTGTTGCTAATGATGATGTTGCTTAAGACGGTAGCCCTAAGTGTAACCACTAGAGTAAGGCTATCCCTTTAGAGGGGTAACTGGCATTATATATGAGATTATGCGTGGGCTGCTATATATCCTTTTTATGTAAGTCCTTTTTTGATTCTCTCGGTATGATTGAAAGGGTTACCCCTCCCTCTTGAAGGATTACCTCTCTCGAAATATGTGAGCCATCCGATCAATCAAACCTGGGATATTTCGGTAGCCATTACCTTTTGGATTCAAGCGATAATGATCAACCACGCACCAGCGAACGAGGAGTCAATCTTGAAAGTCTACTGATGGATCTCTCACGGACTCAAAGTGTAACCAACCAACCAATGGCTATCCCAGGGACTAATGCTGTAGGTTACCAATGGATGGATCTCCCACCCACCCACGTACTCATCACTGCCTGCCTGCGCCTGCCTGACTGACTGCCTAACTTCACACTACGTGCGCCGTCATTACTGAACCTCATCATCCATTGTGTATCTATCCTAAACGTTGACTCCCCCGGATTATTAGGAACGAGGTTCCGTACCATTCGGTGACAAGAGGGAAGGCGAGAATTTCTATGTTCCGTACTGTTTAGTGACAGGTGACAGGAAGCCAGCGATAGCAATCATTTGAACCTAATGAGGCAAGCAGGCAATAAGTGGAACCACCTCCATGCGATGCCTTTGGGGGCAAGCAAAATGGATAAACCACCGACCAAGGACCCGACAGGGGGCTCGACTGATAAGGACCTTTAGGTGCTCGACCATAAGGGAGAGGAGAGGATGCCCCCGGCAGGGCCCTTTTTTTTACTTATTTGAGAAGTAAATTGAAATTTATTGCTTGCTTGACGTTAGGAAAGCAAGGAAAAGCACCCGTAAAGCGGCACACCTTTGCATATATATGCACCTCTGGTTACTGATCCCGGCAAGTAGCCCAGCCACCCCCTTGGTACATTACTACCTTTGGGGAGTGCTCCCGGCTAGCGACGAATAAGACTATACCTACCTCTATTGATACACCTTTGCAGACAACACCTATGACGACAGATCCCGGCCAGCAGCTTAAGCGACAAGCAGATAAGAAACCTGTTTTCTTTTGGTGCACCTCACACTGCTACATCTGCCCACTTTGGTAGGAAGCAAGAATGTCCCTTTGGTAGGTAAAAACCAGAGCTCATAAGCCAAAGACTCCTTCCTAATTGGTGACCTGTGTTCTACTTGCCTAACCTCAAAACGTGGGCTATGTCTAGTAGGTCCATGGTATTCTTAGTGGGAAGTTTCATGTAGGTCGATGTGCCTCGTTCGGTGTATCGATGGGTGATGAACTCCTTCTCTCGGGTATGATGGGGGGACTTCTCTTTCGCGTCTGTCACCAACTTGTTCACAATCGGATATGGCGTATGATCCTCAACAGGTGAATTAACGTATGTAACGCATTGTCCATCCAGTCACTTTTTCTTCTCCAGGTATGTCAGGTATGGGGCGTATAATCCATTGAGCTGCTCCAAAAAAGAATCCTAATGGGGCAAGCGATCAACCACCAGCAACAGGAAGGAAATTGGTAACGCGAAAGCAAGTAGCAAACCCTCGATAAAACCTTCGCATACAACAGAAACTCTGGCGACATATACTGTCCCACCAGCAGCGTAAGCCCCCTGCGCAGCATCAAAATAGCCAGCAAGCAAGAAGCACGTAAGTAATACTCTATCCCGTATTATCCCAGCAAGCAGTGACCCGCTCAACCTGAAAGCAGATGCTTCCTCCGATCTACAAGCATAGAGAAAAGTGATAAAAAGGTTCGTTCGTAGGTCTTGCGCTTCTGAGGGCAAGTAATGTTCACGTGGGAAAGAGAACAGGTGGGTACGTCAAACTCCATCCTGCGCACGTCGAGAATAGTTAACACACTTTGAACAAACTTTCCTGGGTATGGATGAGAGACTGTAAACGCACGAAACCTCCTTTCTTTTGTGTACGGGGTATCACTGGGCACGTCGTGGTATCGAAACTGGTCAGGTATAACACCATCCTGATCACGTATCGGAACTGCCGCTTAACTAATGGACTCTCACTCACTCACCTCACTACTAACTGGTCACGCGGGAAAGATAACAACACACTTCTAAAAACCACCACCACCTTTGCGGGCATGATGAATTGAGAACAGCGTGTATAACCCTTCTATCCTGGTAACTGCAACTGGTAAAGCAGGACCAATTCATCCTTGCACTCGGAAGCGCAAGACCTCCGGACCTTCCTGTGCGCGTCGAACTGGTTTAGTACCTTGATGAGTGGATTTCCCATTGGCCCCCCTAAAGATGAGAATTTCATAGATGAAACCGGCGCATGATGAGATGAGGTTTTGTTCAATCTGTTCCAAGCCAATTTCCTGGGTGAAACCCGAGTCAAAAGAGAAACAATCATTCTGTAACCCCCTCCCTCTGGCTGCCCTACTCCCGGGCAAGTATCAAAAAGCAAGCAATCAACATCATCAACATTGATTTCCTTGCCCCACCCATCAGCTATTGACTCCTTACTCTAGCAAATCTCTAGCCGCTACCAGGTTCTATATCCCACGGGTTGTACCAGCTTCGTCAATTTTGAGCATCACAAACCAGCTTCTTTTGTTTTTCCCATCATACCTTCCAGCTTCATATTAAAGCCAGCAAGGATCAAGGCGCTCAACCTCCAAATGATTCAATCCCGCTCAACATGAAACATAATGAAATGTAAATGATAAGTACTCCAAAATCCGCTTTAAGCGCCCCGAGAGGAAGCGTAAGCTGGCTCGACTAACAGGAGAGGATGCGAAGCATGGCTCGACCGTAAGGGAGAGGAATCTCGGACTTTCAAAAGGAGCAATTTCATTAATGAATAATGGTGAATTAGGCTGTTTTAAATAACTGGTATCTAATCCAAGTATCCAAGCTCGAGTATCCAAGCGGCTATAAGCCCAACCGAGCCGGGGAGCCCGTCCAAGTGTGGCCCATCCAAGTATCCAACAAAGTATCAAAGCCGAACCGAGCAGCCCAGCTATGATTGTAATCGACTCTTGGGATCGAGTACCATCATTGACACTGGGTATAAGTGACACCTGGCAATACTAATAAACGTTGTGAAAGGGGCGAGGGAGCCACTACTGAGGAAAGACTGATGAACATGGCATTGATGCTCCATTGATGATGCGAATAGATTGGCCGATGATAGCGATGGCACGCACGGAATGATGTCTATGAAGCGAATGGTTCGGACAGAGAGACACGGTATCCATTTGTTTGCGAGTGGCATGGGGTATGGGTGAATCGGGAATGGGCACATCGAAATAATTGCATTGACTGGCCTTTACCTCGACATGAATTGATAAAGGCCCTCTATCTAGATTCTAATTCCGGGTTGGGGTACCCATGGTAGCAATGAAAATAGAGCCGAGCCTACCATGAATGAAGCGGATCAAACCGATCCCACTATTAGCTGGGGGGTGCCGCTCTTGCGAAGAATAGAACGGCGCCCTATCTTCCTATCTCCCGATTGAGATTGATTCTTTTGCCCGATTGTTCCGGACTATACTCGACCAGATAGATACAGTGGGTCAATTACTCTATATAGGGGGAAGGGGAGGGGAGGCCGAGGGAGAGGGTCTCGTCTCTTCTCTGCAGATGGAGTTGGGGTCGAGGGTTTACCTTTCAATCACCAATTTATATAGGGGGAGGGGGCTTCTGCCTTTGCCTTACCCTATATACATAACTCTTGCTCGCAGGCACCCAGTGCCATATCCCCATATCCATGATCGGACGTAGCCCTATTAGAATATATAGGGAAACTCTTGATTTAGGCACTCGTCCGAGAGGTCGAGCCCTAACTGAAGGAACCAGTTTCACTCCCCGACTCAAGAGACCAGTTCAACTCATTAGACGGGTGAGCCCACTGCACCACTGAGGACTAGCGCCTTACCTCTGGACGCCCCTATCTATATATGGCGACCAAACCAGACTATGTAGAGTCGGTAGTCGGCACCAACTATCTATATGGCGCTCCTAGATATATAGGCCAGCGGCGCCCTCCCCTCTATAGATATGGGATATGGGATATGGGCCCGCCAACTAGAACTGGATATAGCTGTAGCCGCCCTCGGTCCCATCCCAACTTTGGGTCCCCCCCATGTAGATTAGATAATAATATATATCTATATATATATGGCCCGATGTGATGTGGATAATCAATTCATACAGTAGGCACCTGCTGTCCATCGAGTTAGGGGTTAGGCATCCATCGAATAGATAGTCTATCTATCTATAGTCCAGTTCTTAGTTTCTCTATCTGGCTATCGAGAGGAGGGCCCCTATTTCTTATATATATGGGACTCAACCGAAGCAACCGACTTCGGCAACCCCCTATCCAATCCCTATATGGGTGATGGGTGACCATATTCGTGTGATGCATCATCCATCAGTTTCCCAATATATAGTGTATAGTCCATAGCCGGGCTCAAGCTCTCGCCATATATATTATAAGGGGTGCCAACTATCGATTCCATATAGGATAGGAACTCTGGCTCCTCTGTCGTCATATATGTATATAGGGAGGGTGCCGACTGGACTAGAGATGAGTAGGCAGGGCTTACTTTACTAATTATCGGTAGCTATCTATATAGGGCAGTCCCCCTCTGGAAAAACTTCATAAGCTTAGTTATTACTCCGTCGGGCAAACATAGCATGGATATAGGGCCGCTTAGTATCCCTCCAGTCGAAGCTACTCATTTCACGTCTCCGAGCACACCTCCCCCTGTCCCATAGTTATAGTTGGGGTGGACTGATCAAATACGTGATCGTGATACCCTCGACCGACTCCCGACTAACTATGAGCTAGTGCTAGTCGGCCTCGATTGAACACCGAACGAACACTGAACACTGGAGAGCCCATCGCTGGAATGCGCAAATATGGAGCGGGGACTAAGAACTATGTCCCGTATATAGATAGGGGTTGGCCGAGTGGCGGCTATATAGAGATAGAGATAGAGTCGGGGGCCCTCTCCCGACGGCCTCGACGGATGTTTCCCCGCATTCGACCAGCATGAACCCTTGGAACCGGAAGGAGTAGATTCATTTACCATCCCCTAGTGATTGACGTTGGGATCTCGCGCTCATTAAGCATTTTCGTGTTTCCCGATCCACCTTGAGCCCTACTCTCAACTATGGATGGAAAGGGGTGGGGCTCGCCCTGTATGCCCAACACTGACTACCTTCAATAGCTTAGGCGTTCGACATTGGGCCCACCTTCTCGAATTACACCATCCTTGCACTAGGAAGCGCAAGCCCCTCCGGGACCTTGCTTTCATTTCAACATCCTTGCACTAGGAAGCGCAAGCCCCTCCGGGACCTTGCTTTCAATGCTTAGCCCAGCTGCCAGGTTGAGTGAAGACCAACCCTATTATATCTTATATTCATGTGAAAGCTTTATCTGGATGCTGTAAAGATGCTGTAAAGAGAGCTTGCTGGCTTGCTCATTACCCACTAAATCAGAGCCATAGCGGGTGTGAAACCCGGTCCCGCTGGCAGATGTGGAAGGAAGTAAAGAAGGAGGAGCCCTATGAAGAGGAACACCGGAACTGGAAACTGGGTATATATTCCCCTGCGAGCCAGCCCGTTGGGTGCTGAACCCGAGCGCGTCAAGCCAGCCTGTGTGTTCTTTTCATGACTCTTACCTTGCTAGTCTGTCTGGGAAGTCAATCCCCAGGTCATAATGGGAAAGAACCCAGTGGGATGTACCTGGAGTTCTAAGTGCGGCCTTGGCCTCCCCACCTTCTCCTGTGGAAGCCTTCCGACTCATTAGATACCTGTGAAAGCATAAAGCCGGCATAGGGGTAATCCCTCCCATTCAGGCCTTTTGATTTCTTCCCCTCAAAGCGCAGGTGTTATCATACTAAGGGCAAGGAAATTGGCTATTGGCAGGCATAGAAGTAAGGATCGTGGCAGGGTTCCTTTTGAAATACCCTTCTGACCCAATCAGTGTGGGAGTGACTGTGTAGGCTTTCAATGACTCAATACCCTTAGCTTCTTTTATTGACTTATAAGGAAGGAGGGCAAGGCCTTACTTACTGACCTTCTTTTCTTTCTTGCACAGGTAGAGCGAGGCGTAACCTTACCCCGAGAGGGTGGCTCGCTACGCTCAATAAACATTTCCTATCGGCCGGGATATTCTCATTGGTATGGGCGGGGACTAGCTACTCCCTTTAGAACAAACCACCCCACCGCACCTAACCTGACTCGCTACCGCTCAAACACAACGAAGATCCCGCGTGAAACTACTAGTTGGATATTGTCTTTAGTCAGGTTGGCTTTCCCCCCTCCCCTTAACTAAATAAGTCACTTGGGTGAAACTATCTACAGAAAAGGCTAGATTGATTATTACTGCTTGGCTTAACGCTTGCGCCCACACTGCCTTGCTTCACGCTGGCTTCTCACACTCACTTTCGGGCTCGCGCTAACACTCTTGCTTTTGCTCTTGCTCCTCACACTCGGGCTAGCTTATATTTCTTTGACTTTTAGTCATTTACGCCTGCTTCCCCTCAATTACACCTAATACTGCTTCTCCTCACTTACGCCTACTTATCGTCATTTACCCATACTTATATTATTGCATAGAGTTACTTACTGCACTGAAAGGATATAGTGACTTACTGGATCACATTGATTGGGCTTGTTGAGGAAGGCCAAGCCGCTGACCAATGTCTGCTCTCGAAGAAACCTTCGTACGTAGAACAAAAAAAGTATGCCAGTGCCGCTACTACGCTCATCGACCATGAAAGATACAGCGCACGGAAGCAGCGTTCGACCCGGCATGTGATGTTGTGTCAGCCCTTACCTAACCAACTACCCTCTCCCGGGTGGGAAGAAAGAGAGTGATTGCCGCAAGATCGACCAATGCATTCCGATACAATTTCTTTACGAGCACGGCACCAACCAATCCGATAAAGCAGGCACCTGCTTCACCGAGTCATGAATCTGTCTCCTTCGGACCAACACATTCAGAGGTCTGGCCCGCATTCAGAGGGGCAAGAGAAAGAGATAGGAAAGGAATCAAAAAGGAATAAGTTGGGTCGGAGGGCCGATTCATGGTCCAAAGAATTGATTCATTTCCGTCCAGAAAGGAGATAGATGATTAACCATAGGGGTGTGGTCCACGAGAATTCATCGACCTAAACGAGGTGGGTTGTACTCAAAATGTCTGGTGCCCTCCTGGAATAAGTTGTACGAAAAATGATAGAATAGCTCTGTTTCCAGACAGATCTGTCCATCTGTAATGGAGATCACATTGGTAGTGATGCGAGTAAAGGTAGTGGACCGGGTAAACTAGAATGTGGAACGGCTGTGAGCTAAATCAATATATCCCTAAGTGAAATGTTGGAATTGAATCCTCATAATCCCTCCCTCCTTTTCTTTCCTTCTCACTTCCCCCCGTTAGGTCTATTCTTTGACGGGCACCTTATGTAAAGCGTAAACCAGGTAGGTTTAGTTGCTTGACCAAAGAGAAACAAACGCCAACTCGAGAAAAGGTGCGATAGCAAGGTTATCCCTTTAGTTAGGTTATCCCAACCAAGGCGCAGACCTGATTTGTTTGGTTCTTCAAGGTCCTCAGAATCATACTCAAACAAATCTTTTCTTTCAGTCCTGCCCGAGGTAGATTGAGTAACGACTCGTACCTCACCCTTCCTTATCTCATATTGATTGATGGATTGATCGAAATCCTACTGCACCTATGGGCGGGCCTGGGCAAATGGAGGGGCGGCGGGCGTACCTATCCAGAGCCGGAGCATATCTATCTATAGCCGGGTGGCCAAACGAAGAGAAAGAAAGAAAAGAAAGAGGCGGGCGGATGGGAGGGTGATTTAGGATCGGAGGAGAGGTAATCTCTATCAATTGGAGGTGGACGGGTAGTTCCCAATCTCCTCTATCAATTGTTCCCAATCTCTATTAATTGGAGGTTCACGAGGAATTGGACCGTAGGGGCGGGCAGGCGATCTGTCGGCGGAAAGAAGGAAAGAGGGCGATCGGAAGGAGGTTTACGGCCGGAGGGTAATGACTGATCTCCTTGCCGGTATTCTAGGGAAACGAAAGATGAGGTCAACCTTTCCTTATCTTTCGTAAAGGGTAGGTCTCCATAGAGGGTAAAGTCTAAATAGGCAAGGGATAGCCCCACCCAACTATGCCGATAGCAGCTATGTATCCTAATCCCTAGGACCAGGCTAGGATAGGCAATAGGCAAGGGGACTTACGAAAAGTAAGTCTGCCTAGGTAGGTATGCTGTGCTTTCCTTCGGAAGGCCCTGGTCCTTTCCTTCCCCAGCCTGGCTGTGCTTTCCTTACCCTGGCTGGCTCCTATCAATTAGCTCCGGATCCTAATGGATTGAGGGGAATAAATACAGAGCAGAGGTAGGGATCCTAATGGAAGGTAAGGCGCTTTATAAGCTTTTTGACAGGCTTGATGATCCATAGCTAATGAAATTCATAGCTGTAGGGTAATATTCAGTAGTACGGGCTTTATTTTCACTTAAGAAAAGATGTCCATCCAAGCCAAGAGGCGTTCATCCTCACCCTATTGGATGGATCGGTGAGGGGACGATTGCTATGAAAGAAAGGGGGAGGCGGTGTCTACCGGTCGAAGCTGGAGGGGGCTTACTTACTTGCTTGCTGGCTAGCTGGCCTAGCTGGGTGGGAGTTATTAGCGACTGGTCCATTTTCAAGTGATAGTGATAACCTGGATGGACTTTTGAACGTAACTGATGAATCATTTTCATAATAAAACACTGCTGCTGCCTTCTCCCCTGAGGCCTTTGACCTTCCTTCCCTTCGCTCACAGTTGAGCTCAATAGCATAATCTCATATATAATGTAATATGAGTGGAAGAGCAAAGAAAGAAAGTGAATTCAATCAATCTGCTTTTCGTTCCTATCAATTTTCGTACCTATTCTATTTATTTCTCTCAAAGTAATGTGAATCCACCCGTCATAATGACTTACTTCCCATTCAATCGACATATAACTTCCCTCACATTCCACCATAAACCTATATCTCTATCTCGCCCCATCGGTTGTCCATCTTGAAGATCAGCTGGAGCTGTCCTCCCACCACATATCCCCCATCTATTCTTATTTCATCCCTTGCCTATTCCCATTTCTTCCCGGTGGCTTCCTCCTTCCCTGGCTTCTTTCTTTCTCACTGCTTGGGCTCTCGCTTGCTTACGTTGCTCCCCCTCCTTCTATCTGGCCTTTCCTTTACTTCCATTCAGGTGATAAAAGAAAAGGTGAGTAGATCTATTCTTTCCTAGCAATGAAGTGGGTTCTAATTCATGAATATATAATAGGCAAGGTTCAGCCGGAAAAAGAAAGTAAGTAATAGTGTTACCCAGAAGGTACGTGTGGTACCTAGCAGATTCATTCAGTAGGTGTGATTCCAGTGAATGCGGCGGTCTGGAAGGCGGTGGAAGCGAGTGCAAGGCTTGGGGGGCATGTCAAAAGCTAAGTTGTAAGGTCAGATGGGTAGTTGTGAATTGTATTATAAAGGTAAAGGTAAAGGTATATAGGTGAATAGCAAGAGTGCCTAGCAAGGTATTACTGACTGAATAGGTGATAAGTAGAGTAAGTTCTCCAGGTGGATGGGTATAGGGGTAGGAGGTAATCAAAAAGTAAAGGCTGCTATTAGGGCTCTTACTAGGAATACGGTTGTTTATAGTTTATAAACCGTATCCTGGGCTCGGCCGGGAAAAGATTCATGGTGGTACCCAGCCCAAGAGATTCATTAAGTAAGTGTCATGTAAGCTGGTAAATCCAGCTGGTGAATGTGCTGTCTGAAGCCCGTGACTAATGCTTTTATATTAAGGTAATGGATCCGTTCAATTCTATAAAGGTTGTTAATACGCCAACCCAGAGGATGCACATAAGTAAAGGCGAGTAGGGATCTCAAGTTATAACAACCGGTCTAAGTGCCGTACCCCATCAAATATCATAAGTTCTGGGAGTATTTCCTAAATTCAAGAAGGCAGTTCTGAGGATCCCATCCCATGCACCCACCACGGTTGTTCCTGTGCGAGAAACTGAAATGAATCCAATGCTAGTAAGCAGAAAGTAAATAAAAATGAAGTGCTCACCCAGGTAGACTTATATACTTCAAGGAGAGGTTGTGTAATGGCCATTAAGGCTGGCTTTTAGGCTGGCTTTCCTGTACAGTCATTCTCGTCAATACGCTCGTCAAAAGGATGGAGCTCGTCAATGTGCGGAAAGGGCGGAAAAGAGAAGAAAAGAAATTCCGGTTATTGATTTGGTTTGAGGGGAATTTTGTCAGGGCCTGAAATACATCACAGGGCGTTAGCGAAGAAGATTGCTTGTCTCTTACTGCGACCCCGTTTGTGTTATCACGTTATAAAGACTTACCTTCCATAATGCGCTTTGGCCGGTTACAAACGATCAGTTCATGATTACAACTGACTAGACTCAAGAGATATCTTACAAATCTACTCTCTTAGGAACAATAGAAATAATAAGCTTATCTCCATTAGTCTTATAGGGTTAATAAGCTTTAGGAATCTTAGGAGCAATCTGAGACTTTACTAATACTGAACTTAGACTAGACTTAGGAACACTAAACTCTAATCACTTTAACTAAACTTAGCTCCTCTCACTAAACTTCATCAATATAACTAAACTTGGCTAACTCCAACTAAACTTAGCTCAAGCAACAGGAATCTATCTCAAGGAACAACAACAACAACAATGACTATCATCTCATAAAAACAAACGATCATCACTAAGACAAATCAACGAGAACATAAGCCCGGCGACATCACACACGTGGATAGCCAACAACACGGCTTAAACTGAGGGTTTTACCAAGACAACTACCCAGACTAGACTTTTCATTTACTTTGATATATTTTCTTTCATTGTTTAAGAAAATGAGACTATTGTTTCATAACCATGATATTAGTCCTCTTAGTATGACCCGATACTCCTGGCAAATCAACTGCCAACAGCAGGTCGTCGTGGATATTATGTAATCTCCACTGGTGGTTTACCTTGTTATTGACCAGGAACCTATTGACCTAGTGAAAGCAGTAACAAAGCAAGAAGCATATCCTGTTCCAGTGGACTCAGTTGATTCAGTAGTTCCAAGAGCAGCAGCAACCATTGAACCAGTGAATGTGCTAGTAAGGGTCAAGCCCGTTGATCGCCCATCATAAGAGGGAATAGCAAAGCCAGTGAAGGCCGCAGGGGAAGCAGGGGCAGGAATCAGCCGAGGGAAAACACATAGGCGAAAGGCACATAGCAGGGGGCGATACACATTACAGGGGGAAAACACTACAGTCACTTACACCTACAGCTTACGAAGAACCGACACGAACGCATTGCACATCATATAATTCATAAAATCAATAACATGCCCATCCAGCAGGCATAAGAACCGATGGAAAAACGAGCTACAGGTTTGTATAGGGCGCATGGTCTGTTGTTTCATCTTTAGAATATATATCTAAATAGATAGTTATTATAGGTGTCCAGCTTCCGTCATTCCCTGCCTAGCTTGCATTGCCCTCTTAGTTAGATATTGAATCTAAGAAGAAGAACCAGCACTCGTAGTTTCAGATCCTTCAGTCCCAGCATCAGATTCAACAGCAGCTGAGTAAGCTGCAAAGGTAGATGGAACAAAGCAAGTTAGAGCGGAGCCAGTTCCAATTGCAATTGAAAAAATTCGTAGTTGAACCCGTTGTTTATCCTGTCGAAGAGCTCTATCGCACTGGAAAAGATGCCGGCTCCTTTACTGGTGCTTAGTCAGCTGCATCTCGAACTGCATCCGCCTCTGCGGGATCATTTACTGATTCAAGGTCCACTCGACCTGTTACCTCTGCTTCTAGATTTGGATCTGTTGCTGGCTCTCGAGCTGCTACTAGTGGTGCTAGATCAACTCGATCAAATGCCTTTGCCCATGATGCCTCTGCGGCGCGCTGGTTACCCTGGTTATGCTGCTACCTATGCTACCCATGCCTATGCTTATGTGGATTCTCCAACATGAAGGTATAAGCGGAGATTTTATCTACACTGATGCTGCTTCCTGTACTCTTGGTTCTTAGTTCCAAAAGTCAACTGCCTTTGCCTTGACTTCTTTCATTGATGCTTGCGAGGTAATGGCTTTGCCTCTGATGATGGGTTTGAGTAAGCAAGGTAAACGTTAGGATCTGTTACTAGGACTGGAGAAGCTTCAACGAGTGTTTCTTCAACGGACTCTACATCTGGACCTGGGCCTAGAGTTGCTCCTGCTCCTGGAACTGCTTCATATACAGCTACATCAAGGACTGCTGCTGGGTATAGGTATGCTGTTGCTAGATATGCTACTGATGGATATGCTTCTAGTTCTGCTGCTGGTTAAGATGCTTACCTTGCCATTGGTTCTGCTCCGGCTACCCTTGCTTCTGTGTCTGGGTATGGAACTGCTCGTCTTGGAACTACTGCTTTCTCTGTTTATGCTACTTAATATGGGACTGGTGGTGTAGGATAAGCTGCTACTGGCTCTACCTCTGCCTCTGTACCCTGTGCCTTCGCTTATGGCTTTGCTGGTGGTACCGGTGGATAAAGGTAAACAACTGGGTCTGCTACGTATGGCTTTGTAGCTACCTTTGCTTTTCAGTCTCGATTAACGGCTTAAACTAGTGCTTAATATACTACTGAAGCTACTAGTGCTGCTAGTGCTAGCTTTTGGTCTTCTATATAAGATGCTGTCTACTATGATGCTTATGGATACGGAACTGCTACTTTCACTCCAACTAGGTATTATGGATATGAAACTGCTTACTCAACCGACTCAACCTAATCAACTGCTGCTGGACCTTTGCCATTTGGAGGGAGGATCCCAAGGCTTGACCTTTCGGGACCTTAGGTGGGAAACAGGCAGGTCCTTCTCTTCCATTATATATGAGTTTCTTTTGCATAATTCGAAATCTGGCTGGTATGGAATAGGGACACGAATTTAGTCATTCGCCGTCGAAAGCGTATAAGTGAGGTGAGGTTGCAGAAGCCCGCCTCCTCAGAAGAGCCTGCCCCTCACAGCGGATGAACAACATAAACCAGCAAATCAATGGTAAAGGTCAGATCCTATCAGACCCCATCTACCCCCCCCTATAAGGCCTTACCCGCAGCGTGACTCAAGGCCTGTGGTAAGGTGAACAAGAATCTGACCTAAGGAACATGCTGAAGCGTTACTACAAGCAGCCAGTTATTTCTCTCTTTACTGAAGGTGCTACTTCTGGTTGAAGCCTAGCTTGCCCACTTCGTTGGATCCTGTTAGCTATCTCTCTAACATGCTTGTCAAACCAAAGTAAGACCTTACCTAAATCACCTACCCTCAAAGCCCAGTATATCTTCGGTACTTTCGCTACAAATTGGCTATGAAACTACCGAATCATATACATCTTCGGTACTTCCCCTCTCCTTTTAGTCGAGCCTGCTTGCGCACCCTATGACGCCCAGAACCTACGCTACTGGAGCAATCGAACCTACAAGCAAATCCTATCGCAATGCTCACTTGCTACGAAAATCTATCCATGGTACCAACCAAACACTAAGTTCACGTCATTCACACCTCGTTCCAAATAGCACCAATCATACACATTGGGAGAAACACGAAAGTCGTAAACACACATAGAGAGACAGAGGGAAGCACATATTGACAACGGGGGGAAGTACAACCGAATGGACACCCCTAAGCAACCAAACATCATCCGGAGCACATATCAGTCGGGAGGAGCAGATCAATCGGTGAACACAGGTAAGGAAGAGCATACAGATCCATGCAGGGACATAGATCCATCAGAAGAAGCACACATAACATCGGTGGAGCTACGCATCCTCAGTCAGGAGTATACATTGATTGTAGGAGCAAAATGTGCAAAGACTTATTTCAAAAACACTTGGTAATTGCAATTAGTTATTTCAATATTATCTCAAGCTTGGTAATTGCAACATGTATCTATTATTTTGATTTAGCAAATTGTTCTTTTCATAGCCCATCAAGAAAAGTCGTTAGGCGAATACTTCTAAACATAAGGCAAGGCCCTTACATGTTACAGGAAGGCATTGCAAGGCCATTCTGGTAAGGTCATCACTTATAGCTCAGGTAAGGTATAACCTTCTAGCTAGCGATTTGAGGGGAAGAAATCAAGGGCCAGGATACTCTTATATAAATCGCTAGCTATTTTTGGTAAGACCAGGATACTATTTTATTCCCTCAATCTAGCTAGCGAAGGTAGAAGGGAAGGCACTATGGATCGATCGTAGTTGCCGTAACAAATTCACAAATCTGCTCTGCACCCGGGATAACAGAAAGAATTTGTGTAGGCTAGATCTAGAGTGACAGAATTTTCATTCTGGCCTCCACAAATGAAATTCGGTCAAGTCATTCCCGGGATATAAATCCTTAACCCCCTCATCAGATTGGGGAACACACGAAACAAGGATATGAACTGGGTAAATGGAAATGGAAGAGAGATGTTTCCAATTCCGATTCGTTTTCCAAATCAGACGCTTTTTCAACATCCATATGATCTACTAAAGTATATTGGTATTGCCCGTATGATGGAATAATATTTTGGCTCATGGAGTCCCGAGAAGGTATAAACTCCGACCATATATTGCCCGGTGCTTTCTCGGTCAAATACAATATACAAGTGGGACCTGCACTATGAGCAAGCTGCGCGGAGAACCAACCTTGCTTCTCCTTTCTATCCATTAGTTCGCCGTCGTCGGTTCTGCAACTTGGTCGAAATAGGGTTCTACCGGGAAACCATGGATTTTTGGGTTTTCGCCATTGGTTACTGGTCGAGCCACTGGAATGGAATGAGATAAGAATCTCTGGAGATCTCTTCCCGATGTCCTGGGTTTTCCTCTGTAGAATACTTCTCCCGAATGGCATAATTGTCCAATTTGTCCTTCCCCCGATCTCCTTTTTGGGCTCCTCCTTCTCCCTCCTTCGGGATCGTCGTTGGCTTATTCACTGGCTGGAAGGTTCGCAAGGTTAGACCCTCCCCTCGCTACTTACTATAGGGGAGGGGGGACCAATAGGTATAACCTTCCTCGCCATCCTTCCTCACCTTCCGTTGTCAGGTGAGCCATCCTTCATTTGACTTATTGGGTGGGGGGGCGTTGGTCGAGCGGCCTTACGGCACCTCTTCCTCACCCTCCGTTGTCGGCAATTCTTCGGGGATTGGGGTGGGTGGGTAAATAGTTAGCAATAGAGCAGCCTTACTAACCTCACCCCACTTATATTTGCTTGCTCAATCATGCATGATGGCGCGCAATGCTTCTTCCCCTGCCTGAACGAACAAATAGGGCGGGTTCTGCAGCCGATCATTTTAGGTCAAATCAATCTCACGTCGCCATATCTATCATGCATGGCCTGACCCTACAATTCATTCCCCCCTCTACACATGCTATTGCCTGCAGCACCCGAACGAACCATTTTGGGGTTTATATATTGCTCAAGGCTGTGCTCGATTATTGATTTAGAAAGTGAGCGGACCTCTCTCTAAGCTCTGCGCCCCCCCCCCCTATGAAATGAAGAAATAAGATGAGCTCGGTCCGATGAATGAGATCTTCTTAACCCTTCGGAGTCCCCAACCAACCAATAAGTAGTTGTTGGGATGCCCGCTTGGTTGGTACGGGCGCTAACAAAGGATTGGGATCTGGACCCAGCGAATTGTACATTCTATGCTACTATTATATATAATAAGGGGGTTTCGGAACAGCGAGTGAACTAGGTTTTGGCATCCCATCCTCGAGCTTCCATTTCTTCCGTTAAGGGAGATTCGGGAAAGGATGGAATAGGAAGACGTGTTTCCAAAACGAGCAAGATACGGGTTGGAAAGAGGAAGTTAGCAAAGTTGAACAAGATTGGAATGAGCATAGGAACATGTATCGATGTACCAGATTGGCTAATGCTCCCAGGTTGATGCGATGTATTCCACCGGTTGACGGGCCTTGAAATATTGATTATTGATCGACCATTTCGTCCATCGTTCGTTTATGGCGGCGCGCCCTAATTTATTACGCTTTTTTTCTCGATAGCGAAGGCATAGCACTTAGCTGAGCGCCTACCTCTAAGGCGGGCATTCTTTCTTTCCCGACTTACTGTGGAGTTAAGTTGGTTGTAAACCCCTGCAACGTATATAATATATCGAAGAAATTCTCCTCCTGGACCCCACCGAAATTTCATGCAATTTTCATGCAATTTTGACATGAAATTGAAGTAATTTCCCTCCTGGGAAAGGAGAAACTTCACATTCATTTCTTCGGTAAGCGTCCGATCAGCTTCTTGGTAAGCCTCTCTGCACCAGCTCAGGGCGGAGCGCTAGCTCTTAAGGGCTGGCGTTAGCCAGCGATCATCGGACGGCGGATCCTCTATCAGCTAGCATCTTCGCTAAGCAGCACGAGCAGGGACCAGTGAGTGCCCTTGCCAGTGAGTGCTCGGAGCCCTTGGGAGTGGGTCCACCTCCCCATCGCATCCAGTCGGTTCAGAGAAAGAGTCCGTTCCCTAGAGGGCTGGTGCTAGCTGGTGCTAGCTTGTGCTAGCTGGTGCTAGGCCCTTGCCAGTGAGTGCGGAGCCATTGGGAGTGGGTCCACCTCCCCATCGCATCCAGTCGGTTCAGAGAGAAAAGCACGGGGAGTAGATCCATCATCGAGTGGGAGTGGATCCAGTCAGAGAGAGAAAGAGCGAAACCCTAACCAGTGAAGGCGAAGCCCTCTTGCTAGTGCTTGCCAGTAAGAGCGAAGCCCCTTGCTAGTGGAGTGCATCCTTACCAGTGCATCCTTGGGAGCGGATCCAGTGGGAGTAGACCCAATGGGAATGGATCCAGTTAGGCTGAGAGAAAGGGGAATGGATCCTGATCAGTGGACCCTTCCTCCGTCTCCATCCTCTCCCGGATGGTCGAGCACCTAAAGGTCCTTATGGTCGAGCACCTAAAGGTGATGGCGGCCAGTCGAGCATGCTAACGCATTCAATTTACTTATTGGGTGGGGGGGCTTATGGTCGAGCACCTAAAGGTCCTTATGGTCGAGCACCTAAAGGTGATGGCGGCCTTATCAGTCGAGCCTGCTTACGCATCCTCTCGATGGCGGCCTTAACAGTCGAGCACCTAAAGGTTAGGGTTTACTTATTGCCCCTCTCAAATAAGTAACCAAAACAGTCGAGCCTGCTTGCGCATCCTCTCCTCTCCTTATCAGTCGAGCCCCCTAAAGGGTCCTTATCAGTCGAGCACCTAAAGGTCCTTATGGTCGAGCACCTAAAGGTCCTTATCAGTCGAGCCCCCTAAAGGGTCCTTAGCAGTCGAGCCCCTGCCGGTCCTCGCCCTCTTAATTACTTATTGGTTAGTGGGGGTCTTTAGAGCGGTTCGTCCCTCACCCTCACCCTTGCCTTTTCTTATCTTATCAGTGCGGGCAAGCAATCAATTCCTCAATTCAATTGGATACGCCTTCACTTGGCCGCGAGCTCGTATCCTTCCTTGATGTCGGTAACGAGAGCCAGGGAGATAAGTATAAAGCCAAGGAGATAAGCACATAACTCTTTTCATTTTCCTTGCACTCGGAAGCGCAAGACCCTCCGGACCTTATTTCATTAATAAGGTTGGTTTCCAGGCCAAGGTTATACCTTACTTTAATAAGATGAAAGTAAGTAAAGAAAGACTTCGAAGATAAGGCTCTAGAGGGCAGACGGTCCTGGGCCTTAACCTAAAGTCTTTGAGGGGAATAAATAGAAGTGTCCTGTGCCGGTGTGGGCGGTAAGATCCTGGCCTTTTCTTTCTTCCCCTCAAGAGCCGAAGGTAAGGGAGAACCTTACCTGAGCATGAAGGTAAGGTCACTTACCTTAGCTCTGCTCAGGAAGATAACCTGACCTGAGCTACGGGAAAGAAAGGGGATAACCTTCTCTCTCTTTTTTCGGTATGCCGCTCCGCAAGCAAGGAGTGCCACGAGCGGAGCGAGGAACAAAGCGCTAGGATCGAATCATTATATGTACGTATCCCATGCGGAATCCTATCGGTTATACCTCCCCCCCCCCCTATAGTCAGTCGAGTATAACCTTGCGGTATAACCTTAGATAGATTATGTATTCCATATACATGCATGTATCTTTCGTTCCACTAGCTAGGATGAAATTCTAACATGTTCGTCCCGTTATTACAACCTTCTTTCTTTATGTCAAAGACCAGAAGCTACGCGCAAATCCCCATTGGATTCCGGTGGTTCTTAACAGCGATGGCTATTCATTTGAGTATTCGGGTGGCACCATCAGATTCTCAACAAGGTGAAAATCATCGAATCACCCATGTACATGTTCCTGCAGCTCGGATGAGTATACCTGTTCATATTGCAGTGGCTATCAGCAGTTTCTTGCTCTCATTAACAAAACATCCCCTTTTTCCCCGCTCTCCCGGAACCGGTACAGAAATAGGTGCTTTCTCCACATTGTTGACCTCAGTAACTGGAGGGTTTCGGGGGAAACCTATGTGGGGCACCTTTCGGGTGTGGGATGCTCGTTTAACCCCTGTATTCATCTCGTCTCTTATTTACCCGGGTGCATCGCGTTCCCAAAAGCTTCCTGTCGAACCGGCTCCTATTTCAATCCGTGTTGGACCGATAAATATACCAATAATTAAGTCCCCCGTCAACCGGTGGAATACATCGCATCAACCTGGGAGCATTAGCCAATCTGGTACATCGATACATGTTCCTATGCTCATTCCAATCTTGTTCAACTTTGCTAACTTCCTCTTTCCAACCCGTATCT